>Ga0073936_10006810_pt1 | contig 14948 bp, 14 predicted proteins | sample AliMusrvi5mmetaG_FD_87041 | JGI IMG/M metagenome (GOLD analysis project Ga0073936, IMG submission 87041) | Freshwater lake bacterial and archeal communities from Alinen Mustajarvi, Finland, to study Microbial Dark Matter (Phase II) - Alinen... | ecosystem: Environmental > Aquatic > Freshwater >... | reverse complement strand
GCGGCGGAGATTTTTTTGCTCGCATCTCGGATCGCGGCTTCTGGGTCTTACTGCGTACGGCAGAGCTCGATGCCGATTTGATTGTTAAACGTTTGGATCTTCCGCGCCACGATGATCTCGAAAGCTATATCGTGGCGCGGAAATACGATGAGTACACGCAGTGGATCGAGAGGCTCGATCAACTACATTTTCAGTAAATAGTAAGTCGAGTTACTTACCGGCGCATGCCTTCTCGGCGGCGATGACCTTTGTATTTTGTGAATCAAGACCAGCGACATCAGCCGCGGTCTGAACAGGTAGGCCGTGTGTATTGAGACAGGCGATGTAGGCAGCGCTTGTTCCAGTCTTCGGAGCAATCCCGCCACCCTTGCCGTTAGGAGTAACGCCACCAGGAGCTCCAGCCGCTCCAGCACCAGGAGCACTGGCGCCTGGACCGCGACCGAATCCACCAAATGATGGACGCAGAGCTGCGCACGCGGTAAATGCCTTCTGTTGTGTCGGAGTTAGAGAGAACGTTGGACGAGGGCGAGGAGCGCCACCAGTTGCACCTGTGCCGGGTGCGCCAGTTGGACGGACGCCAGTTGGGCGAGTACCTCCACCAAATCCGCGTCCACCACCAAAGGCGGGTAACTTAATCCCAGCTTTGGCGAGACAAGCGGTGTACTTGGCGAAGGCTGCCGAGTTCTGTCCTCCACCAAATCCACCAGCGCGTGGTGTAGTAGATACTGCTGGCTTAGGGGCGGGTGTTTTTGTCGCAGCGTTCGCCGGCAGGACGCTGATGGTTAGAAGCGCAATTGTGGCGAGAGCGAGCATCGAGTTCTTCTTGGGAATAGTCATAAGCGAAGGTTAAGTTATTTTCTAGACTGTGAACCGCGATTTTCCTTATTTTTGGCTGAGAATAATGGGGAAGGTAGGCTCGCCCCATGTCTAAAGTGCTCGCCTCCCTGCCTGTTGGTGAAAAAGTTGGGATCGCCTTCTCAGGTGGTCTCGATACCTCTGTCGCTGTGGCATGGATGCGCGAAAAGGGTGCAGTTCCCTTCACCTATACCGCGGACCTTGGGCAGTACGACGAGAGCGATATCGATTCGATTCCGGGTCGTGCGCTCGCGTATGGTGCCGAAAATGCGCGCCTCATCGATTGCAAATTAGCGCTTGTTGAAGAGGGGCTAGCAGCGATCGCCTGCGGTGCCTTTCATATCCGCTCTGGCGGCAAGCAATATTTCAATACAACGCCGCTAGGTCGCGCGGTTACAGGAACTCTCTTGGTTCGCGCCATGTTGCAAGATGATTGCTCAATCTGGGGCGATGGTTCAACTTACAAGGGCAATGACATCGAGCGCTTCTACCGCTATGGGTTGCTGGCTAACCCAGCGCTCCGTATTTACAAACCCTGGCTCGATGAAGATTTTGTAACAGAGCTCGGTGGACGCAAAGAGATGTCCGAGTGGTTGGTCGCCCGCAACTTCCCATACCGCGACAGCACTGAGAAGGCATATTCAACCGATGCAAATATCTTAGGTGCGACTCACGAGGCGAAGAACCTCGAAGAGTTAGACGCATCTATTGAGATTGTTGATCCCATCATGGGAGTGAAGTTCTGGGATCCGGAAGTGGAGATTGCTTCTGAAGATGTCTCCATTGAATTTGCACAAGGTCGTCCAGTTTCGATTAATGGAAAATCTTTCATTGATTCGGTCGAACTCATGCGCGAAGCAAATGCGGTCGGCGGTCGTCACGGACTAGGCATGGCCGATCAGATTGAGAACCGCATTATCGAAGCGAAGTCGCGCGGGATCTATGAAGCTCCTGGAATGGCGCTTCTCTTTATCGCTTACGAGCGCCTGCTCTCTGCAATCCATAATGAGGACACCATCGCGAACTACCACGCTGAAGGTCGCCGGTTGGGTCGACTTCTGTACGAAGGTCGTTGGTTTGATCCACAATCCTTAATGCTCCGTGAATCGTTGACGCGTTGGGTTGCCTCTGCCGTTACTGGATCGGTAACTATTCGCTTGCGTCGTGGTGATGATTTCTCGATCATCAATACAACCGGTCCCGCATTGAGTTACGCGCCTGAAAAGCTCTCGATGGAGCGCAACGAGAACTCTGCCTTTGGTCCGACTGATCGCATCGGACAGTTAACTATGCGCAACCTCGATATTGCAGATACCCGCGCCAAGTTGGAACTTTATACAAAGCAGGGCCAACTCGGAGCGAGTGAATTTAAGTTGATTGGCGAAATCGAAAGTAAGTCATAAGTATTATCTACACGTTTACAGTCGACATATCGGGGTAGCGCTCACCTTGCGCCACTCCAATAGGAGCAACTTCATCAAGTTCGCGAATCTCGCGTTCCGTAAGCGTGATCTCAAGGGCGGCCAAGTTCTCCTCAAGGCGTGAGATCTTGCGAGTTCCTGGAATTGGCACGATATCTTCGCCCTGAGCCAGTACCCAAGCGAGAGCCAGTTGCGCAGGAGTTGCGTTTAAGCGATCGGCGATAGTTTTCACGGCATCGACGATCGCATAATTGCGAGCGAAGTTCTCCTCTTTGAATCGTGGGTAAGTTCGACGACGATCATCAGGAGCCAAGGTATCGAGTGATGTCACGGTTCCAGTCAAGAAGCCACGACCCAAGGGGGAGTACGGCACGAATCCAATTCCAAGCTCACGTGCCTTTGCGAGCACTCCGTTGACTTCAATTTCACGAGTCCAGAGTGACCACTCAGATTGCACAGCGGTGATGGGGTGGATGGCATTTGCCTTTTCAATTGTGGTTGCCGAGGCCTCGGAAATTCCTAAGTGACGCACCTTGCCGGCTTCGACTAGCTCTTTAAGGGCACCCCATGTCTCTTCGACGGGTACGTTGCGATCTACGCGATGTTGGTAATACAAATCTATGTAGTCGACACCCAAGCGCTGAAGGGAAGCATCGCAGGCGGTGCGCACATATTCAGGGCGACCGTTAACTCCCTTAAAGGAGCCATCGCTGCCGCGCTCATTGCCAAACTTGGTGGCAAGCACAACTTCTGTGCGGCGGGAGGCGATCGCTTGGCCTACCAGCACCTCATTCTTGAAGGGGCCGTACATGTCAGCTGTATCAATGAAATTTCCGCCGAGATCTAGAAAGCGATGGATAGTTGCGATCGATTCTTGATCATTGGTTGGTCCATAGAACTCGGACATTCCCATGCAACCTAGACCAAGAGCGGAGACGGATAAGTCGCGTAATTTGCGCATCTGCATAGGAACTCCTTAGGTAATCTGTAAATGCATGTTACAACAATCGGCCGTTATGCAAACGACTTGCAATTGCCTTACGTGGCACTGAAACTTTGACTGGCTTCTGCTACCTTCTCACTATGTCCGCACCTGCTTCAATCGCCCTAGATGCGACATTTATTAAGCGCAGAGTCATCGATTTCATGCGCATCAAGACATCTGCCTCTCTTTAATCTGCACCTGGCTATACCCCTTTTTTGCCCCCAATAATCAAAAGCCCAGAAAAGTTTTCTAAGGAGAAACAGTGAAGATTTACAACAATATCTCTGAGGTATTCGGCAATACCCCGTTAGTCAAGATTCAACGCCTATTTCCTAATTCAACCGCGATTGTCGCGGCAAAGCTTGAGTTCTACAACCCAACTGCATCTGTCAAGGATCGTCTCGCAGTTGCGATGGTCGATGACGCCGAGAAGAGCGGAGCGCTCAAGCCTGGCGGAACGATCGTCGAGGCAACATCTGGCAACACCGGTATTGCACTTGCCTCTGTCGGTGCAGCGCGCGGATACAAAGTTATCTTGACGATGCCTGACTCAATGTCAAAAGAGCGTCGTGCACTCCTGCGCGCTCTCGGTGCAAAACTCATCTTGACTCCTGCCGCAGTTGGAATGCGTGGCGCAGTTGAAGAGGCTGAGCGCATTGGCGCAGAAGAAGGCGGCGTACTTGTTCGCCAATTTGAGAACGCTGCTGGCCCTGCGATTCACCGTGCTACAACCGCTGCTGAAATTTGGAATGACACTGACGGCCAGGTTGCTGCGGTTGTCATGGGAATCGGTACCGGCGGAACAATCACAGGTGTTGGCCAAGCTCTCAAGGAGAAGAATCCGAATATCAAAATATTTGCGGTGCAGCCAGCTGCATCTCCAATCTTGACTGGTGGATCTCCTGCCGGACACCCAATTCAAGGCATTGGACCAAACTTCGTTCCACCAGTTCTCGATACAACGATCTATGACGAGGTCTTATCTGCTCCCAACGAAGAGGCATTTACATACGCCAAGCGCGCCGGGCAAGAAGAGGGAATTCTCGCAGGTATCTCATCTGGCGCAGCGCTTTGGGGCGTATCGCAGATTGCAGATCGTCCGGAGTTTGCCGGCAAGATCATCGTCGTTGTCCTTGCATCATTTGGTGAGCGCTATCTTTCGACTCCTCTCTACAAGGAGTTCATTGACGAGCCAGTAGCTCCAACTATTTAATACAAAACAAAAGTAAATGTCATTTATCGCAGAAGATCTCGCCACGGCACTTAAAAAAGATCCGGCTGCGCGTAGTCGAATTGAGGTGGCGCTGACCTACCCAGGTCTGCACGCGCTCTGGGCGCATCGCTACCAACATTGGCTCTGGACACATCACTTACGTTTTCTCGCCCGAGTTCTGGCAAATCACACTAGGTCTCGCACCGGCATCGAGATCCACCCCGGTGCGGTTATTGGGCGACGCGTCTTTATTGATCATGGAATGGGAATAGTGATTGGTGAGACTGCGATAGTGGGCGATGACGTGACGATCTATCACGGCGTTACCCTTGGTGGTCGCACTCTCAACAAGGGCAAGCGCCACCCCACCGTTGAAAACAACGTGATTCTTGGCGCTGGTGCAAAGGTCTTGGGCAACATCACGATCGGCGAAGGCAGCACAATTGGCGCCAACCAAGTGGTCACACGCTCGCTCTCGCAACGTAATGAGGTTGAGTTCTACATTTGAGTTCTATCCTTGGCTCTATGAGGATCCGTTTGGAGAGGTTATTCCAGCAGTTTGTCGTGCGCTGGTACTGGATTCAGCAGGTCTTGGTCACCTCTGTCGCCGCGGCGCTGGCGTGGGAAGCCGGCGATAAGGCCTTTACCAATGGCGGTCTCGTCGCTGCTGTCGTCGCTTCGCTGACGGTTCGCTCATCTCTCCATAAATCAGCACGTGAAGGCGTGGGACAGATTGTCGGTTCATCTGTAGGAGCTGGCGCGGCACTCCTTGCGCTCCATTACTTTGGCAACGGGCTTATCACCGTCGGAATTACCGTTCTCATCTCACTTGTGGCTGCCCGTTTGCTGCACCTGGGGGATGTAGCGACGATTAACGTTCCCGTTACGGCGTTGATTGTGCTGGGGCCGGGACTCAGTGAAACAACTGCAACCAAACGCTTGCTCTCCACGCTCATCGGTGCCGGTATTGCGATCGCTCTCTCGACATTTGCCCACCCCAAGACACCCGCTGGGCGCACGATTGACCGCATCTCTTCGCTGACCGATCGCTGCGCGGCGCTGCTGGCTCAGATGGCCGAAGGGTTGATTGATAACTATTCGATGGATGATGCAGGTCGCTGGTTGGCGCGGGCGCGTCTATTAGCCGAAGAGATACCTACGATTAGAAATCAAGTGATCGAGGCGCGGGCATTTGCCAAGTGGTTGCCTGCCTCACGCTCGAACAATGCGGAAAAACTTTATCTACGTGGCATCGCTGTTGAACATATGATCGTTCAAACACGGGCAACCTCACGCATTCTTTATGACCTACGTTTACACGGGGGAGTGAAGAGCGAGCTCTCCCAGGGGATTGGTGCTCTCCTCTCAACTGCAAGTTATGCGCTAACTGTCAGCGCAGAGGATTTTCGCTTTGATCCGTATAGCGGTGTCAAAGATCCGCTGACCGCTGAAATTCGTCACAGTGCTGATGCGCTTACAGCTATCGCCCTGGCGGATCACGAAGGCATCGCCAGTGGACAGATCGCGCGGGTGATGGCTGCAATATCAAGCACCATCATTATCGCTGACTCACTTGATCAGATCTCACCTGCAATCCGCAACGTTCCAACTCCCGAAGCGCCGGCAAATCAACAAGTCCTCGCCGTCTCACCTATTGAGCAAGCCCGAACCTGGCAGGATCGTCTCTATAGATTAATTCCGATCAAGGTTCGAGAATATTTGGAACGTATCTTTAATTAATGTCCTCTTAATCAACCGTTTACCTGTTAGACCTCAGATCCCACCTATCTACAGGTTTACTGCGCATACCCGTCCATCCAAGGTTAGGAATATTCATGCGCTTGAATTCATTCAAGAAGGGCGCTGCGATCGCTGCATCGCTCGTTCTCGCATCGGTTGGCCTTAGTGCACAAGCTGCACACGCCGCTCCGATCACAATCAATCTTTATGAAGCTATCGGTTATGCACCAGCAGAAATCACAGCATTCAATGCTTCACAGACTCAATACCAGATCGTCGATGTCGGTGGATCTACTGGTCCATTACTCGCAAAGGTTGCTGCAGAAGGCACCAACCCACAATGGGGTCTCTTCTGGGCTGACGGAGATACATGGGCAGCAGCTGCTGACACCAATGGTCAACTCGCACCTCTTAACTTCAAGCCAAACTACTCTTCACTCGGAAAGCGCCTAGCGCCAAAGAACAACTCTTACGCGATCACTGGTTCTACTGTGATGGTTGCTGGTCTCTACAACGCAGCAACGCTTCCAAACCCACCGGCTACTCTCAACGCGATGCTTCGTCCTGCGTACAAGGGTGTAATTGGCATGAATGACCCCAACATCTCTGGTCCTACCTACCCATTCATTGCAGGGCTCATGAACCAACTCGGTTCTGAGGATGCCGGTAAGAACTATCTCTTAGCTCTCAAGAAGAATGGTCTAGTCGTAAATGACAAGAACGGACCAACAATCCACGCCCTTGAGATCGGTCAAATCAAAGAAGGCCTTGTTCAGAACACTGCAGCACTCGCTGAGATCATCAAGTTCACTGCAAACCCTGTCAAGGGTTACACACCAAAGATTGTCTACCCTGGTCGCCCAACCTTGATGCCAAGCTCTTTGGCTATCGATGGAAAGCGCCCTGCAGCAGAAGTTGCTGGAGCTCAGGCATTCGTTAAGTTCGTCCTGTCACCAGCAGGTCAATCAATCTTGGCCTCCACTGATGCAACTCAGAACTCAGATGTTCTCTGCTACCCATCAATCTCTGGAACTACTCCAAACAAGTATGTTCCCGCTCTCCCAGCTTCGTACCAGATCATCAACCCTTACACCTGGGGTCCACTCCAGAGCGAAGTTGATGCTTGGTTCACAGCTAACATCCGCTCTAAGTAATTAACCGATAACAAAGAGATAAATTAATGGCGCCCGGTGGTGGACTCTTAGTTCGCCACCGGGCGCCATTTTCTAATGAACCCTCGAACTTTACGCGGGCAATAAACCGCATCCGCATCACCCCGATGGCAGTCTTCTGGACGCTCATCACCTTCATCTTGGTTATCCCGATCGTTCTCTTCCTATCAGTCGCCTTCAGCCCACGCCTTATGTCACAAGGCCACCAATGGTTTACTTTGGCTAGTTTTAAGCCGGTCTTCTCGGGTGCGTACGGTGTTGCGCTCTTGCACTCCTTAATCTTGGGAGTCGTCGCGGCCGTCGGTGCAATGACCATTGCGCTGTCGATGGCTTTTCTTGTTATAAGAACAAATACTCCAGCGCGCATTCTCTGGAACACAACAATCTTTGCGCTCTTCTTGGCCCCCTCGTACCTGATTGCCCTCGGTTGGCAACGCCTCTTTGAACAACACGGCATCCTCGAGATCATGGGCTTCCAAGTAGAGCCGATCCGCAATCTCCTCTATGGCCCAGTCGGCATCTGCATGGTCTTGATGGTCAAGGGAATTCCTTTTGCATACTTGGTTATTGCTAATGCGATGCGCGGACTCGGCGAAGAGTTTGAGCAGGCTGTGCGCGTGCACGGCGGATCGCGCTTAGAGGCCTTCAAGGTGATGGCAGCGCTCCTTACGCCATCACTCTTCTCTGCAATGGCGATCGTCTTTGCCGAAGCGATTAGCGACTTCGGAGTTGCATCAACGCTTTCGAGCGTGGGCCACTTCAGTGTTGCGACCTACCAGCTCTATCAAGGGATTAACGCCATCCCGGTTGACTTCCCGGTTTCGGCGGCAACCAGTATCACGCTGCTCTCTCTTGTAATCCTTGCGATCTTGGCGCAGAACCGAGCGCTGCGCGGGCGCAGCTTTAGAACGCTCAGCGGTCGAACGCGTCCTGCCACTGTCCAAAAACTCTCGCTCTTTGGAAAGATCACCACCAGCGGATACATCATCATCCTGCTATTGATCACCCTGGGCATTCCAGTATTTGGCGCTATCTCTGCATCGATGTTACAAGGGTTGGGAAGCCTGCTTAGCCACTATTCGATTAACTTCAGTAACTATTCGCGGGTACTACATTCCCGCTTCTTGCGCAATCCTCTGATCTACTCGACTGAAATGTCGCTGATCGCGGCGACCATCGCGGTGAGCCTTGCTGCGATTGCATCTAAAGTTTTGACGTCAGCGCGTAACAGTCGAGGTAAGCGTTTTGTAGATTTCTTCCTTCTTGCAGCAGTGGCACTTCCTGGCATCGTCTTCGCCATCGGCTACATCTTTACCTACAACCTGAAATTTATTAACGATCTCGGCCTGCATATCTACGGCACTTCATTTCTCTTAGCGCTTGCCTACTCGGCGAACGCACTCCCATCCACCTCACGATCCCTTGTTGGCAATATGGGTCAGATTCAAGAGTCGATGATGGATGCTGCGCGCGTGCACGGCAGCGGGGGAGCGCGTGCCTGGTTTGACGTGACGATGCCGCTTATCGCTCGTCCCTTGCTTATTGCTTGGCTCTTAACTTTCTCTGGAACACTTCTTGAACTGCCAGTATCCGAGCTGCTCTATCCCCCTGGTAGCCCACCCGTCGCTGTGGGTATCGAACTTTCACTGGCTGGATTTGATTTTGGTGGAGGTACCGCGATTGAGGTGCTCTCGATCCTTTGGGCGCTCGTTGTTGTCGCAATTGCCTTCTTCTTATTTAACCGCTTCGCCCCTCCTGGCTGGAAGAGATTAGGAAACCAACGATGAAAGAGAAGAGCGCCGTAAACGCTTATAGAGTCGAGATCAAAGGCGCTGCAAAGCACTATGGCGCCCTCAAGGCGCTCAATAATTTTGACCTCACCATCGAACCTGGAACCTTCACCGTCCTTCTCGGTCCATCGGGCTCAGGCAAATCGACGCTGATTCGCTCCATCGCGGGCATCGAACGCCTGGACTCCGGGCGCATCACATTTGGTGATCGCGTCGTTGCCGACAATGGATTTCACATGGCTCCAGAGAAGCGCGACCTCGCGATGGTCTTTCAGGATTACGCGCTCTGGCCACACATGACTGCCTTTGAAAATGTTGCTTATGCACTGAAGCGACGCAACCTTGATACGACTGAGTCAAATCGTCGTGTCAATGAAGCGTTGGAGCGGGTAGGTCTGTCGGCTAAGGGTCCCAACTACCCGTTTCAACTCTCTGGTGGTGAACAGCAGCGCGTTGCCCTCGCTCGTGCCATTGTAGGTCGCCCATCGCTGCTCCTCTTCGACGAGCCGCTCTCCAACTTGGATGCCGATCTGCGCGAACGTTTACGTGTTGAAATTGCAACGTTGACTCGCGAAATCGGTGCCACCGCCTGCTACATCACTCATGACCAATCAGAAGCCTTTGCCTTGGCTGATCAGATTGGTGTACTTCGCGCCGGCGAACTGCAACAGATAGCTGCTCCCGAGGAGATCTATCGCACGCCGGCTAACCGCTTCGTCGCTTCATTTACTGGAATCTCAGGAAACTTCCACGGCACTGTGGTGGAAGCAAAGGGACACAAAGTCGAGGTCGCTCTTGGAAAGCGTCGCGTCGAGTGCCGTGCTCCTGCAATGCTCAACGTGGGTGATAGCGTCGAAGTTTTGATTCGTCCTAGCGCAACTAGTTTCAAAGATCGCAGCTCCAACTCACTCCCTGCTACGGTTTTGGACGTGGCCTATCGCGGTCGCGGCTACGAACATGTGGTCGAATGCGAATTTGGTGTGATTTCCAGCGTCTTTGACGCGGATTCGAGCGCTCGAGGCTCTAAGGTAGATATCTATATTGACCCGCATCATTGCCTGGCTTTTCCGAGTGAGAAGAAGGTAGACGTTGAGGCGCCAATCGAAGAACTCTCATCCAGTAAAAAATAAATTTAGGAGCCCTTTTTCATGCAAGGTACATCAGTAGCGTTATTTATATCGGTCTTCTTTGCCTGCGCCGTTGAGGCTGTGGAAGCCGTCACAATCGTCTTGGCAGCAGGTACCGCTCGCGATTGGAAGTCAGCGTGGCGCGGCGTGATCGCCGGTTTGATTACCCTCGCGCTGATCATCGCCGCCTTCGGCCCAGCGATCTCTCACCTCCCCATCTCTTTCTTGCGTATCGTCGTTGGTGGACTGCTCCTCGTCTTCGGTCTTACTTGGTTGCGTAAGGCGATCTTGCGATCGAGCGGTTACAAGGCCCTGCATGATGAAGAGAAGATCTTCCAAGAGGAGATTGCTGCTGCACGTATTGCCGCCAAAGAGACGCGTCACGGCGTTGCAGACTGGTATGCCTTCACCCTTTCTTATAAAGGCGTTCTTCTTGAAGGACTTGAAGTCGCCTTCATCGTTCTCACCTTCGGAACGATTGACCATCGCGTTGGTCTCGCTTCACTTGCCGCGCTAGCAGCAGTAGCAATTGTCACAGCGGCCGGATTCGCACTACGCGCTCCTCTCGCAAAGGTGCCCGAGAATACGTTGAAGTTCGGAGTGGGCATTATGCTCACCGCATTTGGAATCTTCTGGGGTGCTGAGGGGTCTGCCGGCGCCAGCAAGAAATGGCCGGGAGATAACTGGGCAGTGCTCGCTCTGATCGCTGGAGTCGCCGTCTTCTCATTTATCTTGGTTGAAGTATTGAAGGTGGTCCGCACTAAGCCGCGCGTTGCCGTAGCTGCTAAATCTGCGCCTGTCGCGGAGGCTACAGTGGCGAAGCCTGAGCGCAGCAAGAGCATGCAAGGTCTGATCTCGTTTGGTGAGTTCTGGGTTGACTTTATCGTTGGAGATGATTGGCGCATCGCAGCAGGAATTGTGGCCGCATTCATCATTACTGCGCTGATCAAAACTTCCAGCGTCGTCTGGGGAATCGTGCCTCTCTTCGTTGCACTCTTCCTGTCTTACAGCCTCTCTCGTGTTGCACGGAGCGCGCAGTAGCCACTAACACCTCGCGCATCATCGCTGCGCAGGGAGTGCGGGCATTTGCCTACGGTTTTACTGCAATTCTGCTCGGCCACTTGCTTGCGAAGAGCGGAGCATCGACTCTTGTAGTCGGCCTGGTTCTTAGCTCGATCGTTCTTGGGGCTGCTCTCGCATCTCTGCTTCTGTTACGAGTAGGCGGTCGAATCGGAACGCAGCGCGCCTACAAATTGATCTATGCCCTCCTTGCAATCGTTGGTCTGGTCATCGCTCTGCATCCGGCGCCATGGACAATCGCGCTGATGGGGCTGACAGGGGTCCTATCGACGGATGCCAATGACAATGGTCCCGCGACAACTTTGGAGCAGACGATGCTCTCGCGCGAGCATCACAGCAGCAGATTTGCTGCGATCTTCGGTCGGTATAACGGGGTAGCAGCAACCTTTGGCTCCTTAGGAGCGCTCTCGCAAGGTTGGCTCAGCCATATCCATCGCTTTAGTACCACCTACATCGGCTTCTATATCTTGGTTCCCTTAGGCTTCCTCGGATGGTGGTTAGCGAATTCGCTCGATCTCCCACCTGATACGCCGCGTACCCAAGCGCATCGCGGGCTTAAAGGATCACCGGTGCGTAGGCGGATTATCGAACTATCAACCCTCTTCGCCTTTGATTCGGCGGCCGGTGGGCTCACCACTTCGGCATGGCTCTCGTATTACCTGACCACGCGCTACCACGCATCTGCCGCGCTTCTTGGTTACCTCTTCTTCACCTTCGCGATCTTGAGTGCAATGAGTATGTTCTTGGCACCCTTCGTAGCGCAGCGCATCGGACTCGTTGCGACGATGGTCAGCACTCACTTAGCCAGCAACACCTTCTTCATTATCGCTGCCTTCTGTGGCAACCTGCGCGTCGCTATCGTCTTTCTTATGTTGCGCGCGGCTCTTTCGCAGATGGACATTCCGACACGGCAGGCTTTGATCATGGCTGTGGTTCCGCAGGAAGACCGAATGGCTGCCGCTGCTCTCACTAATGCTGCTCGCTATTCGGTCCGCCCAGCAGCACCCACTATTAGCGCTGCCCTGCAACACATCGCAATCGGAGCTCCCTTGGTTGCAGCCGGAACTATAAAAGTTATCTATGACGGCGCCATTTTGATCTGGGCTAGAAAAGGCAGATACCTCACTCGCGTTATTAAGTAACGCGAGTGAGGTATCTGATGTGCAGGTTAAAAAGTTACCCGCGGATATTCTTGGTGAACCAGGCGTTTACCTGACCCTCAAGAGGACCCCAGAAGTATGGATCGATTGATTGGTATGAAGGAGGCAGGCTGCCAGCCCCAGCAAGTGGGTTTACGCCAGGGATGATTGGCCAGTAGAGAGAATCTCCTTGTGGATCTCCGGTCTGCATAATTGCTTGTCCAGCAGGTGACAAGACGTAGTCGATGAACTTCTTAGCCTCTGCCTGTACTGCAGCGGATGCGCCCTTATCGATACCGATAACGCTGGGAAGAAGTGTTGACTTCGCGAGGTAGATGACTTTTGGTGTGAAGCCAGCAACAGGTGTCTTTGCCAGCTTAAGAACTTCTCCTTGCGCTGCTGAAGATTGAATCAAGCCCATGTTGATGACGCCAGTCTCAAGTGCGTGCAAGGTATCGCCATTGGTGTTGTTCACCACTAGGCCATTCGCCTTCAGCTTGCTCAAGAAAGTTTCACCAGCGGTAACTGACTTGCCGCCGAATTGGTTCATCAAACCTGCAATGAATGGGAAGGTTGGACCTGATTGGTTGGGATCATTCATTCCGATCTGGCCCTTGTACATTGGGTTCAGAAGGTCGTTATAACTCTTTGGAAGAACCTTGACCTTGGCTGAGTTGTAGATCAGCGCTGCCATTGTGGTCAAGCCGGTTGGAATGTAAGAGTGATCTGCTGGAACAACGGAGTTACCGGCAGCAGTGAAGGTGGCTTTTGGTGTGTAAGGAAGAAGTTGACCTTGCTTATCAAGAGCAGCGAATGCTGTGTTGCCATCAACCCAGAGCACACCAAATTGTGGGTTGCTCTTTTCAGCTGAGACCTTCGCTAGAAGTGGGCCTGTGCTGTCATCGTGCAAAACTGTCTTGATTCCAGTTGCCTTGGTGAAGGCATCTGCTGCAACTTGGTCATAACCTTCAGCTGCGTAAATGATGAGTGGAGTTCCACTAGTTGCAGCTTGTGCTGGGGCGATGAGTGAACCACCGAGCAGCATTCCTGCAACAGATATGCCAGCGACTACTACTGCTGACTTGATCGCACTGAGTTTCATGCAAAACCTCTCTAAAGATGTAAATGGAAGTATCCCGTGAGTATTACAAGGGGCATTTCATTCCATATGCACCAACAGAGCGGAGCGCTGGCGCCAACGTCAGTTAAAGATAGTGTGAACAGAAGGTGTGGGAGTTGGAATGGGTGATGAACTCTGAGAGTTAGATGGGAGAGGAGAGGGCGTATTGGTTGGTGGCGTTACAACTCCCCACTTCAGCCACTTAAGCACACCTGGGATTTCATTGGCGACAAATACATAGCTATGCCCACCTGGAAGAAAACTGGTGGCATATGTCGCCTTTACAGATTTCAATTTCAACGCCCAGGCGAGAGCCTGTCCACGGATGAGCTGGGTGTAATCCTGTGTTGATTCTCCCAAGAACCACTTCACCTTATTGGCAACTTTTAAGTACGTCGCAGGAGTTTGGTATTTGTGTTTTGGATCTGTCTCGGCGCCCGAGCCAAAGGCATTTGTCAGATCATCGACGACAAAGTAACCCGCCAGAGTTATCACCTGACCATAGAGTTCAGGATGGTGCAGCCCGATAATCGCAGCCCCATATCCGCCCATCGAGAAGCCGAGGAGCGCGCGATCATCCCGACTGCGGATATTCCCCGCTTCAACGGCCTGAATTACATTGGTCGTTAACCATGTTTCTATCTTTGCGCGTCCGTCGTACGAATCTGCCCATTCAGAGTCAGAGTGCGTCAAGGCATTTCCATCGGGGAAGACCGCGATAAAAGGCGCTGCGCCCTTTGCAAACGCCGCTTCGAGAGGAGCTTCAACGCCCGCGATGAGGCCATTGGGAGAGCCCGGCCATCCGTGCAGCATGTAGACAACAGGAAGCAGCGCGATCTGATCCGCTGGAACGGCGGGAGTCATCACGAAGACGCTTCTAATAGGAAAGTCTTTCTCGGGACTCTTCACTTTCAGTTGCACAATTTTTGCTTTGGGCGTTGCGGCAGATGAGAGCGGAACCTGAGAAATTGCGAGGAGGCAGGTCGCGACCAGAAGAATGAGGTTGCCGCGTCCGAACTTCACCACGAGATAGTAATGGCAGCGCTTGTGAGATTCAGGTGAAATGCAACTGAGGTGATATCACTTCGGTCAAATAGGTGGATAATGAGTTCCATGAAGCGCTCCCTTTTAAGCGTTGGAATCGCACTCTCGCTCTGTGCTATTCCGGTGAGTGCTCACGCAACGACGCAAACTCCTCCTCCACCACCCGCGCCATCTACTGGTGAGCCATCTACTGGAGCGCCATCGACATCTCCATCACCTAGGCCAACGAACGGCAATCCACCAAGAACTCCTCGCCCACAAT
>Ga0073936_10006808_pt1 | contig 14949 bp, 12 predicted proteins | sample AliMusrvi5mmetaG_FD_87041 | JGI IMG/M metagenome (GOLD analysis project Ga0073936, IMG submission 87041) | Freshwater lake bacterial and archeal communities from Alinen Mustajarvi, Finland, to study Microbial Dark Matter (Phase II) - Alinen... | ecosystem: Environmental > Aquatic > Freshwater >... | reverse complement strand
GTTATATATTCCGTCCCCTGGAAGCATTGGCACATATGGCAAATGATCTTGCAAATGGCGATGGCGACCTGACCAAACGTCTGGGAATTACCAACCTGGATGAAATCGGGCGGGCGGCCGGTTTCATAGATAACTTTATTGCCAAGGTTCAGCACAGCGTAGCTCAATCTGCCGAAAGCTCACATGATACCGCTATTGCCAGTCAGGAACTCTCTCATATCGTCATCAACCTGTCGGAGATTATCAGCCGTCAGTCAGCAATGATCGAAGAGAGTAACCAGCTGACTCACGATGTGGCCGATAATCTTGATATAACGGAAGAAATGGCGATTTCGACGACTGAGACAATCGAAGCGACACGCGCGACGCTGTCCCGATTTATGGAAGATCTGAACAGTGCCGGTACCGTTATTATCGGAGAATCGGACAGCCAGGCGGCGATGAGCACGCAAACCCAAGAATTGGCCGGTAAGGCCGCTGATATTCGGAAAGTTCTGGATATAATTTCCGATATTGCTGATCAGACCAATCTGCTGGCTTTGAACGCATCAATCGAGGCGGCCAGAGCGGGAGAAGCGGGGCGCGGATTTGCAGTTGTTGCCGATGAGGTGCGCGCGCTTGCGGCGAAGACACAGAACTCGCTTACCCAGATAAATTCAGGGGTTCAGGCGGTGGTCAGTGGGGTAGAGCGTGTATGCGGTGCGAACGAGATGGGCGCTTCCCGGATGCGCGGAATTGCCGAGGAGACTCGGCGTCTGATCAAAAACGTTGCAGAAACCGACGAACGTCTCAGAGGTGCCGTCGATATATCCTCCGGTCTGGTCAAAAAGAGCACCTTCATCGCCACACGTACGAAGCAGTTGATAGAATTGATGCATCAGGTAATTATCCTTTCTGAACAAAACAATACCGTCGCCGGCGAAGTTGGCGGCGTTTCTGCCAGTCTTGCGGAGAAGTCGGAGCGTCTTCGCGGAGTGCTTGCCAAATTTAAAGTGTAACCTTTTCAGGTCTCCTCTTCAAGGCGGCATTTCCGGATATGGAAATGCCGGTAATGGGCGGGTTTGAAAAAGCCCGGCGGCAACGAGCAGGTTGCATTGTCACGCAAGGTCGGTTTACTGCTCCTTTGTGTACATGACCGCCACCGCTCGTGCCGTGGCGGTACCGACCGCAACCCAGCCATGCGGCTGACTTGAATCATAATAAATGCTGTCGCCGGTTCGCATGCGAAATACTTCGTTATTGTAGTGGAAATCAAGCTCTCCTGCCGTTACGTAGACAAATTCTTCATCGCCGTCGTGTTTGAAGAAGAGTGAGTCATCCCACTCCTTGTTTTCAAATTCAATCAAAAAAGGTTCCATATGTTTATGGCGAAGTCCCTGAGCCAGGGAATGATATGCGTAGGGGCGTGATATCTCGTTGGCTGACGGGCGGGGCACTTTCTCATCTTCCCGAACGTCCTCGCGTCTGGTCAGAACGTACTTCTGGCGATTACCGGCATCCTCGAAGAAAAAATGGATATCCACTTTTAGGCCTTTGGCAATTTTGAGCAGTGTCGCAAGGGGAGGAATGACCTGCTGATTTTCGATCTGTGACAGCAGTGGCTTGGAAAGGGTCGTTAACTCGGATAATTCCTGAAGAGTCAGGCGCTTCTGCTGGCGAAGACCTCGAATCTTTTCACCGATGCGGAATTCTCTGATCTGTGCTTTGATGTCGGACATTATGTAACCTCCCCGGCTGTAGGTGTAAACAGACAAACACTTTTACATAAATGACGAAGAGTTTCAATACCATTAATAGTCTTGAAGAGAAGAGACTGATAGCGGGTTGAATATCTTGACACAGTGGTAGATGATGATTACTGTTTCTAAAGTATTCTCTATATTTTGACCGGCAGGTGACACACATGAATATTCTTGCACGCAGCTCCCTTATCATATTCAGCCTCTGGTTTAGCGCGATCACTTTGAATGGTTGTAGCGGAAAAAATGACAGCCCGCTCTTTCTTGAATCAAGCCGGAAAGGGGGGCAGGCGGAGGCGCCGGTCAAGGACGTTTCGCCGGATATCCTTGCTTCTCAGAAAGCGTTCAGCAACGTTTCAAAGAAGGTGACCCCCTGTGTTGTCAATATTTCGACGATCAGCAGGAAGAAATTCGTCCAACCTTTTTTTGAAACCAATCCGTTGTTTGAAGAGTTTTTCGGTGCTCCGCAGACCCGCCGTGATAAAAGTCTCGGTTCAGGTTTTTTGATCAGTGCAGATGGCTACATCGTAACCAATGACCATGTTGTGCGTGATGCGGAGAGCATTCAGGTCAAACTTTCCAATGACAAGGTGTATGAAGCCAGGATTATAGGTGGTGACCAGAAATCCGATATCGCAGTCATCAAGATCAATGCAACCGGTCTCCCCGTTGCGGTACTCGGCAACTCCGACAACCTTGAAGTCGGGCAGTGGGCTATTGCCATCGGTAATCCCTTCGGCCTTGACCGCACCATGACGGTTGGCGTCATCTCCGCCACGGGCCGATCAAATATGGGTATTGAAACCTATGAAAACTTTATCCAGACCGATGCCTCCATCAATCCCGGCAATTCAGGGGGGCCGCTCCTGAACGTCTATGGCGAGGTGGTCGGTATCAATACCGCGATTGTGGCCGCCGGCCAGGGGATCGGCTTTGCGATTCCGGTTAATATGGCCAAGCCTATATTTTCACAGCTGATTCAGAAGGGGAACGTCAGCCGCGGCTATATGGGGATCACCATCCAGCCGGTAACCGAAGAGCTGGCGCACTCTTTTGGCTTGAAGGAGGCCAGAGGGGCGCTGGTGAATGACGTCATGAAGGGAGGCCCTGCCGACAAGGCCGGCATCAGGCAGGGTGATATTATCACCGCCTTGAATGGCGCTGATGTCAAGGATCCTGCCCACCTGCAACGGATGGTTGCAGAAGCCGGGGTCGGCAAAGCTGCCGGTATTACAATCTTCCGTGACGGCAAAGCGCTTCAGTTGAACATAACGCTGGCAAATGCTGACAAAGCTCCGAAACAGAAGCAGCAGATAGAACGGGGAGACCGCGGAGAGCAGCAGGGCGAGGTGGATTCAATTGGACTGGTTGTGGAGGACGCTGAACAAGGAAATGGCGTAGTCGTTGTTGACGCAGAGCGGGGCGGTCCTGCCGCTGAAGCCGGTATCAAGCGGGGTGATGTTATTGTGTCAGTGAACCGCAAACGGACGACCAATACGGCGGAGTACGACCGTGTCATTGAGCAGGCCGGCCGGAGCGGGAACCTGACTATTCTGGTGCGACGGGGCAATGCAAGCATCTACTTTGCATTACGGATGAGATAGTGCTATGATGCCGGAACTTTACCTCATGGGGGGGCGCTGTCCATGAACTTGATAGATAATCCGGATCAGGCAAAACGGCTGGCCAGGGCCATTCTTTCCGATGTTGCGATGTACAACAGGGAAAAAGTGGAAGGCGGCATCAAGAACGACAACATCTTTGATGTTCTCGCTGAAGAGCTAGAAGAAGGACGTCAGCATTTTCTTTCGCGGGTCTCACCGGATATCAATCCGGAGATCATCTATGGAACCGCCGTGGTTGATGTGCTCATCAAGCGGGCGGGTAAAATTGATTCACCCATCTGGTAGCGAACTGCCATAGTAATTAATTTATGCAAGGCGTGCCTGCTTCGGTGCGCCTTTGCTGTTTATTGAGGTCCACTATGAACCATTTGTCACTTGTATTTTCCGCCGAAGATGAACCAACCAGAATCGATCTCTATTTGAGCCGTGTGATGGAGGGGGAATCGCGGGCAAACATTCAGAGGCTTATTGAAACCGGTAACGTGCTGGTGGACGGCAAAGAGGTGCGCACGTCACTGAAGCTGAGGGGGGGAAAGCAGATCGAAGTTGATATCCCGCCGCCACTGCCCGCAGAGCCGCTGGCCGAGGCGATCCCTCTGGATGTGCTCTATGAGGACAGTGACCTGATTGTCATCAATAAGGCCGCCGGTATGGTGGTACATCCGGGTGCGGGCAATACCTGCGGCACGCTGGTCAACGCCCTGCTGGCCCACTGTACCGATCTGGCCGGCATCGGCGGCGAACTGCGCCCCGGCATTGTTCACCGTCTCGACAAGGGAACATCCGGCGTGCTGGTTGCTGCCAAGCATGACCGCGCCCATCAGGCGCTTTCGGAACAGTTTAGCGTTCACAGTGTCAAACGTATCTACCAGGCGTTAATATATGGTTCGCCGCAGCTGGATACCGGCAAGATCGAGGGAATTATCGGTCGGCATCCGACCGAACGATTGCGCTTGTCCGGCAAGGCAAAAAACGGGAAGCATGCGGTTACCCGCTGGAAGGTCAAGGAACGCTACGGCAGGGTGTCTCTGGTGGAGCTGAGGCTTGAAACCGGACGGACGCACCAGATTCGCGTACATCTGACCGAAGCCGGTTTTCCACTCCTTGGTGACCCGCTTTATCCGGACGGGGGGCGCTGTAACAATATTCCGGATACGCAACTGCGGGGGATGATCAACCGACTTGGCCGCCAGGCGCTGCATGCCCGCTGTCTTGGTTTTATTCATCCGACGAGCGGTGAATATATTGAGTTTACCACCGAACCGCCAGAGGATATGCAGGAATTGCTCGCATATCTCAGGAAGGGAACCCAGTAAGAAGCTCCTCCAGACGGAGCAACTGATCAATATGCTGACTCAGGTAAACCGGGCAGCCAAGCTGCTCCGGCACCCGCAGGTCAACATCGTAACGGTCCCCGACAAACAGCGCTTCGCCCGGTGTGAGTCCGATATCCTGCAGAACCGACTTCACCATTTCTTCATTCGGTTTGCCCCGCCACGTATCATCTATGGTAAAGATGCCATGTACCGTATGATCCAGGCCGAGGTGTCCCATGATGCGTGCTGTCAGGATGCGGTTGTTGTTCGTGTAAATATACAGCTTAAACCGTGTTCCAAGCTGTTCCAACAGGCGAATTACCCGCTCATCCCGCACCAGAAAAGCCTCCGGCCGGAGGAGGTGCGTAAAATAGCGGTGCAGCTCCTGGATGCTCCCCCCCAGCTCGGTACAGACTGCGGAGATGGTCTGGACCGTGCCGGTCTCCTCCGTCAGCCTCTGCCGGGTGGCCGCCATCACAATGGCCGCTTTCTCCGGTGAAAGCCCCTTTATTTCTGCAATGTAAGCTACGGAGGCATCCTGAATCTCTGCCGCAAAGCGCTCGCAGACATACAGGGTGCCGTCCAGATCAAAAACGATCCCGCGTATGTGAGTTGGTGCGGGGAGCGCCATCTATCTTCCGATCCCTCGCTGACAGAGCAGTTTCGGTGCAGCAACGCCTTTGGATTGAATCAGCACCCGGAACGTGTCGCCCATTCCCCCTTCAGGCATAATCAGTTTTTTAAGAGTCAGACGAAGTCGCAGTTTTTCCTCGTCAGAGCGCACGGAACGCTCGTTTTCCTCAATCTCCTCGATTATGCCCGAGGACATGAGAAAGCGATATTGTTCTCCGAACCAGACGTTCTGCAGTCCCAACTCTTCGCCGCATTTCATCAATGTGGTGAAATCAACGTGTGTGGTGATATCCTGCAGCCCGAGCCGGATATACGGATTGTCTTCGGTCTGGTGGCGGTAGTAGCAGAGCAGCGTGCCGAGGTTGCGCAGCGGCGTGTAGAGCTCTGCTGCCGGGTAGCCGTAATCGATGGTCAGAATGTAGCCCCGCTCAAGTGCGTTCGCCGCTGCAGCGAGCCATTGCGGTGCGTTCAGGTTGACTTCGGCCTGCTGACCGGGGTGTAGCTCCACAGCAACCCGCTTCAGATGTGCTGCAAGTTCCGGCGTTGATGGCTCGCCAACTTCTTCCGCCAGCAGGCCGTCGGTACTGGTTACGAAAATCTCGCGCAGGCCGTCCGAGGTCATGACGACGCGATGAACCGGCAAGGCGTCGATCAGTTCATTAGAATAGAGACAGCCGCTGAACGTGAACCTCCCCGAGGCGAATTCTTCCGGTGAAAGCCAGGCGAGCCGCTCTGTATGGGCGGCGAGCATCTCCCGCTGCGCCGACTCCAGAGACGGTTCCTGTTCAACTAACACCAGCCGAAGAGTGCCGTACATCTGTGTCTCCCGCTCGGCAAGATAATCCATTATATCGCAGGCAAGACGGCCATTGCCGGCACCGCACTCCACCAGCGTAAATATGTCCGGTATTCCCATGCTGCGCCACATCTGGGCTATCTCGCGAGCTATCACGCGTCCGAAAGCGGCATGCACGGTGATGCTGGTATAGAAATCCCCTTCGGCGCCAACTTTGCGCCCTGGAGAGGTATAGTAGCCGAGTCCTGGTTCATACAGGCAGGACGCCATGAAATCGGAAAAAGTGATGCGCCCCTGCCGGGCAATACGGGCGGTGAGAATATCGGTAAGGGGAGTTTTTTCGGGCATGTGAGTACGGTTCCTGTTCCTGTGGCGATGAAAAAACAGAGGCCGTCTCCCTGTCAAACGGCGTGGAGACGGCCTGCATCAGTTATGCGGATAGCAAAATCAGACGGCTTCGATCAAGCGCTTTTGCTTGCTCTTCAGGCGATTCAGTGCATGGATATATGCCTTGGCCGAAGCGACGATAATGTCGGTGGAGGAACCTTTGCCGACAACGGTATGGTCTCCTTCACTGACGCGAACAGTGACTTCGCCCTGGGCATCGGTGCCGCCGGTTATGGAGCCGACGTTGTACTGCGTGAGTTTTGCCTTTGATTTGGTCAGTTTCTTGATCGCCTTGAACGTCGAGTCAACCGGCCCATCGCCCAACTCGGCAGTCCGTACGGTAACACCGGCGATCTCCATCTGAACAGTTGCCGTTGCCACAGTGAACGAACCGCAGGTGACGGTGACATGGTCAAGTTTGTATTCCGTTTCTTCACGGACTTCATCGGAAACGATCGCATCAAGATCTTCGTCGAAAATTTCTTTTTTCAGGTCAGCCAGTTCTTTGAAGCGGTCAAAGGTGCGCCGGAATTTTTCATCGTCCAGATCGTGACCCAATTCGATCAACCGTTTGCGAAGTGCATGGGTACCGGAATGCTTGCCGAGCACTATGGCGCTGGCCGAGAGCCCGACAGATTCAGGGGTCATGATTTCATAGGTGGTTTTTTCCATCAGCATGCCGTGCTGGTGAATACCGGCTTCGTGGGCAAACGCGTTCGCGCCGACGATAGCCTTGTTCGGCTGAACGCCGATGCCGGTAACTGTCGTTAACAGGCGGCTTGACGGTGTCAGTTGGTCAGTTACTACATTGGTGGCAAAGGGGAGGATGTCGCCCCTGGTTTTCAGGATCATGACAAACTCTTCCAGAGAGCAGTTGCCGGCACGTTCGCCAATGCCGTTAATCGTGCATTCAACCTGGCCTGCGCCGGCCTGGATGGCCGCGATGGAGTTGGCAACCGACAGGCCCAGGTCGTTGTGGCAATGAACCGAGATGATGGCTTTGTCGATATTCGGTACGTTATCCTTGAGGTATTTGATGATGTTGAAATACTCGAACGGGATTGTGTAGCCGACGGTATCCGGGATGTTGACGGTGGTTGCCCCGGCAGCGATGACCGCTTCGACAACTTCAGCCAGGAACGGCAACCGGGTACGCACGGCATCTTCGCATGAAAATTCCACGTTCGGAGTGTATGCAGCTGCGCGTTTAACCGCTTTTACCGCTGCCGCCAGCACCTTGGCCGGTTCCATCTGCAGCTTGTATTTCATATGGATATCTGAAGTGGCTATAAAAGTGTGAATGCGCCCTTTTTCACCGGCATATTTCAATGCTTCCCAGGCGCGATCAATATCCTTTTCGCTGGAGCGGCACAGGCCGGCAATTTCCGGTCCCTTGATCGTTTGGGCTATTTTCTTTACCGCTTCAAAATCGCCTTCCGACGCAATCGGAAAGCCCGCTTCAATTACGTCAACATTCAGCTTCTGCAACTGTTTGGCGAGGCGCAGTTTTTCTTCAATGTTCATGCTGTTGCCGGGTGCCTGTTCCCCGTCTCTCAACGTCGTATCAAAAATTCTGATAATCTTGCGTTCATCCTTCTTCGCTGCCTTTGCCATAGTCTCTACCCCTTTCAGTGTTCTGCGCTGTAAGTGTGTATGTGCGCAGAAATGTGTACCCCATGAAAATAAAAAACCCCTACCCCATATTTGGGGCAGAGGTTATGAGCCATCCGCGGTACCACCCAATTCGCCTGAAAAAAATCCAGGCCTTCATTCCGCCTTTAACGCAGGCTCACGACTCTGACTACCTGTCACCAGAGCGGCTCCGAGGCGAGTTCACCACAATGCTTACCGGTTCGCACCAACCACCGGCTCTCTGAAAAGCAAGGAAATGGTTACTACTCCTCTTCATAGCCTTTACAAATTTCAACCATATTAGGAAAAACCTCCCCGTAAAGTCAAGAGGTTTTCTAGTGTACTCACTGGCAATAAGAAAAAAGGGCAACCGATGAGGGCTGCCCTTTCTGCGCCGCTATCCTCAAAAGAGGGAAAATTACTTATTTTGAGTGTTTTGCCAGATATGAAGCAACCCCTTCAGCGGTTGGTTTCATAGCTTCTTCACCCTGTTTCCAGTTGGCAGGACAAACATCACCATGTGTTTCATGGAACTGAAGCGCGTCAACCATACGAAGGGCTTCATCAACATTACGGCCGAGCGGCAGGTCATTGATTACGGAATGACGCACAACGCCTTTCGTATCGATCAGGAACAGGCCGCGCAGAGCTACGGAGCCGCCGAAGAGGATGCCGTAGGATTTTGCGATTTCTTTATTAAGGTCTTCCACCAGTGGGTACTGGATGCTGCCGATGCCGCCATCTTCAAGGGCGGTTTTCTTCCAGGCAAGGTGCGAGAAACGGGAGTCAACGGAAACGCCGATCAGTTCGCAATTTTTTTCCTTGAATTCAGCGACCTTCTTGTTGAAAGCAAGAATTTCAGAAGGGCAGACAAAGGTAAAGTCCAGTGGATAGAAGAACAGTACAACATATTTGCCTTTAAAAGCTGACAGGGAAATGGTGCCGAAGCTGTTGTCGGGCATTACTGCATTTGCGGTGAAATCGGGTGCTGGCTGTGTTACGAGAGTTGTGAGGCACATAGTGTGTGAGCTCCTTTAGAAATAAAGTAAAAATCAATATCCAACCTAATACCAGCCAATTAACTTCTTGTCAATAGGATAAAAATAGTCTTTTAGTCTTTTTATTTTTTCAGCAATCAACAAGGATGTTTTCACCATCAATCTGCACCGGAAACGTTGCCAAAGTACACTCCGGATGTTCGGCACAGCTGCCGTCAACCAGGCTGAAGCGATAGCCGTGACGGGGACAGGAAATATAACCATCCTTGACAACAGCAGCATTCATGGGGCTTCCCTGATGGGGGCACTCGTTTTCAACCGCATACACAACGCCCTTAATATTGACCAGCAGAATCTCCCGGCCAGCGACTGAGACGACCTTTTTACCGAAATTGGGTACTTCACTTGTTTTTGCAACGGTCTCCATTTTTCTGTCTCCTTTTAGGCAAGTCGATTGCGTGAGCCTACCTGACAAAAGTTGTTTTCGTCAATCCATGATCTTGGCAACGCATGCAATTTGAGTAGTTTAGTGGGCAAACTATTTTTACGGCAATGGTGCCTAATAATTAATCATTATATAAGACGTGACCAAGATCCAGTTCTTCAGTTATATACCATATATTGCTGTAATATCACGATAAAACTGAAATATTAATTGTTGGCACATTCTCTGCTAATGAAAGGCAACTTCAACAGAACGTGCAGCTATGGAACCAATGGAGCTTTCATTTCATCACCGTTCAAAATCAATGATGAAAAGGAGAAGATGATGAAAACAGGAAAAGTATTGGCAACAGCAGCGGCAATTGTGGCACTGGCATGTGGTTCGGCGATGGCAGCTCCAACCGGTCAAATCAATATTCCTTCCACAGATGCAAAAGGGCTGAAGGAAGTCGCTATCGGCGTTAACAATTATGCCCATTTTTCAACGGCAGCCGACGCTGGCGCAAATAGCTATGCTATTGGAGTGACAACTGGTCTGTTGCCTTTTGAGAAGATAAAGCTGGAAGTCGGTTTTGATTATACCACTGCCACAATATACCCATTGACATACAACGCCAAGTTGGCAACGGCTGAAGACGCACTGTTTAGCGGAATGCCGGCGTTTGCTGTTGGCGGATACAACCTTGGTACCATTAAAGCTCAAAATCCCCAAGATATAGCCTACGCACTTGTCGCAAGAACGTTGCCGGTTGTTGGCCGTCTTTCTGTAGGAGGTTATACCGGCGATAAAGATGCTCTCGTAAATGCTGATGGTAAAAAAGACAATACCGGTGCTTTAGTCTCCTGGGATCGAACAATTACAGAAGTGTCTGACAAGCTCTGGCTTGGCATTGATTTTCTGAGTGGCAAGAATGCCAATAGCGGAGTAGGCATCGGCGGGTCATGGGCTTTTTCCAAGCAAGTAACACTTCTGACCGGCGTAACGTTTTACACTGAGGAAACAAACAAAACGACTTTCACCACCCAATTGACAATATCTCTCCCCTAGCTGTTCCTCCTGCAATCCGGGGGCGGTGTGGGGTGCCTCCCGTCCCCGACTTTTAGGAGAACATACATAAACAATTGTAGAATCTGTATAGTTCCCAAGACCTCCTTTCTTTCCCGGTCGATGCCGCCCGTGAAATCTTCCCTTGGGATACCAAACTACACACATAACTTAAATAATAGGGTCAATGATGCCCCTCTCAAGTTTCTCAGAAAGGAGCATCACAATGGCTAATGAAAAACCAACAAATGGAACCCTCGGCCTGACCGGCCTGACTTCAAATGCAATGGCGCTTATCGCTCCCGGCGCCTTTCTCTGGCTGACCTTTCAGATGCAATCACTGTACGGAGCACCGATGGCCGGTAGTGCCATGTGGTTCGGTATCCTTTTCGCACTACTACTCTGTCTTGCTACCGCTTATAGTTATGCGGAGCTTTCAAAGCTTTACCCCGGCCCCGGATCGTCGTATCTCTATGCCGAACAGGCCTTTCTCTCGAAAACTCACGCTTTCAAATTCGCCCGTCTCGCCAAATTCATCACCGGCTGGGCCAGTCATTTGTACTACTGGGTCTATCCCGGTGTTATGGTTGGCGTAACCGCGCTGCTGGCCGGGTTCCTGCTAAACCAGTTCTGGCCTGATACGTTCAGCGGCACTTACAACAGCCCGATCTTCATGTGGCTGTTCTGCATCATCTTCGCCTTTGGTGTGGCTTACATCGCATTCCGCGGAGTAACCGGCACCACTGCTGTCAACGTGGTAATCAACGTGGTTCAGATTTCAGCGCTGATGATATTTTCGGTCATGGCCATCGGATACCGTGCCCAGCATCCGCAGGGTGCTACCGGTTATCACCTGTCAAACGGTGTGGCGGTCACCTATCAGGTTGCCCAGGAAGTCGTGAAGGACGACAAAGGTCAGCCAACACCGGTCCTGGTTGACGGCAAGCCGAGCCTTGACAAAGATGGCAAGCCGGTCTACCAGATGCAGGACATGAAGGATGAAAAAACCGGCGATCCGATTGGCGCCGACAAGGACGGTAAGCCGGTTACCGATCTGAAGCTTGCTGCACCGTTTACTGTTGACTACAAAGATGGCGCAATCACCAAGGATGATAAAGGTGTTGAAACGTTCAATTACCACGCGAGCGCCAAGTCAGTTGTTTCCCCGCACGGCTTCAACTATATCTTCATCCAGGCGGCCATCGCCATCCTGATTCTGGTCGGTTTCGAGACCGTTACCGCAATGGCGGATGAGGCAAAAAACCCGAAGAAAGATGTTCCCCGTGCCGTACTGTTGTCCCTGCTCATTCAGGGTGTTGTCTGCTATCTGATTGAATACTTTGCCGCCAACTATATGCTTCATAACGGCTACACGATGCCGAATGCCGGAGCTTCCGGCGCACCACTCGGCGATATGATGGTTATCGTCGGTACTTGGCTGTTTGGCAGTGCAGCCGCCGGCAAGGCATTCATGCTGGTACAGGCATTCACCGTATTTCTGGCACTCATCGGTACTACTCTTTCCTGTCTTTCAACCGGCGCACGCGTTACCTACGCTATGGGACGGGACGAAGAGGTTTCATTACACTTCGGCATGCTGCATGGCAAAACCATGTCTCCCCACAAGGCGATCTGGGCTTTAGCCGCAATATCCGCAGTCATTGGAGTTGCCACAGTGTTCTTGTATCAGGGTGGAACAACCCCTGCTGCTCTTGACAAGCACAATTTCTGGTACAGCATTGGTATCTTTGCCCCGGAAGTATATGCCAAACTTCCTAACACGCTGGTCATCATGACTCTGATCAGCAACTTCGGCACCTTCCTGTTGTATATGATCACCTGCGTGATCGCGATGGTGGCCTTTAAAGAGCATCACACGTTCCATGGTGTCAAGCATGTGGTTATTCCGGTTCTGGGTCTTGTGGCGAACCTCGCCATCATGCTCTTCTATCTGATCGGACCCTTTACCGTTTCCGGCATGAGCTGGAAAGAACCGTACATAGCACTTGCAGTTGTGGGAGTGTGGGGCATCTACGGCGCCATTTACTTCCTCTCATCCAGTAAGTCAAAGGGCAAGGAAGTGTTGTTGAGCAACAAGCCGGTTTCTGCATCATAATAACCTGATTGTATCGCATTGCAACAAGCCGGGGCGGCTCCCTTGCGGGTGGCCGCCCCGTTTTCACATCGCACTTCCAATTCAATAACAATGGTGTTAAAGAGTCCGACTATGAAACTTACCTACGCAGAGCTTTCATCACCCGGTCCGGTCCGAGAACATAACGAAGATTTTGTCGGGTACAGCCACCCTCAGAATATTGAAGAGATGCGTAGCCACGGAGCGGTTGCCGTATTGGCCGATGGTGTTGGCGGAATGGACCGGGGTGAGGTTGCCAGCCGGATGTCAGTGGAAATCGCCTTGAAAACGTTTCACGACGCTCCGGAAGGGCAGACGCCACAGCAACTCATTACCCAGATGTTCAATGCCGCCAATATCGCGGTGTATGATGCCGGAATGGAAAACCACGGCAAATCGCGCATGGCAACCACGCTGTCGATGGTGGTACTTCGCAACAACCAGGCCGTTGTCGGTAATGTGGGGGATTCGCGTGTCTATCTGGTGCATAAGGGGGACATCAAGCAACTCTCTACTGATCATTCCTATATCGGTATGCAGCAGAAGTTTGGCCTGATCTCTGAACAGGACGCCAAGACCAGCGAGCATCGCTCCGTGCTTACCCGCTGTGTCGGCCAGGATCCGGTTATTCGGGTCGATCTTGAAGATGCCACCATATTCAATGGTGATCGACTGGTGCTCTGCTCCGACGGTCTGTATGCCCATGTGGCCGACAGCGAGATCGCCGATATCATCTCCCGTCTGTCTCCGGCACAGGCCTGTCGCCAGCTGGTGGCACTTGCGGAACAGCGCGGAACGGATGACAATCTATCTATTCAGGTTTTGCATGTTACGGAAGTTGAGGAAATATCCTATTATCGTGGCGTTCCGACCTATCATAAGCCGGCCGCTCCAACAACCGGGTATGATCTTCAGCCGGGGCAGACTCTTGACGATCGCTTCTTCATTACCGAAACGATCAGCCGTAGCGGTATGGCTACCATTTTCAAGGCTACCGATATTAAGACCAAGGAAGACGTGGCGGTGAAGGTGCCGTTTATGGAGTTTGAGAGTGATCCCGGCTTCTATTCACGCTTCCAGCGCGAAGAAGAAATCGGGCTGCGTCTGAACCACAAGTTTATTCTGAAATTTATTGCCGAGGATGAAGGAGAGCATCGCAGCCGTCCCTACATAGTGACAGAATATCTGCGCGGGTATACGCTGGCCCATCTCCTGAACAGTATGCGGCCAATGCCTGAAAAAGATGCTTTGAAACTAGCCAGTCGCATGTGCGACGCATTGGCGCACATGCATGAACACGGCATCGTTCATCGTGACCTGAAACCGCAGAACATCATGATTTGCTACGACGGCTCACTGCGCATCATGGATTTCGGTATTGCCAAATCCGAGGAAGGACGACGTATTACCTTCGCCGGATTTTCCCCATCGGTTGGTACGCCTGATTATATGGCACCGGAACAGATCAAAGGAAAACGGGGCGATGAACGAACCGATATTTACAGTCTTGGCGCCATGCTCTACGAAATGGTGGTTGGTGAAACGCCATTTGAAGGTGAAAATCTGTTTGTGGTCATGAATGCCCGCGTTACCGGTGATCCAGTTGCTCCGCGGAAGCGTAATCCTGACATATCACCCTATATTGAGGAAATTATCCTGCATGCCATGGAGCGGGAGCCGGGCAAGCGGTATCAAAAGATAGCTTTGATGAAATCGGAGCTGGACAATCCCTCTGCGACGGTACAATTGACCGGGCGCTGTGACCGGCTCAAGAAGCCGTCAAACATGACGGCCGGCGGGACGAATACAAAATGGATCATCCTGGCGGTAGCAGCGGCAGCCATAATTCTCGGATTGCTGATATGGCTGATCATGAAACGCGGGCCGGTCCACTAATCAACGCACAAAAGGATAAATTATGACACTGGGAGCCTGGATTGTTTTTATAGCAGCGGCTGTACTGGAAGTTGGCGGAGATGCGGTTATCAGGAAAGGATTGCGCGGCAGTATGGTTTGGGTAATTGTTGCCGGCTTTGCCGTCCTGGGATGCTATGGTCTGGTTGTCAACATGGTAAAGTGGGATTTTTCACGCTTGCTTGGCGTGTACGTTGCTGTATTTGCCGTAGTGAGCGTTTTGGCCGGACGATTTGTTTTCAAGGAAACGGTGCTTCCATCAACCTGGATAGGCCTTGCCATTATC
>Ga0073936_10006807_pt1 | contig 14952 bp, 10 predicted proteins | sample AliMusrvi5mmetaG_FD_87041 | JGI IMG/M metagenome (GOLD analysis project Ga0073936, IMG submission 87041) | Freshwater lake bacterial and archeal communities from Alinen Mustajarvi, Finland, to study Microbial Dark Matter (Phase II) - Alinen... | ecosystem: Environmental > Aquatic > Freshwater >... | reverse complement strand
GCGCTGGAGCGCGGCCATGATCTCAAACCCCTTGTAGGCGGCGGCGAAGTTGCAGGGGTGCACGGCCTTGCCGTCCAGCCAGTCGGCCATGTCCTGGATGTAGGGGGGCATGTCCGCCTCGTAGTTCATGGCGCCTTCGCCGTTCTGGTAGCCGTCGCGCTTGGTGACCGCGCGCCAGCCGCCGTTGGTCAGCACTTCGGCGAACCCTTCGGTGCCCTGCACGCTGATGCGGTTCTTGCCCCACCACTTGGCGACCTCGGGCTGATCCGGTGCGCCGGCGCCGGACTCGAAGTAGCCGCGGATGTTGCCGGCGAACTGCACGACGCCCGCAATGTAGTCGGGTGAGGGGTGCCGGGTGACGTCGTCGAACTTGAACCGGCCGGCGGCCTGGGCCATGGCCCACTGCGCCTCGGGTTCGCCGGTGTACCAGCGGGCATAGTCGATCAGGTGGCTGAGCATGTGGGTCATCCAGCCGGTGGAGGTGGCGGTGACGGTATGGATGCGGCCGAGCGCGCCGCTGGCGGCGATCTGTTTGATCTTCTTGTAGTGGGCGCCATAACGGTGCTGGTGGCTGACCACGGCCTTGACGCCGGCGGCGTCCAGCAAGCGCTTCATCTCGAACGCCTCCTTGCTCGTCAGCGCCACGGGCTTTTCGAACGCGACCAGTTTGGCGCCGGAATCGATGGCGGCCTTGATCATGGGCACGCGCAGATTGGGGAGGGTACAGAAGCAGAAGACGTCCGGTTTCACGGCGGCGGCGAGCTTGGCGGCATCCGTGCCGGTCTGCGGGTTGCCCAGTTTTGCCTTGGCAGCCTCGAGGCGTGCGGCGTCGATGTCGCAGATGCCGGCAACCTCAAAGCGCGGGTTGGCAAGGAAGGTGGTGGCGTGGTGCATGCCGCGCTTGCCCATGCCGACGACGACGACGCGGTACTTGGGATTGCTCATGGTGGAGTCCTCGATGTTCGGGGGTTCAGGGTTCAGAAATGACTAAAAGAGAACGGCAGAATATCGAACCAGGAATGGCGAATCATGAAGGAAAGATTGTGCGCACTCCTCTCGCCTTCGAGATTCGACATTCCTGGTTCGACATTCTGCCGTTTTTCAGGGCGGAAGCGGAACTGCCGCTCCGCCCTGCACCTTTCAGCCCTTTTTACGCGTTCGCCTTGTCCCATTCCAGGACCTTGGCGATCACGAAGTCGACCTGCTCGGCGGTGAGCTCGGGGAACATCGGCAGGGTGACGACGGAAGCCGCGTTCTTCTCGGCCTCGGCGACGGAGCCGCAGATGCGCGCCTGCTTGCCCCACGGATAGCCTTCCTGCTTGTGGATGGCGATCGAGTAGTGCGTCTTGGCGTCGATGCCTTCCTTGTTGAGGAACGCAACCAGTGCGTCGCGCTTGGCGGAGTTTTTAACCTCCACGGCGTAGAGATGCCAGACGTGGCGGTAGCCGGGGACGGCGTACGGCAGCGTGATGGCCTTACTGCCCTTCAAGCCGGCGGTGTAGCGAGCGGCCCACTTGCCGCGGGCTGCGGTGTATTCCTTCAGGTGCTTCAGCTTGGCGCTGAGGATGCCGGCCTGGATGTCATCGAGGCGGCTGTTGAAGCCGAAGGAGTGATGGTCGCGCTTGGTCGAGCCGTGGCTGCGCAGCTTGCGGACCTTGGCGTCGATCGCGGCGTCGTTGGTGTAGATCGCGCCGCCGTCGCCGAAGCAGCCGAGGTTCTTCTGGATGATGAAGCTCGTGGTCACGGCCGCGGAGCGGTCGCCCTGCTTGAACGTGTCGCCGGCGCCGTCGATGCCCTGGGCGTTGTCTTCGATCACCTTCAGGTTGTGCTTCTCGGCGATCTTCCAGATGGCGGGCATGTCGGCGCATTGGCCGTACAGATGCACCGGGATGATGGCCTTGGTTTTGGGCGTGATGGCGGCTTCGATCTTCTTCGGGTCGATGCAGCGCGTCTTGGGATCGCAGTCCACAAACACCACCGTGGCGCCCACGACCCACGCGGCTTCGGCCGTGGCGAAGAAGGTGTTGGGGTGGGTGATGACTTCGTCGCCCGGACCGATGCCGAGGGCCATGAGGGTCAGCCAGATGGCGTCCGTGCCGTTGCCGACGCCGATCGCATACTTCATGCCGGTGAAAGCCGCCAGTTCCTTCTCGAACTGATCGCCCATCGGACCCAACACAAACTTGCCGCTCATCAACACCTGGTTGATCTTGGCGTCGATTTCGCTCTTGATATTCAGGTACTGCTGCACATGTCCGTAGAATTCGACTTTCATCTGGCTATCGTCCCTTCTTCTGTGTTGTGTTTTCCCCGCAGGCGGTCAGCCCGCGCGCCCGCCTGCCGCCGTCCGTCCCGGCAGACGCGCTGCCAGCTTGTTGCGGACATCGGCTTCAAACCGACGAATAAACCCTGTAACATACTCGATTACGTCGAGCGTGTCATCCAAGATCAAGGGGGTCAGGTCCATGGCAAAGGCCGCCAGTTCAGTCTTGTCGGCCTCGTGAGATTCCAGGAAGGTGGCGTGTGCGCGGCGGCGTCCCATGGCGGCGAGATCGTAGCGCTTGCCGCCTGCGATCTGCGAATCGTAGACACCATTCAGCGCAGCCTGCAGGTTCTGGCGGGAGCTGACATCGAACACGGTCTTTTCGTTGTCGGGCAGCCAGTCGAGGTCGCGCCACACCTCGCAGCCGTACATCTTGGAGGGGCGTTTGGCCTTGGGCAGACTGCGCACCGCCAGCAACGCGGCGATGGCGACGGCGACATGGGTTTCGTGCTTGTCCGCGAGGTTGTGCGTGTAGATCACCTCCGGTTTGGTCGCGAGCAGGATGTTGGCGAGATCGGCGACCAGGTCGGGGCTGCCCGGCTTCTTGACTTCGGACGAGGCGTAGTCGAGCTGGGCGACAAACCCGTACTGCCCGATCGTGCCGGCGGCGCGCTGTTCGAAGCGGCGGATGCGGCACATCTCGTCGTTCGACACGGCGGCATATGGGCCGATGCGGGCCGAACCGGCGCCGTTGGTGCAGATCACGCCGCCGAACGGATGGCCATACTTGCCGAAGCACTCGAGCACTCCCTGCACCGCCATGAATTCGATATCGTCCTGGTGTGTGGCGATGCCCAGGTGCGTCACGCGCGACATCGCCGCAAGGGCATCCGTGCCGTCGGGGATGAACAGGTCGGCGGAAGGTTTGTGGAAGGTCATGTTCAGGCTCCAGTTGTCAGTTATCAGTCACCAGTGAGCAGTTAGCAGTGAAAAACGGCAAGTTAGGAGGCATGACTGATAACTGCTTACTGTTTACTTGTTTGTACACTCACACCACCGGCAGACTCGCGGCCACCATGGCCTGGCCGTGGCGTTTTTCCTTTTCGCTCGGCACGCTCAGGATCACGCGCGTTGCGATTTCCGGGAAGTCAGCCTTCAGCACGCGGTTTGCCTCTTCAATCAGGATGTTACCCGCATCGCCCGAGGTGACGCGGCCGAGGATCAGGATGCGTTTCAGCGCGTAGAAATTGCTGTTGTGCGCCACGGCGTAGCCGAGATAGCGGCCAATGGTTTCAAAAATCTGCCGCGCGCCCTTGTCGCCGGCCTGCAGGCGCTTCTGCGTCTCGGCCAGACGCTCGGGCAGCCCGACGCCGTCCGGGAAGACGATCCCGGCGCGGGGCGCCAGACGGCCGACCGCCTGCTGCGAGAGGTAAAGCGCGCCGCAGCCGAAGTCGCCGGACCACTCGTCGCGCGGCGAGTCCTTCAGCCGGTAGTCGACTGGCACGAAGGCCAGTTCATTCAGCCAACTGGTGAGGGTGCCCTGCGGCGTGCAGTAGCCGCCGGCCAGGCTGGTGCCGAACGCCATGCCGAGCACGGGCTTGTCGTCGAGTCCCATGGCGCCGGCCAGCGCCGTGACATCGCCGTCGTTCATGACCACGAACGGCACCTGCCATTTGCGGCCCAGCTCGACAAACATCGTGCGCGCATGATTCGTGAAATCCTCGGGCGACAAGCCGCGGAAGAGCGAAGCCAGCCGCACCTCGTTGTCGATGATGATGCCGGCCGAACTGCCGCCGATGGCGTCCACGCGCGGCAAGTGGGCCGCCGCGCGGCGCAGGGAATCCTCGATGCCGTTCCAGTGGTACTGCCAGTCGCTTTCCTTGACCGGAGACCAGGGCACTTCCTCCGAGAACACCGTCTGGCCGTCGATCACCGCTGCGCACTTGCGGTCGCTGCCGCCGAGATCGAAGCCGATACGGCAGCCGTTCCAGTGGCCGCCGATGGCGACGGTGGGTTCCTTGGGGGCGGGGAGTTCGTCGGGCTGGCAGGCCGTGACGCGGAAGGTTTCGCCGAACACGCGGTTGCCCATGAGGTCCGCATCGAAGGCGCGGGCCCCGCCGGCGGCGTAGTCCTTAGCGAGTTCGGCGGCGAGCTGCGGACAGCCGCTGACCCACACGCGCGAACCGCCCTTCTGCCAGAGCAGGTACTTCACGAGGCGCTCGACGTGGCGGCGGTTCACGGCGGCCGTGGCGCGGGACCAAGGGAGGATCTCGGTGTCGAAGCGAAAGGCTGTGCCATCCGGGCGGCCCAAGACCAGGCCCAGTTTCACGGGGTGCACGGCGGCGACCCTGGCCCGGAAGGCCTTGACCCACAAAGCTGCCGGGCGGAATTCAGGATCGAGCGCCGGCGCCATTTTCGGCGTGGCTTCGCGGTCAAGCTGCAGTTCCAAGTCGTTCATGCCGCCCTCCGAAAAAGGGATTCTCCCTGTTGGGCAGAACGATAATCCGAATTGATTTGAGGCGTCAAATGAAATCGGAGGGGTGGGCGGCTTTGCGGATGGTTTCGGCTTCTTCCAGCAGGAAGGTGGCCAGTTCGCGCCGCAGGTCGGCGCGTTCCAGTCCCAGCAGGATATTGGCCTTGATGAAGCCGAGCGTGTTGCCGATGTCGAGCCGGCGGGCGTCCACGCGGCAACCGTGGATCGGCTGTTGCTGCGCCTGCATCCGCAAGGCGTCGGTGATCTGGATTTCGCCGCCCTTGCCCGGTTTGACCTGGTCGAGGAGTTCGAAAATATCCGGCGTCAGAACGTAACGGCTGGCGACGGCCAGATTGGAAGGTGCCTTTTCCGGCGCGGGTTTTTCCACGAGATCCACGATCCGGCAGATGCGATCGTCGATCGGTTCCGGCGCCACCACGCCATAACGGCTGACACGGTCGCGCGACACTTCCTCCAATGCGACCACGGAGGTGCCGTATTTCCGGTAGACATCCAGCAGTTGTTTTGTGGCGGGCGGCTTGCCATGCACAATGGTGTCGCCCAGCAGCACGGCGAACGGCTCTTTGCCGACATGGTCGCGCGCGCAGCGGATGGCGTCGCCCAGCCCGAGCATCTGCTTCTGCCAGACGAAGTGGATGTTGGCCAGGCGCGAAATGCGGCGGATGGATTCGAGCTCTTTGAGTTTTCCCTTGGCTTCCAGTTCCGCTTCCAGTTCGAAGCTGCGGTCGAAATGCTCCTCGATCGCGCGCTTGCCGCGGCCGATCACCATGAGGATGTCCGTGATGCCGGAGGCCACGGCCTCCTCGACGACATACTGGATCACCGGGATGTCGACCACCGGCAGCATCTCCTTGGGCTGCGACTTGGTGGCCGGAAGAAAGCGCGTGCCGAAACCGGCGGCGGGGATGACGGCTTTATGGATCATGGTTTACGTTCTTGGTTCTTGGTTTAGGGTTTAGGGTTTAGGGTTTCAGCTACTTTGAAGTCAGAGGGCGCTCTCGATAAGACAACGACATAACAGCGGTGATGCAGCACCTCATGGTTAGGCTCCATCATACGATATTCAGCGCCGGAGGCAAGAAGCCGGGATGGCAATCAACTGCGAGCATCGTTATTTCCGAACTGCTGGATTTGGGACATACCGATACCAAAGAACTGCACCCGCAAAACATAACAAACTACAACATCCGAAAGTCAACCTAGCTCTCGTCACTATTTCCGCATAATTACTGTCTTCCGGACGAACGGCGTAACCGTGATCTTTAAACCGCATACCATTGCCCGCATAATACGAACCAAAACCTGCGGCGACACTCACCATGAGCAATGCCACGTACAGATGGCGAGGAAGAGCAGCGAGATTCCTTTTCTCCTGTTGTTCTACTTCGAATTGTTCAGTTTGTCCATGTGACAATTCACACGTTTGTTTTGGCTTTTCAAGCAACGATAATCCGCAATGCACGCATGTTGGCGAAAGCACACCGGTTCCCTGAATATATGCCTTTACGCCTTCGGTGTACCTGTTGATGCACTTGCCGCATCGGGGACAAGGCTTCACGGAAAAGAAAAATGCCCATTGCAGGGAAAGCCAGAATAATACCACGCCGGAAACCGACATCCAGAACAAGCCCTGGCAGAATAGTTCCACCGAGAAATATCCGGTTGTTAGTCCACCCAGCACAAGACACCCAGCAACCAACATCAGCCTTATAATATTCCTCCTGGTTCTCTTAAGAACCATAAGCGCTGCTGCGTTAATGGAGCGGGTTTCTGTCATTCGGATTATCCGTGATGACTGGCGATCGCCAGTTAGGGTAACGATTAACCTTTCGTCCAATTAATCAGTCCCATAGTGCTCAACATTATATGGATTCCTTCAGCGGCCGGCGGCGGCGGTTACCTCCGCGATCCTCTGCGCCCTCTGCGGTAAAAACAGTTTCCTTTATTACGGCGGTCGAGGCCGACCGCCCTCCAAAGAGAGTTTCTTCAAGCGCTTCCCAATGACTACTGACCAATGACGTTCTTTATCTACACGATCTGCGGCCGGAACACGACGACCTGTTGCGGCGCGAACGTTTCCTGCAGGCGCTGGAACATGGCGTCATCGGTATAGACGCCGGCGATGGCGCCGCCCGAACCGGTGAAGGCGGCGCTGGCGCCGGTGGCGCGCGCCGCGGCGATCATGCGCAGGTTGCCTTCGCTGAGCTTGTAGAGCTGGGTGCGCCGGTCGAAGCCGGCGTTCTGCAATTCGGCCAGCTTGCGTGCGTCGCGGCGTGCGATGGCGTCGCGCGCCTGGTCGGTGAGGTCGGCCCAGAAGCGCATGGCGGCCAGCACGTCCGGTTCGCCGCGGTCGAACCGCTCGCGGATGTTGTTGTGAAACACCTCCGATCCCTCGGAGAGATCGGTGCGGTAGGCAAGATAGAGTGGCGGGAGCAGGGCGGGGTCAATGGGCTCGTACCGGCCGTATCCCCGGCTGTCGAACAACGATTTCGCGAAGTCCATGTAGACCACGCCCTGGTAGACTTGCGCCACGCGATCCTGCAGGCCGGCGGCGATGCCGAGTTCGCGGTTCTCCACGGCGCGAATCAGGTTGGCGAGCTGCGGCTTCGGGATGTCGACGCCGTAGAACTGCAGCAAAGCCCGCATGGCCGCCGTGATGATGGCGCTTGATCCGGCCAGTCCCACGAGATGCGGGATGTTCGAGCTGTAGCGGATGGTGAAGTTGCGATCGTGCACGGGCAGGTTGTGTTCGAGGCAATAGGCGTAGAAAGATTTGATGGTCGACTTCAGCAGGCGGATGCCGCCGTAGTAGCCATAGAGGTTCACGTCGTCGTACAGGTCGCGGATGCCGGCGAAGACCGAACTGTCGCGCGGGCTGGGGAGGATGGCGAGTTCCGGCGTTTCATAGAGCACCGTCTCCGCGCGGAAGTTGGCGAACGTGAAGGCAATGGTTTTGCCGAAATAACCGTCGGACGGATTGCCGATCAGTGCGGCGCGGGGATAGGCTTGTGTCTGGATGAGCATGGGTGTACGCCGCGGCGGGCAGACGCCACGCCGTTGGTGTCGTTTCCTTTAATAGCAGATAGGCGGGGGGCAGGACAATGCCGCAGTAGTAGTAGGGGTGCTGATCAAGCATCTGGCGTCCCTATTTCCGTCGGCGTGCAGCCCCGACTTCCTCCTGCGAAAGCTTGATGTCCCCGAGTGCGTTCGTGCATCCATCAGACACGATGGCCGTGCGTGTGGCATCCTCCCAGCGCTGGTAGTAGTTTCGCGCAGGAGAGGGGATGATGCTGTAGGAAATTGGACGGCCCGGGCCCAGTAGGAAGACACCGTTTGTATCGCTCGTCGTCTGGGGCCAGGTGTAGACCGTGTCGCGCTGGTCCTTGGCGTCCGCGCGAACACTAACGCCTCCGACCGGCTGCCCCAGCGGATCGACGATGCGTCCCGTGACGTAACCGCCCTGTGGCAGGGTCAGGGCGAATTCAAGCACGTCTCCAGGCCGGGAGTCGAAGAGTTCCGTGACGGCGTTGGCGCAGGTGGATGACCGCTGGCCGGACTGCGCGACGCAAAGGCTGTAGCGGACGCCATTGCCGGCCGGAAAGTAGCCATCGAAGGTCCCATCCTTCGCGACCGACAGGATGTAGCGGGCATCGCCGCTGAAGATGCCGCCCCTCCTCCTTCTACGACCAGAGATACCCCCAGATGCTCGGGCAGCGCCCCCGTCCGACTGGTGACCCGTCCCTTGACCCGGAACCCCCGTTCCATCTGGACGATGACGGTCGGAAGATTATCCCGCACATCGATGTAGAGCTCTCCAATTCCACCGCCCATTTGGGGCGGATGACGCACGTAATCCCCGTCAACCGGCAGTGACGCCCTGCATGCATCGGACGTGGACCACCAACGCTGGTAAGGAGTCTGCCCTTCCGGAACCGGGTATCCAAATACGACCATTCGGTCGCAACTCAGTTCTATTTTACCCGGAAAAAGCCCATCCCATTCGGCAACCCCATCCTTGTCGGTGACGCGTTGCGATCCCGGCTTTGTCCAAAGGCCGCGCAGGCTGCTGGATTCCCAGATCGAAAGGGGGACTCCGACCGCCGGCGCGCCGGTGATGCAATCCACGGCCCGCAGCTTCACGCGCGCACCGGGCCGCAATTGCAGCGGCAAGGCAGACACCGTGCCGGCCCGGATGGCCACGCGCTCCGCGCTCGCGACCAGGCCCAGGCTGTTTGTCGCCTGCAGGTTGTACGTTCCGGGCTGGACGGGGAAGTCGTAGGAGCCGTCCTCCTTCGTCGTCACGCCAAGCGGAATGTTGTCGATTGGTTGTGGGTCGAGAGAGGCGCCCGTCCTCGGCAGCAGGGAAGTCAGAAGCTGGATCGCCACCGTTCCCACGGGCTTGCCGTTCGAAGCGGTCAGGCGACCGGCGAAGCGCGTCGTTGTGCCAAGCAAAACGCGAAAGCCCTGTCCTTTCGGGAAGCGGCTGATCCAGCGTCTGGCGTAGCCTTCGGCTTCGACTTGCAGATAGGGCGCGTACAGGACCCCCTTCTTTCCGTCGAATCGAAAAATGCCATCGACATCGGTCGTGACGGTTCGTTCCTTGTCGAATGCCGGCTGCAGACTGATCACCGCACCGGGAACCGGCTTGCCGGCCTCGTTCACGACCCGCCCTGCGATCTGGTCGGGCGCAACCCCGCCAGGGAGGTCCTCGTTGGCGACATCCATCGGCGGCGGCAGATCCTGCGCTTGCAGCACGAGCTCGTTCGTGCCTGAGGGAATGATTCCCGCGGCGACAAACCTTTGTCCGTCCTTGGCAACGACCAATACGTGAATCGGCGCGCCAGGTTTGACCACGCAGAGCGTTTTCCGAACGATTGAGCAGCGGCCGTCTTCCAACCGCTTGTCAATTTTGAGCGCGCCGTTTCTCCACCACCCATCCTTTGTTTTTGCCTCGAAATCCGGGAACTCCGCGGGCTCGATGGTCCTGTTTTCCGGGCCAACGACATGGACCGCCAAGGGCGTATCCTCCGGCACGCGAGATGAAACCGTCAGCGTCAGATCCGGAGGAACGCCGTTCTTCTCGATTAATTCGGCAAAATCGAACTCGCGGGAATACAACTCGCTCTTCTCCAGCTTCAGGAGATAGGGCACACCCGGCAGGGCGGCGTCCATGCACGCGACGCCTTGGCCATCGGTCGTGAGCGTCCGGCCGAAGCGCCTGATGTCGACCGTGGTGGACGCGAGCGTGGCCAGCGTGAGACGCAGCTTCCGGTTGCGCCAGGGGTTCCCTTGTTCGTCGACAATTCGGAATCGCCGGGGTGTCGCCGGCTGCAGCTTCAGATCCCCCAGGTCGCAACCGCGCGGATCCAGCGGCGGCAGCTTGGCGATGGCCGTGCACGCCGCGTCGTCGGACACGGCGCAGAGTTGGAGCGGGATGCCGCACGGGACCGCCGCGCACCGGAACGAGCCGTCCGGCTCCGTCTTGAATGGCAGGCTGCCGCGCCCATAACAATTGGCGGTCCACGTCATGGACGTGCTCAGTCCGACGATCGCCAGTGTCACGTTGCCGGCGGGCTTCCCATCGGGCATCTCGGCGCGTCCGGAGATGGCCGTCAGGCGCTGGACGACGCCGTTGGCGTAAAGCGTCAAGTCCTGGATCGGCGCAGACACTGCGCCTCGGTAGAGCTCGCCGGAGTCATCGTCATTCAGCGGGCACCAGTTCCACTGCTCGGAGTCCCACTCGATGTCCACTTTGCCGTAGGGCACGCGCAGGCTGAACGTGCCGTCGGCGGCCGTCTCGATCCGTCGCCGGTCGTTGCCGGCATCGCAAAGCAGGGAGACGCCCGCCAAGGGCGCCTTCGTTGCCGGGTCCAGCAACCGCCCGCGCAACAGGCATCGCGACGCGGCCTTCAGTCGTACCTGCCCGACATCCACATGCTGTCCCATTTCCACGTTCACGGGGATCGGCTTGATCATGAACCGCTCGTCGCGAAGCATCAGCTCATATTCTCCCGTGCCGCCATCGCCATCCCAGCTTCCGCCCTTGCCGTAGAGCGTTTCGAACCGGAAGTGGCCGTTGGTGTCGGTCGATGCCGACCAGAACTGCCACAATGGCCACGTTGCTTTGGCCCATATGACGAAGTTGGTGACGGGACGTCCCTGCGGATCGACCGCCGTGCCCTCCACGCACGCGGCCGGGGAGAGGGTAACGTCCCATCCCTTCTCCCTGCCATGCCCGGCCCACGTCGTCGCGAACCCCGTCTTCGACGCGTGAAAGCCGCAATCCGTGGCCGGCACGTTGGGCAGGCGCACAGTGCCTGATTCGTCCGACAGCCCGCTGACGAGACCGATGTCCTCGGGCAGCACGGCATACGCGCGCAGCACGGCGTTCGAATCCTCCATGTTGCCCATCGCAGAAATCCAGACGGATGCGCCGGCAAGCGGCTTTCCGGTCTTGTCCTTCACCTGGAACACTCGCGTCTCCGGCGGGGTGAGGGTCAGGCGGACGCGGGGCGTCACGCTCTGCCGGCCATAAATGACGCTCCAGCCCGGCGCGAGACCGGGATGTGCGGCAGCAAGGATGTAATGGTCGTCCTGAAAGTCTTCACGGCGTGAGGTGAAGTCCAGTTGGGCATGCAGGGCGAAGCTGCCGTCGGCCGTGCTCGTCGTTTCCTCCACGATGGCGTTGCCCAACCCCCAGACCGACTTGTGGTGGTAGAGCAGAACCCGCGCACCGGACACGGGCGCGCCGGTCGGGTCCACAACGACGCCTTGCGGCGGCGGCATCACCGCCAGAATCTTCTCTTCATCAGCCTTTGCGGCGGGGACGCCAACGGCATGCAGCGCAAGGACGACCAGAAGGACAACGGTCAGCAGCGCTCCGCTGCCCGCCGCGAGACATTCGGTGCCGCAGGATGCTCGCTCGGATTCGCCCGCGATCCGGCGGATGCGGCGCAGCAGCGCGCCACCCCGGGCCGCGAGCACGGTCGTCACTGAATTCATCGCCCTTCCTCCTTTTCGATCCTGTCGACGAGGCGGCGGATTTCGGCCAGATCCTCGCGGGAGGACTGCCGGCTTTCCAGTGCCCCGACAACCAGCCGCGCGACGCTGCCGTCGAACAGCTTTCCGGCGAGGCGACTCAGGATGCGATGCTGCGTCTGAATCTTGGAGAGCACTGGGGCATAGACGTGCGCCCGGTCCCGCTCATCGCGCCCCACGAGCCCCTTGACCGCCATGATCTGGAGAAGTTTCAGGACCGTGGTGTAGCCCGTCCGGCCCCCAAGCGCTTCCTGTACCTGACGGACGGTCGAGGGGCCTTGGGACCAAAGAGCCTTGAGAATCTCGGTTTCCGATTCCGTCGGATGGGGCGGAGGTTGCCGTTTCACAGGGAGGATACTACGAAACATTTCGTAGTTCTGTCAAGATGCCCTGAATTTTCGTGCGGTGCCGGTTGACGGGACGCGCCGCGGCATGGTATATAACACCCCTTCTTTGCGGGACTGTGCCTCCGATCGTGGGGGTATAGCTCAGTTGGCTAGAGCGCTTGAATGGCATTCAAGAGGTCGAGGGTTCAACTCCCTCTACCTCCACCAGTTTCCGGCACGCCCGCAAGTCACGAAGCCCCAAAATAAATATGGCGAGCCCATGCGGCGAAAGGGCAAGGCCCATGTCTCGCATCGTAGTATTGGATGGTCATACCACCAACCCGGGCGATCTCGACTGGCGCGTGTTGGCGGATCTGGGCGCATTGACGGTTTACGACCGCACGCCGCCGGAACAGATTGTGGCGCGGATGCTTCCGGCCGAAATCGTGCTGACCAACAAGACACCGCTGAAACGCGAGATCTTGATGCAGCTTCCGGTGCTGCGCCTCATTTGTGTAATGGCCACTGGCTATAATGTCGTGGATGCGGTGGCGGCGCGTGCGCGCGGCATCCCGGTTTCCAATGTGCCGGGGTACAGCACGCCTTCCGTGGTGCAGCACACATTCGCGCTGCTGCTGGAATTGACCAGCCACGTGGGACGGCATGCGGCAGCGGTGCGGGCCGGCGAATGGAGTTCGTCGGCGGACTTCGCCTTCTGGCACGAACCGCTGGTGGAACTGCATGGACTGACGCTGGGCGTGGTCGGGTATGGCGCGATCGGTCGCCAGGTAGCGGCTGTGGCGCAAGCGTTCGGCATGCGGGTGGTGGTAACCGGACGACGCCGGCTGGACGATCTGCCGCCGGATGTGACGTGGTTGTCGTTGCATGAACTGCTCGCCACGGCGGATGTCGTGTCGCTGCATTGTCCGCTCACGCCGGAGACGCGTGGCATGATCGACGCGGCGGCGCTGGCGCGCATGAAGCCCACGACCTTTCTGATCAACACGGGGCGCGGTCCGCTGGTGGATGAAGCGGCGCTGGCGGCGGCCTTGAACGAAGGGCGTCTGGCAGGCGCGGCGGCGGATGTGCTGTCACGCGAACCGCCGTCAGCCGACAATCCCCTGTTGACCGCCCGGAACTGCATCGTCACGCCGCATCAGGCGTGGGCCACGTTGGCTGCGCGACGCCGCCTGCTGGCGGAATGCGCTGGGAATGTCCGCGCGTTCCTGCAAGGGACGCCGCGCAATGTCGTGAATTGAGAAACCGCGAGCTATTTCTGCGCCTGTCCCAACAGCGGCGTCACGGACGGGAATAATTTTCGATCCGTATGCGGCAGGAAGAGCGCGGCGGTATATTGATCCATGTAAGTCGGGTCGGAACTGAGGTCGATGTAGGTCATGCGGCGCGCGAGTGCGAGTTGGCGGCGGCGGTATTCCTGCGAGACCAGCACGATGTAGGAGCCCATCAGCGACGAGTTGCCGATGTAGTGGAACTTTTCGCGCGGCAAATCCGGCACGAGGCCGATGATCATGGCCTTTTCGAGATCCAGGAAGCGGCCGAACCCGCCGCCGATGTAGACGTTGGCAAGGTCGGTGAAGGCGATGCCGGCGTGCCGGAGCAGGAGTGCGCAGGCGGCGTAGATCGCGGCTTTGGCGCGGACGATGTTCTCGATGTCGAGTTCGCTGATCTGGATGGCGTGGTCCACGCCGCTCTCGTCCGGTGGCGCGAGCAGGTAGAAGGCGTGGCGTCCTTCCACGCGGATGGCGGGCGAGGAGCGTGTGCGGTCCAGTTTGCCGGAGGCGTCGATCCAGCCGGTGCGGAGCAGGTCTGCCAGCAGGGCGATCATGCCGGAGCCGCAGATTCCTTTGGGTTTGCCGCCGCCGATGGTCCAATAGCGCGGCACGCCCGTGGCGGCGTCGACCTCGACCCGCTCGATGGCGCCGATGGCCGCGCGCATGCCGCACGCGATGCCGCCGCCCTCGAAGGCCGGCCCGGCCGAACAGGCGCAGGTCATCAGGAAATCGCGGTTGCCGATCACCAGTTCGCCGTTGGTGCCGATGTCGATGAAGAGGTTGATCTCCTCCGTGTCGGTGGCGAGGTCCGTGCAGAGCAGTCCGGCGGTGATGTCGCCGCCGACATAACTGCCGACGCAGGGGGAGAAACAGACCCACGATTCGGGGTTGATCTCCACGCCGATTTCGGCGGCGGTGAGGTAGGGGAATTCATGCAGCGTGGGGGCATACGGCTCCAGCCGGATATACTCCGGTTGCAGGCCGAGGAGCAGATGCAGCATGGTGGTGTTGCCGGAGATCACGGCGTTGCAGATCTCGGCCGGGGCGACGCGGTTGCCCTCCGCCACCTGTTGCAACAGGCGGTTGATCGTGCGCAGCACGCGGGTGCGCAATTCCTCCAGGCGTTCCGGCCGGCGCGCGTAGTTGATCCGGCTGATCACATCGAGGCCGCATCCGACCTGCTCGTTGTAATCGCTGCGCGTGCCGAGGATGGCGGCCGAGGCGAGATCGACCAACTGCACGGCGATGGTGGTGGTGCCGATGTCCACGGCGATGCCGTAGTGGCGCGCGGTTCGATCGCCCGGCTCGACCCGGATGACGTGGATCTCGTCCGAGGAGCGGATCAGAGTTGCGGTCACGACGCCATGCTGCGCGCGAAGCGCATCCGCGAGGGCGCGGAGCACGGAGAGCGGCGGCAGCATGGGCTGCGCGCCCCAGTCATGCTGCATGCAGCGCGTCAGGTGGTCGAGATCGGAGAGGCCGTCCTCCAATTGCGACGGCGGCACATGGAAGAGCCACTTCATGGCCAGCGGTTCGTAT
>Ga0073936_10006806_pt1 | contig 14954 bp, 19 predicted proteins | sample AliMusrvi5mmetaG_FD_87041 | JGI IMG/M metagenome (GOLD analysis project Ga0073936, IMG submission 87041) | Freshwater lake bacterial and archeal communities from Alinen Mustajarvi, Finland, to study Microbial Dark Matter (Phase II) - Alinen... | ecosystem: Environmental > Aquatic > Freshwater >... | reverse complement strand
GTTGTATGTTAATCTCCAAGAAAGAATTTCCCTGCTGGAAAAAATCAACGACCTCGGCGGAGAATCTTGAAGGAGGTCCTGGAAAAACCAAGAGTCTTTATCAATATCCAAGAATGACACCAATGAAAATCAGCGCACGCAACGTTTTTTCAGGAACCATTGAAAAAATCACCAAAGGATCAGTTAACGCTGAAGTGATTCTTCTGATCAGACCTGAAACCCGCATCGTTTCCATCATTACCAACGGTGCTGTTGAGAACCTCAGCCTGAAAGAGGGAATGAATGCTTACGCCATCATCAAATCAAGCTCAATCATTATCGCACGGGAACTGCAGGATGCTCAATTAAGTGCACGCAACGTCATCCCTGGCAAAATCAGCAAACTTATTGAAGGCCCTGTCAGCACTGAGGTTGATGTTGAAATAGGAGGAGGCAACGTTATTTCTGCTCTTATTACCCATGGCAGTTCTGAAAAGCTTGAACTGAAAAAGGGCGACACGGCCTGTTCAGTCTTCAAAGCTTCAAGTGTGATCCTTGGAATAAACTAAAGTGCGGTTTTTTTTGCTTGTTGAGCAAGAAAATTGAACTTTTTTTTGGAAATTAACGAAAATAGAGTTAACAATCGTTAACTGAACGATACACAACCATGACATCAATGCCCTCGACAATCTTCATAATGTGCTGCTGCTGTTGCGGATTGCAGATGCATTCTGACAAAAGGATATCGGGGAGCTCGACGTAACTCACTCATGATTTCATGAAGTTCGTAAAGTCTTTAAAGCCGGTTCTGAATGTCAGTGCTGGCTTTTTTTATTTTACAATACCAAAACCGATAACCCGAGGATAAATAATATGTCAACAACAAAATCATCAACCACATGCGTGGGTATCCCATTTCCGATAGTGAAACTCAACAGATGGGTGCTGCTCACCGGTATCTCGACTGCCATCATCATTCAGCAGCCGATAATTACCACACTCCTGTTTTTTATCATTCTTTCCTCTGTCGTGTTCGGTAAAAGCGGAAGTCTCATTTACATCGTCGGGTCACGCATTTTTGCAAAGCAAAATGAAAATACACCTACAGAAGATCCGAGGCTTATGCGGTTCAATAACTCCATCGCTGCCATTCTGCTCGGCGGTGCCCAGATCGCCTTTCTGGCGGGAGTGCCTCTAACCGGATGGATCCTGTCAGGATTTGTTGCAGTTGCAGCCACAGTAGCCCTCTCAGGTTTCTGCTTCGGATGCTTCCTTTATTACCAGTTTAATCTGCAGCGTTTCAAACTTTTCGGTAACCAGCAGGCAAAACAGGAAGAAAAATAGATCACATATTCAAGGGCGACGTGGGTGAGAGGCGCAAGTTCGAATCTTGCCGTCGCCGCATGTTCAGTGAACAATAGATAAAACGACAACAACAAACAAAACACAGGAGAATAACCAATGAGTGAAAAGAACTACCGCTTTGAGACCCTGGCCCTTCATGCAGGCCAGACTGTCGACGCAACACTGTCGCGTGGAGTACCGGTGTACCGTACCAGTTCCTATCTCTTTAAGAACACTGAACATGCAGCAAACCTGTTTGCCCTGAAGGAACTCGGCAATATCTACACAAGGTTGATGAATCCAACAACCGATGTGCTCGAACAGCGGGTCACACAGCTTGAAGGAGGTGCAGCGTCGGTTGCGCTGGCGTCTGGCACTGCTGCAATTTTCTATGCCATTATCACTTTAGCCGAAGCTGGTGATGAAATTGTGTCGGCAAACAATCTCTATGGCGGTACCTACACCCAGTTTGATGCCATTCTTCCAAAACTTGGTATTAATGTGAAGTTTGTCGACCCGAAAGACCCTGCCAATTTTGAAAAAGCAATTACCGATAAAACAAAAGCCATCTTCATTGAAACCATTGGCAATCCTGTCCTTGTCTACACCGATGTCAAGGCCATTGCAGAGGTTGCTCACCGCAACGGCCTGCCGCTGATTGTCGATGCAACCTTCACCACTCCCTATCTGCTCAAAACGATTGATCTCGGGGCTGATATTGTTATTAACTCCCTCACCAACTGGCTTGGAGGTCATGGTTCCGGTATTGGCGGCATCATTACCGATGCAGGACGTTTTAACTGGAAAGGCGGACGTCATCCCCTCTTTACCGAACCCGACAATAACTATCATGGACTGCGCTGGGCTATCGACCTTCCTGAACCGCTTGCACCAATAGCATTTGCCCTTCGGGTTCGCACCGTCCCGCTCAGAAATCTTGGAGCCTGTATCTCTCCTGACAACTCATGGATATTTATTCAAGGCATTGAAACCCTGCCTCTCCGGGTTGCCCGTCATTCGGAAAACGCGCTTAAAATCGCTGAACATCTCTCGCAACATCCCGAAGTTGCCTGGGTACGTTATCCGGGACTGAAAACTGATCCTTCATACCCTGCAGCTTCAAAAGATCTGAAAAACGGCTTTGGCGGTATGGTAGTGTTCGGGGTTAAAGGCGGTTATGAGGCAGCAGTAAAAATCATCGACAACATTAAGCTCTTTTCGCATCTGGCTAACGTCGGCGATGCCAAGAGCCTTATTCTCCATCCGGCAAGCACCTCACACAGCCAGTTATCATCGGAACAACAGCTCCAAAGTGGTCTGTCACCCGACCTGATTCGCCTCTCTGTCGGTCTGGAACATCCGGATGACCTGATTGAGGCGCTCGACGAAGCGCTTAAGACAGAGTAAACACATAACGCTGAAAATAATTCAGGAAGTTTTTGAAAACGGAGCAGGTATCTGATAATGACTAAAAACAATCGTAACATCTCGGTTGTACTCGCTGATACGCAGTTTTTAACCAACGAGGCTCTGCGGTCTCTCCTGACGCCGCTTTACCAGACGTTCTTTATCGTATCAACAAAAGCTGGTTTGCAACAGTACCTGCAAAAAGAGACTATTTCACTTATCATCACGGATCATACGCTTTTCGATTTTGATTCAATCAGTGACCTTGATGAACTTCGAAAAAAGCATCCTGAGATAGGAATAGTTATTTTGACCAATACGATAACCCACTTAAAAATAAAAGAGTTAAATAATGCCGGTATTCGAAATATTGTTCTGAAAACTGATGATCGGTAAGAGATTTTTCACGTCATCGAAGCTGCACTGAAAGGGAAAAAATACTATTCAGGGGATGTTCTGGATATTCTTCTTAAAAAGGATGGACCCCATGAAGACGCAAGCCTTCTGACCGCGTCGGAAATCGAAATAGTCCGCATGATTGCCGCCGGTTTGTCAACAAAAGAAATCGCGACCAAAAAGCATATCAGTTTTCATACCGTTATGACACACAGAAAAAACATTTTCCGCAAACTTGGGGTTTCAAGCAGCCCTGAACTGTTAATCTATGCGATTAAAGCCGGTTTGATCGACAACATCGAATACCACATCTGACATACCATATTTATGGTATAAAAGATAACTCGTTAAGGGGATTTCCAGTTATACGCTTATTGATCATCTTTATATTTTTTTCTCAAACGCAAAACAATCAACAGCCATGGGACGCATTGCAACAAAACTGACTGACCTTATCGGCAACACGCCTTTGCTTGAGCTTCAGAATTACGGTAAAGAGCATAATCTGCAGGCAACGATTATTGCAAAGCTAGAATATTTCAATCCGGGTGGCAGTGTCAAGGATCGTATTGGTTTTTCTATGATCGAGGATGCTGAGCAGAAGGGATTGATCAATAAAGAGAGTGTCATCATTGAGCCGACAAGTGGTAATACTGGTATTGCTCTGGCATTTATTGCCGCGGCCAAAGGGTATCGTCTTATTCTTACGATGCCTGAAACTATGAGTATTGAGCGTAGAAACCTGCTTAAGGCACTTGGTGCTGAACTGGTGCTTACTCCTGGCCCTGAAGGTATGACCGGTGCGATCAAGAAAGCTGAGGCACTTCATGAGGAGTATGCGAATTCTTTTGTTCCGCAGCAGTTTAAAAATCTTGCTAATCCTGAGATTCATCGTAAGACGACGGCTGAAGAGATCTGGAATGATACTGATGGAAACGTTGATATTTTTGTCAGCGGCGTCGGTACTGGCGGTACGATAACGGGTGTTGGTGAGGTGCTTAAGCAGCGGAACCCGAATGTTTCTATTGTCGCTGTGGAGCCGTTTGATTCGCCGGTTATTTCGGGTGGTAAGCCTGGGCCTCATAAAATTCAGGGTATCGGTGCCGGTTTTATTCCTGCGATTCTGAACACTGGTATTATTGATGATATCGTTCTTGTTAAAAATGAGGATGCGTTGCGCACGGGTCGCATTCTGGCGCGTACTGAGGGCCTTATTGTAGGTATCTCTTCTGGTGCGGCTGTGTATGCGGCTTTGCAACTTGCACAACGTGAAGAAAATAAGGGGAAACGGATTGTCGTTATCCTGCCGTATACCGGTGAACGTTACCTTTCGACGCTTCTCTATCAGTTTGAGCCGGAGCAGGTTAATATCTGAACCTTTCCTTCCCTGTGCTGAATTTTCGGGACGGTGGGTCAGGAATATCCGGCAAGAGAACTGAAAACGATCTTGCCGGGTTATCTTGAGGGTACTATATTTTTTTAAGCATTGTATAATAACCGGGAATTTATCCGGTCTGAGGAGATTGATATCATGGAAACCAAAACCGGCAATAGTATTGAAGAGACGATACAACTCTTATCCGGTTCAGGAGATTCGGAATGTGACTATTTACCGAATAATGAACATTTGCTGCCTTCGATTGAAAAACTGAAAGAGATTGTTGAACTGATACGTTCGATTGTTTTTCCGGGTTATTTCGGAGGTCCGGTTTTGCGGCATCAGTCGTTGTCGCATTTGCTTGGGGTCAGGATCGAAAGACTCTATGGCTTGCTTTCGGAGCAGATTCTCAGTGTTCACCAGTTTGATACCGTGAATAACGGTTCCGTCAACGCAGCTGAATATGCGGCGGAAACGGCAAGCCAGTTCATTGAAATTCTTCCGGATATCAGGAAAAAATTGTGCACTGACGTTCATGCTATCTATGACGGCGATCCGGCGGCTAAGAATCATGGGGAGATCATTTTCTGCTATCCTTCGATCAGAGCGATGATCAATTACCGTACGGCACATACCCTGTTGTCGCTTGGTGTTCCGCTTATTCCGAGAATTATCTCTGAGATGGCACATTCGGAAACGGGTATTGACATCCATCCCGGCGCCCATATCGGTGACCATTTCTGCATTGATCACGGAACAGGAGTTGTCATTGGTGAAACGTGCATTATCGGCAATCATGTACGCCTCTATCAGGGCGTAACGCTTGGGGCGAAAAAGTTTGCGCTTGATGATGATGGCAACCCTGCTAAAAATATTCCCCGTCACCCGATTATTGAGGACAACGTCGTTATCTACTCGAATGCCAATATTCTGGGAAGAATTACCATCGGCCAGAACTCGGTGATCGGCGGCAACGTGTGGCAGACCAAAAGTGTTCCGCCCAATTCCAGGGTGCTGCAGCAGAAAGCCGTTGAAAGCAGCTTTACCGATGGTCTGGGTATTTAGGTACTGAGTCTGAGAAAAAAAGTACTTTATACTTTATACTGTTGACCTTTACGCTTTTTAAAATAATTGTCGGGATACTTTTTTGATGCAGTTTGAAACCCTTGCTATTCATGATGGTCAGGCTCCTGATCCTTTGACCGGGTCAGTAACCGTTCCTGTTTACCAGACCTCCACGTTCGAACGCGAAGATCTTGAACGTCGTGGTGAATTTTTTTATTCGAGAATCAGGAATCCGACACGAAAAGCGCTTGAATCGACACTTGCTTTGCTTGAAAATGGTCGTTTTGGTCTGGCTTTTGCCTCCGGGGTTGCTGCTTCTCTGGCGGCACTGCAGGTGCTGAAACCAGGTGACCATATTGTGGCTGGGTTGGATATCTACGGCGGCAGTTACCGAACGTTTGAGCAGCTTATGCGTCCCTGGGAGTCAACACGAGCTATGCGGCGAGTGAATCTACGGAGAGTTATGAAGCGTGCTTGACGCGGGAGACAAAACTGATCTGGCTTGAAACACCGAGCAATCCCCTGCTTCAACTCACCGATATCCGTGCAATCTCCCGACTCGCTCATGAACGTGGCATTCTTGTGGCTGTTGACAACACCTTTTCAAGCCCATATTTTCAGAGACCACTCGATCTTGGTGCAGATATTGTCGTACACAGCACGACCAAATATCTCGGCGGTCACAGCGATGTCATAGGGGGTGCGGTCATTACGTCCGACCCTGGGCTGCATCTTAAAATAAAAAACTACCAGGGCGCAGCGGGAGCCATACCGGCACCATGGGACTGCTGGCTTATCCTTCGTGGCCTGAAAACCCTGAAAATCCGCATGAAGGAACATGAGGCAAGTGCCCTTCATCTTGCCGGATTTCTTGAACAACACCAGGCTGTGGAACAGGTCTTCTATCCGGGTCTTGCTTCGCATCCGCAGCATGAACTGGCTAAAGTGCAGATGAGCGGGTTCGGGGGAATGCTGACCTTTGCCTTGAAAGGCGGGCTTCCTGCGGTGGAACAACTGCTTGCACATCTCAAATTGTTTGTGCTGGCTGACAGTCTGGGGGGAGTTGAATCATTGATCGCTTCGCCTGCTAAAATGACGCTTGGACCGCTTTCGGATGAGGAAAAACGCCGGAGAAAGTGCACCGATAACCTTGTGCGGCTTTCTGTCGGGCTGGAAAATGCAAGTGACCTTGAAGATGATCTGCGCAACGCTCTCGAAAGGAAGTAGTGAATTTTCCTAAGACAATTCCGCTTAAATTGCGTTTCATCTTTTTGCCTTGTTCAAGGTTATGGATTCAGGGAAGTGATGAGCCCTGAAGGTTTATGTGCTAAGGAATTCGGTTATCAGATTGAGGAGTTCGGTTTTTGTTGATGGGTTTGGTGATGAAGCTGTCACACCCTGCTACTTTGGCTTTTTGCTTGTCTCCTTTTGCGGCAAATGCTGATTGGGCGATAACGGGAAGATCGGGGCGGTACTGCTTGATGAGTTTTGTTGCCTCTAACCCGTTCATGATGGGCATGTTAAGGTACTTAAGCACAAGATTGATTTCCGGATACTGTTGAACCATTTTTACTGCGTCCACTCCATTAACAGCAGAAAGCGTGGTGATGTTTTCGCTTGTGAGGAACATTGCAAGTACCATGCTGCTGACCATGTCATCTTCCGCTATGAGAATGGTCAAATCCCGAGTAAAAGTGGCATGTTCATTATTGATGGAACTATGCGTTTCTGTTTTCGATAAGCCAGAAAAAGGCTTATACGCAGAGTGAAAAAGAATGTACTTCCTCTTCTTTCTACCGATTCGACACTGATTGTACCGCCAAGGAGTTCAACGAAAGACTTGGTGATGCTCAATCCGAGTCCGGCACCTTCGTAGCCTCTGGTCAAGGAGTTGTCAACCTGGTGAAACCGTTCAAAAACCTTTTCATGCATTTCACGGGGAATTCCAATACCTGAGTCGATAACATAAAACTCAAGCATATTGCCCTGTCTTCTATAGCCAAAATCAATGCCTTCTTTCGTGGTGAATTTCAGGGCATTGTTGACAAGATTTGTCAAAATCTGGTTCAACTTTCCGCTGTCGGTATAGATGATGCTTTCGTTGTCAGAAAGCCAACCGACGGAAGGAGGGGTCAATCGTAGAAAAAAGCAACTACCGCTTCAAAAAGTAGTAGGAAATCATTACAAAATGACGTAGTCCAAAGACGCTGCCTGGGTGATTGCTAATTTCCGAAATTGGCTGATTTTTAATTTCCGACTACATCTGGGAAAGTTTCGATGGTTGAGCTGCATCGGCTAACAGCTTTACCTCGCAGATTCCTGGTTCTCTCTTGGTGAAGACTGTTTCGAGCAATGCATCAAGGAGTTGATGGTCTTCCGGAACAACAAGTCTTTTAAACCGCATGCCTCGTAACCGGGAACGGTCAACTCCAAGCAGTTTGGTGGCTGTCAGATTTGTTTGCTGGATCTTACTGTCCCTGCCCAACGTCAAATACCCGACTGGCGCAAAGTCATAGAGGGCAGCGTACATGCTGAGGCTATTCTCCAGCTCAATTCTGGTCCGATCAAGTTCGTCCCGTTGCATTTCAAGCTCGAGCTGATGAACCTGGAGTTCATGGACAAGCCTGAGCGTCTCATCAGGAGGGAAGAAGTGTTGAGTGCTGAGTCCTGAGCGCTGAGGTTTTGTTGGCGAAGGCGTGCTTCAGCCTGAGAGCGTAACTCAGATGAAGTGATCGGGGTATTGTTTTTTTTTATTTTTGCCATGGGGGGGCTCTGTTGCTCGGATTTTCTCTATAATTGCTCCGGGTTACGGGCCTTCAATGTACTGGTAATATAGTGAAGAACAAATGCACGTTGAGCAACGTAGCTTGTCTTGATCTCCATCAAACCAGTTGGTGCAAAGAGTGCTCACAAGAACAACCTTACACCACTGGCTAATAGTTGAGCAAAATAACGTTAGTCTTTAAAATCCTCAATGACAGAATCTTCTGCTTCAAACCAATCATCCTTATCCGACCAGAGGTTTTTTCCTTTTGCTTGCCATAGGTAATAGGCGGCAAGTCTTACCTGCTCTTCACGCTGCTCTTGCTGCTCTGAAGTCAGTGCTGCTGTTGTTGCTTCAGCTTCTGTGTTTGTTATTTCTGGTGATTCGTTTGACATGATCTATTGATGGTTAATGGTTAGATGACTCTCAATGCATTTTTTCACTGTTAGTTAACCGTAATTGCTTTTCCTGTCTTTGGTTGAGGTTCGATCTTCGGTACCTTTATTTTCAGAACGCCGTTGTCATAGGTCGCCTCAATTTTATCAACATCAACGTTTTCACCTACGGTAAAGCTCCTGTTAAGGCAACCCCATGAACGTTCAATACGGTGATATCCTTTTTTCTTTTCTTCTTCATTCTGTGTTCTTTCTGCGCTGATTGAAAGCACATCATCTTCCACAGAAACCTTGATATCCTCTTTTTTGATACCTGGCATATCGGCTTCAATGAAAATGCCTGTTTCATCCTCGCCGATATCAACCTTGAAAGATGGTGCTACCAGGGAAGAGACAAATGGCGATACATTATCGTTAAAAACGTTTTCAAAGAGCTTCAGGGGATCTCTTTTAAAAAGTGTCAGTGACATGACGACATCTCCTTATTTATATATTTATGATACAAAAACAACCAAAAAACCAGTTGTATAGCATGAAATTTATATACGTTATAAATAGTTCCTACAGGATCGAAATAAGCTTAATGCAGAGCATGTGAAGCCGTTTTTACATATACTGTTACGTTGTCCCTCCCTTGATTTTTTGCACTGTACATGGCATCGTCCGCATGTTTCATGAGCATTAGTTCATCTTCGCCGTGATCAGGGATAACTGCGATACCGATACTGCATGAAATATCAATGGTATGACCTTCGATGATGTAGGATTCTTTTATTGTTTGCCGGATTTTTTCTGCCATGGTAACCGCGTTTGCAAGTGCATCAATTTGTGGCAAGAGAACAACAAATTCATCATCGCCGAGGCGGGTGATTGAGTCTCCGCTTCGTTGTAGTGTTGCCAATGAGCGGGCGGCAACTTGCTGTAACAGGGTATCGCCGATTGCATGGCCAAGAGTGTCGTTGACTGTTTTGAACTTATCCAGATCAAAGATCATGAGGGCTGCCATGACTTTGTTTCGTCGGCATTGGGCAAGCGTAAGCGATACACGTTCGGAGATGAGGCGACGGTTTGGCAGGCCGGTCAATGGGTCGTGCATGGCAAGTTGTCCGATGATCGCTTCTTTATTTTTCAGAGTCTCCAAAGCTCGTCGGGTATCGCTGACATCGGTGAGCGTGAGGCGGCACTTCTGCTGATTATCGCTGATGATGGCGTCAAGGCGATAAGCAATGCACCCAATCATAATCTCGCAATGTTCCAGTCTCCTGCTCTGGAAGACTCTGTGTATCATGCTATTAAACCCCGGGAGATCTCGCTGGGCAATAAAGCAGCCCAAGCGGGATCCCTTGAGATGCGATCGCCTACAGAAGAGCATTCTGGTTATGGTAATATTTGCCTCCAGTATCCTGCTTTCTCGATCAAGCGTCAGATAGCCGACCGGCGCAAAATCGTAGAGATCGCTGTAGCGTTTATGTTCCTGCCGGATTTCATCATAAGCATGCTGAAGTCCTTCGTTCTGCATCTCAAGTTCTCTCTGGTGAACCGAAAGTTCATGCAGTAATCGCTGCAACTCTGCTGCAGAGGTTGTTTGATCAGGAGTGAGCCCGCCTTTTTTCAGTCGCTCCTCAGCCCGCAACCGTAAATCCCAGCGGTTAGGTGGATGGGAATTGTCCTTTTTCATGGCGATGCACTGTGCTATCTTGTGTATATAAAAGCGTACGGCAGAATCTGCATGTTCGCTTTGGTCGTACTGTTTTACAGGTAGTCGTTACGAATAATATATATTAATTATATATATATTCATATTACTTATTCTGCCAAAACTTATCCCAACAAAAGGAGATAACCATGTCAACTGAAGCAAAGTGCCCATTCACGGGCGCCGGATCCCAATCGAATACTGACTGGTGGCCCAATCAACTGAAGCTGAACATCCTGCACCAGCACTCCTCATTGTCCAGCCCTATGGGTGATGAGTTCAATTATTCCGAGGAGTTCAAGAGCCTCGATCTGAATGCCGTGAAGAAGGATCTTCTGGCACTGATGACCAATTCACAGGAGTGGTGGCCGGCTGACTTCGGCCACTACGGACCATTGTTCGTTCGCATGGCGTGGCATAGCGCTGGCACTTACCGCACCGCTGACGGTCGGGGTGGCGCAGGGAGAGGTAATCAGCGCTTTGCACCCCTCAACAGCTGGCCTGATAATGTCAACCTTGACAAGGCACGCAGGCCGATTTGGCCGATCAAAGAGAAATATGGTCAGAAAATTTCATGGGCCGACCTTATGATCCTCACCGGCAATGTCGCTCTGGAGTCGATGGGACTCAAGACCTTCGGTTTCGGCGGTGGGCGTGAGGATATCTGGGAACCTGAAGAGTATATTTACTGGGGGTCGGAAAATAGACCCTCTCTACGAAAAAATTTCAAGGCGCTTTTACGAGAATCCGGATCAGTTTGCTGATGCGTTCGCCAGACCGATGTGGACTCGTTCGCTGTCCTGGAACCTTTCGCAGACGGGTCCGCAACTATGTTCGCAAGGGGCTCGAGGGTTCAGAGGCTGAACTGCTGGTGGACAAGGCGCAGCAGTTGAGGCTTACCGCCCCTGAGATGACTGTTCTGATCGGCGGGCTTCGCACCCTGAATGCGAACGCCGGGCAGTCCAGACATGGCGTTTTCACTGAGCGCCCTGAAACATTGACCAATGATTTTTTCGTGAATCTCCTCGACATGAAAACGAAGTGGCAGAAGTCTCTCACAGCCGAAGGTGTGCTGGAGGGGCTCGATCGGGCGACGGGTGAGCTCAAGTGGACGGGGAGCATCGTTGATCTGGTTTTCGGTTCGAACTCACAGCTTTTCGTGAAATTTAAGCGCTGATTAACCATACTTTAAGGGAGTGTTGATTACTATTATTCGTGTGGCTATGGATTACCAACTTTTGTGATCCTCATGCTGCTGATATGAACAATCATCCATAACAAGTGAGGTAATCATGAAAAACTTATTCCGTTTTCTATCTATTGCGGTAATGGCTGTAATACTTTCCAGTAATGCCGCTTATGCACAGAACAACACCTGTCTGGCTCAAGGAGAATCAAACCTTAACGCCGGAAAAAACAAGGAAGCCATAGCAGAGTTCACCAAGGCCATTGAACAAAACCAGAAACTTGCCCCTGCTGACCTTTCAAAAGCTTATATCAATCGAGGAATTGCGTACCGCGCAACAGGTGAAACCGAAGCAGCAAATATGGACTTTATTAAAGCTATCGAGATAGATCCAACCCCTATTGATGCTGTTGCTTTTAGCAATAGGGGGCTTGCAAAATCTGCAATTGGAGATACACAAGGGGCAAAATCGGACTTTAAAAAGGCGGCATCACTTGGCGATATTTCTGCCACTCTATGGTTGAAAAATAACGCATAAACGTTAAGAGGCCGTCCGATACCTCTCGATCAGACGGCCTCTTACTTCACACACCTTCATTGATTTATATACCGACTCTCAGACCAAGAACAATACTATTGCTGATGATGCTGAAATCCTTGAGAGTAACCTGGCTTGTAGCGATACTGCCGACTTTCCCAGTTGCAAAATAACGATATCGGGCATCAAGTTTTATCGTTTTACTGAGAGGAACCGCAAAACCTGCACCAATCTGATAAGCTAATGAGGTTGCCTGTGCATTAGAAGAAGAACCTGAATATTGCAAATTACTTGCCGGTGCATTGATATCATTAAAACTGATTGAAGCACAGCCAACACCTGCAGTGATATATGGATCAAGAGCACCACCATGGACATCGTAATAACCATTGGCAAGAATTGATATCACAGAAACATTTCCTTCTAAATCAGTCACTGTCGATGATGGCAAGAATGAACCGGCAGATGAAATCCCTATTGTAATATTTTTAACATTGGTACGTTGGTAGCCAACTTCACCTTCCATGCGATAGGATCCACAATCAGAACCGATAGCACCATAAAGTGTCAGGCCTGAATCAGCAAACGCTAATCGATTGTTATTTGTTGTTTGAAAAAACATCGGCAAACCATAGGTCGATGTGGAATAGGTATCTGTTATATTGTTCACCCATCCAATACCTATATCTCCACTGATATAATTTTTAGCTGCTGATGCGGTTCTGGCTGCTGCCAATAATCCTGCAACGAGGAACACCATTACTACCATTGTTTTTTTCATTTCATCTCCATGGTAATTTTTTGAAAAAAATGAAATTTACTGTATATGAAACGTAAATATCCGTTATAAAGTTTCAATATTCACTTATACTCGGGCAATTGCCGCCTAAGGTGGCTTGGCCTCAGTGACCGCTGATTTTGCTCGTCTTCTTTTTTTTGGTGCTCGATTCTTTTGCTGCGTGGGGAGCGGACGAATCAGGATCATCGGATTCAAGCAGAGGAGCATCAATATCTTCGTCAAGCTCTTCTTCATCGAGTTCAACGTCAAGTTCCTCATGCAGGTCAGCAGGGATATTCGGTATGGCTATGGCTTCACGCTTGAGCAGTTCATCGATAATGTCTTCAGCGTGCGGTATCTTTTTCGCGCGTGCAGGTCTTTTACCTTTCACATCCGGAGCGATAAGGGTCAAAATCTCATAGACGGATGAATAGAGATAGAGCTGCTTGTCGAGTTCCTGGAGTTTCAGCAGCTCCTTGATGGCCTTGCAAAGCGCTACAAAAATAACCACACCACCACATTTATTTGCGCATTCCTGAGCAAAACGAATGGAGGTGATTACCGAGGCATCTATGGATTTGACATCGGAAAAATCGATGATCAGGTTTTTACTCTCCTCCTTGGCAAGCAGATCCGCTACTGCTGAGTTACATGCTTCTTCATGACGAAAGTCAAAAGTAACTTCTTCGATTTTCAGGACGGTTAACTCTCTACGGATGGTAACTGATGATTTCATGAATATTGCGGTATCAAAATGGATGTAGAGACAAATTTGCTGGATATATAATGAAACTTTACACACAAACAATAAACCCCGGATCATCACCGGGGTTCCTGTGTTTCACTTGCAATCATTTACTGTCTCTCACCGGCCTCACGCACAGTATCCTTCAAGTGTATGGCGGAGGCAAAGCTCTCTTATTTCCTTTCTGACGGCTTGGCATACCTCTGCTGAATCCGACTTTTCAGCTGATAAAATAACCCTGTCGATAAGCTCAGCGATAGACTTGCTATCCACTTCGTTCATACCTCGAGTGGTCATGGCCGGAGTACCGATGCGAATGCCGCTTGTAACAAAAGGCGACTTATCGTCAAAAGGAACCATGTTCTTGTTGACGGTAATGCCTGCTGCGTGGAGAAGGTTCTCGGCCACTTTTCCTGTAACGTTTTTGTTGCGCAAGTCGAGAAGCATAAGATGGTTTGTGGTGCCACCGCTTACAATATTGTAACCAAGATGAGTAAAGGTTTCAGCCATTGTAGCGGCATTTTTTATGACTTGAGCCGCATACTCCCTGAACTCAGGCTGGAGAGCCTCACCAAATGCAACCGCTTTGCCGGCAATAATATGCATGAGTGGACCGCCTTGTATACCAGGCATCACTTCTGCATCCATAACCTCAGACATCATTTTCAGACGTGAACCGGTTTTGGTCTTGATGGTAATACCCATAGGATTTTCAAAGTCGGTGCCCATCATAATCATACCGCCCCTCGGACGCGAAGGGTCTTGTGCGTGGTGGTGGTTACAAAATGACAATGGGGCATTGGGTCGCCCAGAAAACCAGCAGCAATCAGTCCGGCAGGATGCGCAATATCGGCCATCAGAAAGGCTCCGACCTTATCGGCAATCGCTCTGAACGCCTTGACATCAAATCCCTGAGAATAGGCACTGGCTCCGCAGATATCAGTTTAGGCCGTACCTGAAGGGCGAGTTCCTCAACCTTGTTCATATCGATGATGCCGGTCTCACGATCAACACCATAAGAGTGAGCGTCAAACATCTGACCGGAAAAATTAACCGAACTACCATGGGTTAAATGTCCGCCATGCGACAAATCAAGCCCCATAATACGATCACCCGGCTTCAAGACCGAAAAGAGAACCGCCATGTTCGCGCTTGAACCCGAATGCGGCTGCACATTGACATAGTCGCATCGGAACAGTTTTTTAGCTCGGTCACGGGCGAGATTTTCAGCTACATCGACATATTCGCAACCGCCATAATAACGCTTGCCGGGATAGCCCTCT
>Ga0073936_10006804_pt1 | contig 14956 bp, 13 predicted proteins | sample AliMusrvi5mmetaG_FD_87041 | JGI IMG/M metagenome (GOLD analysis project Ga0073936, IMG submission 87041) | Freshwater lake bacterial and archeal communities from Alinen Mustajarvi, Finland, to study Microbial Dark Matter (Phase II) - Alinen... | ecosystem: Environmental > Aquatic > Freshwater >... | reverse complement strand
TTCTGCCTGTTCGCCATTAACCCGAACTCAATCAAAAATCATCAGCATGTCAAGGAACTATTGAATTTCGGCACTATAGCCGCTTAAATATATCTACTTTTTGAACGAACTATTGTCATAATTTAAATCAAGAAAAATCATCTATTGTGCATTGGATGAATTAATATTAATTTCATATAATAATTAGAAAGATAATAGTCACTTATAAAGGAAATTATTAAACCATTATTCTGTCTTTAAATGAGAATATACTCTCTTTATTTCGAGCTATTTTAAACGATATCAAAGTAAACTATATGAATTCAATTAATATTCATGGTGAGTGTATATTTTATTTTTACTTGGCAGATGTAGCTAATTTCCGAATAGGTGTATATGATTTGTAAATAAGTGTAAATAATTTGCTTTCGACTTGATTTCCTTCAAAAAGCCGCAACATGGGTAAATCACTGATTATATGGAATCAGATTTTTCCCGGGGGCTTCGACAAGAACTGTATACCCCAAAGGAGCAATTCTTAGTGCGACCTTATTTTTCCCCTTAAAATCAATGAGTTCTCCAACAACTCCGCATAAAGGGCCAGAAACGATTTCAACAATCATTCCTGGTTTTAGCTGTTCAGAGGTGATTTCGAGTTCCACATCATCCTGACCGAGCATCTTTTTCAAAAACGTGATATCTTTATCCCTGATTACAGCAGCCTTTCCTTCGAAATAGACATAACAGACTACATTGTATATCTTAAGCACTATTTCGTACTCCTTGCGGCTGATAAATACAAACACGTAACCTGAAATCAAAGGCATTTCCACCCATTTTTTGCGGTCACTCCATTGTCTTAACTTCCTTTGTAAAGGTAAGTAAGCTTCGACTTTCTGTTCGATCAGATCTGAATAAACTTTTTTTTCTGATCTTGATTTAACGCGAATAGCATACCAATTATAGTTCTCCTTTTTGATTTCCATTTTTCAAAATAATTTCCAAAGATAGAGATTCTATTTAAACTCAGGATTTGAAATATTAAAAATGCCAGGTTTAATGATCAAAATTGGCAGGAAATAATTCAGAATTATTTTGATGATTCTCTGATAATTAGCTGAGTAGGTAGGACAATCTGTTCATATGGAATTATCGAATTACTGTTCAGTATCCTATGAATAATCTTTTGTGCAGCCAGAAATCCCATTTCATACCCCGGCTGTCTGACGGTTGAGAGTGAAGGAGAAACGACTGCACTGAAGGGTTCATCGCTAAAACCGACGAGGGCAACATCACCTGGCACCTGCAGGTGATTTGTCTGACAAAATTCCAGTGCACTTAAGGCTGTTGTATCATTCCCACAAAACACGCCATCTGGAGGTTCAGGGAGTGTCATTAATCTGACAAAGGCCTGTTTTCCCTCTTCTTTGGTAAGACCGGTTACTTCAAGATATCCTTCGTAAAGTGTTAACCCAGCTTCTTCAAGTGCTTTCAGAAATCCCGCTTTACGGTCTCGGTAGATATTAAGTAATTCCGGACCTGCTATGTGGGCAATCCGCTTGCAACCCCTTTCAATAAGATGCCGGGTAATGATATACCCCGAATTGAAGTCATCAACAACGATTCTGTCACTTTCGATTGTTGGGCAAAAACGGTCAAAAAAGAGAGTAGGAATATTTTTATCGGTAAATAATCTAAGATGTTGATCATCATTTGTTTGCATTGAAATAGAGATGATCATCCCGTCAACCCGGTTATTGTAAAGGGCTTGAACACAATTTGCCTCTTTCAACAGAAGATCGTTCGATTGTGAAATAATTACGTTAAAACCTTTGGTCCATGCATAATCTTCAATGCCACTTATAGCTGATGAAAAAAAGTAGCGATCAATACGGGGTACGATTACACCGATGGTTTTGGTTCGTTTTCTGCGAAGATTGGCAGCTTGAATATTAGGACGATAACCCATTTCGATCGCTTTCTGCTGAACGAGCTGCCTGGTTTTCCGGCTTATTCTGCTGTTATCGTTCAAAGCCCGTGATACGGTTGATGCTGATATTTTCAGCGCTGTGGCCAGATGATGGATCGTTATTTCGGAATGAATTCTCATTTATTGATTTTAATTCAAAACACAGCTTGTAATTCTATGATTGGGCCACAAAAATGCGCAATTAGATTTGATTTGCATCTTCGAAATTTGTTTGTGCAATCGATTGCAAAAATAGTGAAATATATATTACTTTTGTCGTTGTAATTTGATTGAGAAAGCAAATTGTTAGAATCATCCCAAGGTTAATATTAAAATAAGAAATATCATGACTACTATTTTTGAAGAACGTTTTGCCACACATCCTGAAGATGCAAAAGGCTATGATACGACCAGATTGCGTAAGGAGTTTCTGATCAGTAACCTGATGACTGTTGACCGTATCTGTTTAGCCTATTCACAGTATGACAGGTACATTGTTGGAGGGGCTGTTCCAGTAAATGGGACCCTGACGCTTGAACCAATTGATCCTTTAAAATCAAAATTCTTCTGTGAGAGGAGAGAGTTGGGGGTAATCAATGTTGGTGGAAGTGGGACAATTACTATCGATGAAACTGTTTTTGAAATAGGCTTTAAGGAGGCCATCTATATTGGTCGTGGCAGCAAATCTGTGGTATTCTTGTCGGATAACGCTTTAGTTCCCGCCCGTTTCTATATTAATTCGGCTCCCGCCCATAAAGAATATCCCACTAAAAAAGTGACATTGAAAGATGCAGAAGTAGTTGAAATGGGAACTCTTACAGAATCAAATGCGCGTAAAATCAATAAGTTATTGGTTTATTCAGTGGTTCAGACCTGCCAGTTACAGATGGGTATGACCGAGCTCAAACCGGGAAGTGTCTGGAATACTATGCCGGCTCATACGCATAGTCGCAGGATGGAGGCTTATTTCTATTTTGAAGTACCTCAGGGACAGGCTATTTGTCATTTTATGGGTGATCCAAAGGAGACCAGACATATCTGGATGCAAAATGAAGAGGCCGTTTTGTCTCCTACCTGGTCGATTCATTCGGCAGCGGGAACCAGCAACTACACTTTTATTTGGGGAATGGCCGGAGAAAACCTTGACTATGGAGACATGGATATTGTCAAACCGGATCAGTTGAGATAATGATGAATCGGGTAATTGGTTTCCATTTATCGATCTTTTAAACTTTTATTGAATTTGAACTTATAAACAATTAAATACGTTGATATGAAAATGTTTGACCTTAACGGAAAAATTGCCCTTGTAACCGGGGGAACTCATGGAATAGGGATGGCAATTGCCAAAGCCCTTGCCTCAGCCGGTGCAAAAATTTGTGTAAATGATATTTTTGAAGATCGTCTTGTGGCCTGCAAAAAAGTTTATGCTGCAGATGGAATCGATGTTTTCACGGTTGTGTTCGATGTTACCAGTGAAGAAGATGTGGATAAAGGGATCGGAATTATTGAAGCTGAGGTTGGACCGATTGATATTCTGGTGAATAATGCAGGTATTATTAAGAGAATTCCAATATTGGATATGCCTGTTGCCGATTTTCGTCAGGTCATCGATATCGATTTGGTGGCCCCTTTTATTGTTTCAAAACGGGTTGTCCCTTCAATGATCAGCCGCGGCGGCGGAAAGATAATTAATATGTGTTCGATGATGAGTATTTACGGAAGGAATTCGGTTTCAGCTTACGCTTCTGCTAAGGGGGGACTTAAGCTGCTAACAGCCAACATGTGCTGCGAATGGGCAAAGTACAACATCCAGGCTAACGGGATTGGTCCTGGATATATAGCAACTTCTCAGACAGAAGCAATTCGCGTTAATGGTCATCCCTTCAATAATCTGGTGATGACCCGCACACCTGCTGCCCGATGGGGTGAACCTGAAGATCTTGCCGGAGCAGCGGTCTTCCTTGCCTCAGCTGCAAGTAGTTATATAAATGGACATTTGCTGTTTGTCGACGGCGGCATTCTTGCAAATTTCGGTTATGTGGCCGGTGAAAACGAGATGCCGTCATAAGCTATTTTATTTGTTATAAATGGTTGGGTTCTTCTGTTCTTGGACGGGGGAACCCAATCTTTTTTAATTCTTATTCGTACATTTGTTGCATTACCATCAACTAATTATTATGAAGAAATTTATCTCCGGACTTTTTGTAGTATTACTTTTTAGTAGTTACCCAATAGTAAGCAGCGCGAAACCTGCAGCGCAATCCTTAAAACTATGGTACAGTCAGCCTGCTGTAAAATGGGAAGAGGCTCTTCCGATCGGAAATGGGAGAATTGGGGCCATGATCTTTGGCGGAGTTGAAGAAGAGCATATCCAGTTTAATGAAGAGACCCTCTGGACTGGTGCCCCACACGATTATTCACATGAAGGGGCTTCTCAGTATCTTGGAAAAATAAGGGAGCTAATCTGGCAAGGAAATCAGAAGGAGGCTGAGGAGCTGGCAATGGATAAATTTATGAGTATTCCACTTGGTCAGAAAAAGTATCAGCCATTTGGTGACATGTGGATTAAATTCGGAAACCAGAAGGAGGTAGCAGATTACCATCGCGAGCTTGATCTTTCAACTGCACTTTGCCGGACTACTTATAAATCAGCTGGTACGACCTTTTCACGTGAATATCTTTCAAGTGTTCCTGATCAGACGATTGCTGTAAGCCTGAAAGCCGATAAAAAGCAGTCAATAACATTTGACTTGTCACTTACCGCTTTGCATGAGGGGTTTTCTTCAATAGCAAAAAAGGATGGAACTATTGAGCTTAAAGTTAAAGTGAAAGATGGGGTTCTCACTGGCACAGCAATCGTGAAATTGGTTATAAAAGGGGGTAAGAACAGTGTCAATGGTAATGTGATTCACGTCGAGAAGGCTGATGAGGCAGTAATCTATTTAGTTGCTGCAACAAGTTTCGTCAATCCGAAAGATGTTTCAGGCAATCCTGAAGCATTATGCAATAAATATTTAGCGGCTATTGGAAGTAAGAAATTTGAGACAGTTAAGCAAAGCCATATCAGGGACTATCAGTTCTATTTTAACCGGTTTGAAATTAATCTGGGCAGCTCAGCTACAGACAACCTTCCGACAGATGCACGTATTACATCAGTTCTGACAAAAATGGATAATTCCCTTGCAGCACTTTATGTACAATATGGACGCTATCTCATGCTTTCCAGCAGTAGGCCAGGTACCTATCCGGCCAATCTTCAGGGGATATGGAATGACAAACTGAATCCACCGTGGGACAGCAAATTTACGGTGAATATTAATACGGAAATGAACTACTGGGCTGTTGAGCCATTGAATATCTGTGAGTGCCACGATGCCTTGTTCCGGATGGTTGAAGAGGTCGTTCCTGCCGGTGAGAGGGTAGCCAAAGTTCACTACAATGCCGGTGGATGGGTGTTACATCATAATACCGATATTTGGAGGGGAGCTGCGCCAATCAATCATTCGAATCATGGAATATGGGTTTCGGGGGGCGGATGGCTTTCGCATCATTTCTGGGAACATTTTTTATATAGTCGCGACACGACATTCCTGGCTAAGCGGGCCTGGCCGGTTATAAAGGGCGCTGCCCGGTTTTATATGGATTTTCTTGTTCCTGATCCTGCAACAGGTTACCTGGTCTCCTGTCCTTCCAATTCTCCCGAAAACGGTGGGTTAGTGTCAGGGCCGACAATGGATCATGAAATCATTAAAAGTCTATTCAAAATTTGTATTGAAACAAGCTCAATCATCCATAAAGATAAGGGGTTTGCTGACTCTCTTAAACTGATACTTCCCAGGATTGCTCCATATAAAATTGGCAAATTTGGTCAGTTACAGGAATGGATGACCGATATGGATGATCCGTTGAATAAACATCGGCATGTTTCCCATTTATGGGGAATTTATCCCGGGAAAGAGATTACATGGCAGGAAACCCCTGAATTGATGAATGCAGCAAAGCAATCGCTGATCGCACGTGGTGATGAGGGTACCGGTTGGAGCCTTGCATGGAAAATCAATTTCTGGGCACGATTCCGCGATGGAAACCACGCATGGAACATGGTTCAGATGATCTTAAGACCAACAGGTCAAATTAATAAAAAGGCCACCGGCGGCGGGTCTGCAGGGGGTGGATCGTATCCTAATCTATTCGACGCCCATCCTCCATTTCAAATCGATGGTAACTTTGGCGGTTCTGCAGGTATTGTTGAGATGCTGATGCAAAGCCATCTCAATGCAATTGATATTTTACCGGCGCTTTCTTCCGATATCCCCGATGGGTATATTCGTGGTGTAAGAGCACGTGGTGGATTTGAACTCGAATTTGAATGGAAAGGCGGACAATTAACCCAAATTAAAGTACGTTCGAATGCCGGTTCGCCCCTTATCCTGCGATATCAGGATAAAACGTTTAAGATATCAACCAAAAAAGGGGAGATTCTTCGGTTTGATCACGATTTAAAAAGGATTTAAGCTTAATGCTAAAAATGTTGATTGTGAGGTATTAAAAATCGCCGTTTACGAAAACGGAATTGTCCAGAATATGCTATCTTAGCACCGTTTTTTTAAACAATAATCAGGAATTAATTTTTATAGGAGATGAGAAAATTAGTAGGATTGGTAATATTGGTCATGATTTCATTCGGGGCTTTTGCTGCTGGTGGAAATTGGGTTAATCTATTTAACGGAAAGGATTTAACAGGTTGGGAAAGGCTTAACGGGACAGCTGAATATACGGTTGTCAAGGGTGAGCTGATAGGAACGAGCAGAATAAATACCCCAAATTCGTTTTTGGCAACGACAAAAATGTATGGCGATTTTATTCTGGAGTATGAGATGAAAATGGATCAGGGATTAAATTCCGGGGTTCAGATACGATCTGAGAGTAAGAAAGAGGTAAACAACGGTAGGGTTCACGGATATCAGGTGGAATGCGACGATTCTCCAAGGGCCTGGTCAGCTGGAATATATGATGAAGCCCGCAGAGGGTGGCTTTATCCTCTGGAATACAATCAGGCAGCCAAAAAGAGTTATAAGCGGGCGCAATGGAATAAATACCGTGTCGAAGCCATTGGCAATTCCATCCGAACATGGCTGAATGGTGTCCCATGTGCAAATCTTATTGATGATATGACCCTATCTGGATTTATTGCCCTTCAGGTTCATAGTATTGGTAAAGAAGAGGCGAATGCGGGTAAAACAATCAGTTGGCGAAACATCCGGATTATGACCGATAACCTTGAGGTTAATCGGACAAAGATGGATAAAAATGTTGCTGAAGTGAGTTACCTGAATAATACTCTGACGGAGAATGAAAAGGCAAACGGATGGAAATTACTCTGGGACGGAAAAACAAGATCAGGTTGGCGTGGAGCTGGTCTCGCGGCATTCCCTGAAAAGGGGTGGACGATTGAAAATGGAATGCTGATTCCAAACAAGGGAGAAAATAAGGCTGGTGGTGATATTGTTACCATGAAGAAATACAAAAACTTTATTCTTGAAGCCGACTTTAAGATTACCGGGGGTGCCAATAGCGGTATCAAATATTTTATTCAGAGTGAACCGGGCAAGCCAAATACAGTCGGATTTGAATTTCAAATATTGGATGACCTAAGACACCCGGACGCCAAACTTGGCCTCAACGGAGACCGGACACTCTCTTCTCTTTACGATTTAATTCCGGCCAATTCACAGGTTTTTGATCCAAACCAGCCTGTAAAAAGGGTAAATGGGATCGGCGAATGGAACCGTGCCAGGATCGAGGTTAACGGGAAGAAAGTAAGCCATTACCTGAACGGCGTAAAAGTGCTCGAAATCACAAGAGGCTCGCAGTCATTTAAGGAAGCCATCGCGAAAAGTAAATTCAGTAAATTTCCTGGATTTGGTGAATTTGATGACGGATATATCCTTTTACAGGATCATGGTAACGAAGTTTTGTTCAGAAATATAAAAATCAAGGAATTATAACCTGTTAAAAGTAAATAAGCTCTGCCATTTTTGGGGAGCTTTTTTACTTTTACCTCATCAATACATTTCTACTCTATTTCTATTTCATTTCAATTTATTCCCCCGTAAGATTGGCATCTTATTTTAAAACCATGGATAGCCCGATTGGCATCTTAATGCTTGGTTCGGATGAAACGCATCTTAAATCAATTTCGTTTGATGCCGAAGAAATTGAAAGTACCCATGATATGCCGGATATTCTGTTATTGGCACAAAAGCAGCTGGAGGAATATTTTTCTGGAATCAGGGAACAATTCGATTTGACAATCGCCCCGGACGGAACAGATTTTCAGCACCATGTTTGGGCGCAAGTCGCTGCAGTGAATTTTGGTACCACGAAAAGCTATATTGATATTGCTCGCTCACTCGAATCCGAAAATTTCAGCAGGGCTGTGGGCATGGCAAATGGAAAGAACCCGATACCCATTATTATCCCATGTCATAGAATAATAGGTCATAGCGGAAAACTCACTGGTTATGCTGGTGGACTCGAACGAAAAAAGTGGTTGTTGCTGCATGAGCAACAAATCTCAAGAAATGGAGGATTGTTTTAAGGAGATCCTTTGAATGAATAAACTAGAGGCTTAATGCCTCAACCATAACAATTTTCATTTTTTCATTCCTTCATTTTTTAACTCCTTTCTTCTCAATTCCCGAGTGGATGGTGCTCGTCAAATCCAAAATTCTTATTACTCCCCATTCCAGTTATCCTTATCTCTGACTTACTGTTAATGATGGTTTCAGGCAGTATTCTCTGTCCGACCGGGTGGATCAGACCCGGATCGTCGTTCAAAGGGTTTTTAATCGTTGGAGCAATAGGAAAGGCATTCATTAATTCACCCGGATATGGGACCAGAAGTCGGGTTACTTCTGATAACGGGAGATCCGAAAGCCATCTTTTTTCATCGTCCCTGTGAAGTATTACGGGTGACCTGTGATGATGAATCATTTGAGTCACTTCGTTGGCCACGGTGGTGATAATGGCAAACGAGTAAATCAACTCATTCGATTCGGGATTTTTCCAGCTGTCCCAAATTCCTGCAAAGGCAAATGGACGAACCTTGTCCCTGAGGTAAACTACATAGGGCTTGTTCAGCTTCTCCTTTTCGGGTCCTTCAATAAATGCATCTGCAGGTACCAGACATCTTTGACTCCTGATGGGTTTCCTGAATACCGGTTTTGTGATGATTCCTTTCGAACCACTGTAATTTGGATTGTTGTCAGAATTGTGGTCACCTTCTGTCCGGGCATTGATGAAAAAAGTTGGTTTGGTCATCCACGAAGGGGTCATTCCAAAACGGAACAACTGGATCTCATGGGGATGGTCATTTGTAATCACAGGGGCAAATTTGCCAGGAGCAATGTTGTAAGAGGGGACAAGCTTGATCGTGTCAGGGACAATTACTCCGAAACGTTTTTCGAGAACCTCAGCCTTCTGGATTAGAATATATCTGCCACACATAGTTGGTTTATAATGTTTATATAAAAATACAAAAGATTTTATTCATCTTATCAATGTCGGGAAACCAAATAGAAAATCACCCACAGAAGAAGGATACCTGTAAGACCAATAAATATTTCTACCTTTAGACGGGCATATTTTCTTTCCTTATTTAACAGAGTCAGTTGGTTATGGCTTTTGCAGTGTGATGGGACTACCGTTCCTGAAAGTCCTTCAACGAAATTTGGATCAATAAGTTGGTCATCCGGTTCCTGCCATTCTGTAGATTCAAGGTACTTGCCGATCACTTTCATAGTTTCAGGGCTGAGCTTATTTGTGTTTTTTATTAATCCAAATAGTCGTTTGATGGTTGATGAACTGATAGGATCTTTGGTCACCTGTGTGATATGTTTTGCCAGTGATTCGCAATCTTTGGGATAACGGATGGTTTGCCCAAATCGAAGTTCAATTTTATTTCTAAATTCTTTAGATAATGCCATTGGTTTAATTGATGAGATTATAATCACTTTAATCTGTATTATAGATAAACAATCTATTTTTTCCGAAATAACTCCTGGTACTCAGATGGTGACTTACCAATAAAACTTTTAAACTGACGGTTGAAATTTGACAGGTTATTAAATCCAGCCTCATCGCTTATGAATGCAACAGTCTGATTTCCATTCCTTAACAGTTTGCAGGCATAGCTGATTCTTAGTTCATTCACAAACAGGGCATAGGTCTTCCCGGTCTTTTGTCTGAAGTACCTGCAGAAAGCGGTTGAATTCATCCCTGCTTCTGCGGCAACTTCTTCGAGTTTGATTTTACGGTTAAAATGCCTTGTTGTGAACCTGTAAATCTTTGCCATACGTGGTTCCCGCTGATCATCCATAGCATTTGAATAACCGGATGTAGCAATGGTTTTTGACTCCGATCTGCCCAGGTAATCAATTAGTTTTACAAATAACAGATGGCGTTCCATCCCCTCAGTATGTAGCATTTCACCAAGGACTTTTCCACCATATTTAGCAGCTTCGTCTGAAAAGACTAATCCTGAAGATGAACTATTCAACAATTTTTTTACAGATCCGAATTCCGGACGCTGTAATTGTTGTGATGGAAAATAGGTGGTTGGAAATTGGACCACAATAGCATTGACACGAAAGTCAGGATCTCCGCGATAAAAAACCTGGTCATTCATATAAAAATGGGGTAATTTACTCCCGTAGACAGACAAATCACCTGGCGAAAACAATTCCACTGAGTCTCCAACAAATTTTTTACCAAAGCTCTTGATTATAAATACGATTTCATATTCGGTGTGGTAATGCCACGGTATGGTAAAATGGGGAAAATCATCATATTTAATTAGAAGTGAGTTATCTGCCAGATAATTGATGACTTCCTGAAAAAGTTTCATAAATATAAATTTAGATTAAAATTATCCATCAAAATCTGAGATATTGCAAATATAGTATTACTCATGGCAAATTATCGATCTGTCAGATTATTGTGTAAAACTTAATTTTGAGAAACTTTTCGAGATTACTATGACAAACATTCAATGGGAAGAGCTTTTAAGAGTCATTGACGGGATAAGCCCCACCCAAAAAGATATCGGATTTATCATCGATAGTCCCTGGTTGCCCGGATGGGCTGGTATTCCAACACTGGATTATTATACATCGGATGAAATCTGGTTAAAATCAAACATTAAGGCGATTGAGACATTCTCTGAAGTCACCTTTTTACCCGGTTTCTGGTCCGAATATGGAATGTGCACCGAGCCCTCCGCTTTTGGGGCCCGTTCGGTATGGTACAGCGATAATCTTCCTCATGCCGAAAAAGTAATTCATAGCAATGATGATATTGGCAGACTTCCACAGCCCAATGTTAGATTTGATGGGTTATTGCCATTCATGATAAACCGGTTGAGGCTTCTTGAACCGAGGATAATCGAATCCGGACATTCCCTGAAATTTGCCGTTACCCGGGGCCCGTTAAACATAGCAACATTTTTAATGGGAACTACTGAGTTCATGATGCTCATAGCCATGGAACCCGACAAGGCACATGAACTCCTTGAAAAGATCACCCGGTTTATTGTAGATTGGGTTTGCTACCAGAAAGAGTGCTTCCCGTCAATTGAGGGGATATTTTTATTAGACGATATTGTTGGATTTGTTGGTGAAGAGGAGTGTCGCGAATTTGTAGTCCCTTATCTGAAAAGGGCATTTGAGGCTTTTCCAACCAGGGTAAGATTTTTTCATAACGATGCATTTGGTCTGGTTTGTGCCCCTTTTTTAAAAGAAATGGGTATTAATCTTTTTAACTTTGCGTTTGATCATCCTATCAACCAGATCAGGGAACTTGCAGGTCCTGAAGTTGCATTAATCGGAAATCTGCCGCCACGCGATGTTTTGGCTGCTGCCACACCCATGGAGGTTTACCAATCGACAAAATACATGATGCAACAAGTCGATGATCGCCAAGCAATTATCTGGTCATGTGGTGGTGGAATTCCCCAGAACGTTTCGACTGAAAACTTAATGGCTTTCATAAAAGCTGTTAAAGATTTTTCTTAATTTGCATAAGAATTAGGATAACTTCAATCACCTTTTAAATCATCAATAAATGGCATGTTATAGAATAATGCTGCTGGCATATTTACTTATTGGTATTAGGGCATTTGGACAGGAAACCGTGGTTGCCAGATTCTCCGTTGGGAACGGGAATTTGAAACGTGAGGCTGCACCTGTAAGTATCTCGCTTGAAGGACTTGATTACAATTCCGATCAGGGTGCCCTTCGGTTATTTGAATTATCTGGTAAAAAGCGGATTGAAATTGCGTGTCAGCTGGAACAGGGTACAACACCCCGATTGTGGTGGATTTCTGCAGGGGAAACTTTACCAAATGCCATCAGAAGATATGTGCTTATCAAAGACTCGACATTTGTTGCAAAAAATGTGGTTACCACCTCCTTGAATGCAAAAGCACTGATTGTTAGTCAGAACCAGCAAAAAGTAATGCAATACAACGTGGCCGAAGTATTTCCTCCTGATACGGTGAACACTTTGTACAGACGCAATGCGTTTATTCATCCATTGTGGTCTCCCTCTGGAAATGTTTTGACCAGGATCAATGCTCCTGATCACTGGCACCATTTCGGGATCTGGAATCCCTGGACAAAAACCCATTTCGAAGGGCATAGCACAGATTTCTGGAATCTGCTTGAAGGACAAGGTACCGTCAGATTTGGAGGATTTAATTCACTTATTAGCGGACCTGTATTTGGTGGCTTTAAGGTTCGACAGGAACATGTTGATTTTCAATGTAAAGGTGGAGATAAAGTGGCAATGAATGAGGTGTGGGATGTACGCGTTTGGAATATTGGTTCCTGCGGCGGTGTGAAAGTCTGGCTATGGGATATGACGACAACTTTGAATTGTGCTTCAGCTTCACCGATAACACTCGAGGCTTACCGTTATGGCGGTGGTATCGGTTTCCGTGCAAACGAAGATTGGACCAATAAAAATAGCTGGGTGCTCACATCGGAGGGGAAAGTGCGTAAAGATGCCGATGGAACTCGTGCCCGTTGGTGCGATGTTGGAGGTGAGTTTTCGAATAATGGCACTTCGGGGATTCTTTTCATGTCTAATCCATCAAACCGCGAATATCCGGAACCAATGCGTGTGTGGCCTGAAAATGCCAACGGTGGACGGGGTGATATGTATTTCGAGTTTTGCCCCATCCGAGACAAGAGTTGGGAGTTAAAACCCGGCAATGAATATGTTTTAAAATACAGGATGTTGGTCTATGATGGCAAAATCGATGCCCAATTAGCCGGACGTTTGTGGAATGATTTTGCACATCCGCCTGTTGTTACACTTGAAAAGTAATGATTGAAAGTACTTTATTCTTAACATTCAATATATCTGAAAGTTATCACCCTTTTAAAAAGAGTACCTGGAGGGATTTAAAAGAACAAAACAATTGCCGGTCAATAAGTCACTAAATTTGTAAGTGCCCAAAATAGCCTGCTGCTAATAGCCGGATACTTTAATTGCAAATAAAAGTAAGATCAAATTAAATACTCAATATTTTAAAAGCTTAACATATGGAACGAAGAGATTTTCTGAAGAATTCATCGGCTACAATTGCCGGAACGATCCTGCTTCCTACGATTGTTCCATCGAGTGTATTTGGGAAGAATGCACCGAGTAATAAGATCAATGTGGCCCAGATCGGCTTCGGGCGGATCGCAATGACGCATGACCTGGCCGAAACACTCCGTTTTGATGAGGCGCGAATTATTGCAGTCGCCGACCTTGATTCAAACCGCGCGGCGAAAGGAAAGCTGTTCATCGAGGATTATTACAACAAAAAGACAGGAAGCAAAGAGGCCGTAACCGTTAAAACTTATGGCGACTACCGCGAGATGCTACTCCGTAAAGATATCGATGCGGTGATGATTTCAACTCCCGACCATTGGCATACGCAGCCGGCCATTGAGGCAGCACTGGCAGGGAAAGATGTTTACATTCAAAAGCCCACTTCCTTAACTATTGCGGAAGGACGAATGCTGGTTGACGTGGTTAAACGGAAGGGGACCATTTTGCAGGTTGGTACTCAGCAACGGGCGATGCCACAGTTCAGGATAGCGGCAGAACTGGTTCGCAACGGCCGGATCGGGAAACTGCACACTGTAAAAATAGGTTTGCCGGGTGATCCTGCAGGCCCCGAGGCTCCTGAGATGCCTGTTCCAAAAAATTTGAATTACGAGATGTGGCTCGGTTCAACACCCGAGGTTTATTATACCGAGATGCGCGTTCATCCTCAAAATAGTATGACAGATCGCCCTGGGTGGCTGCGATGTGAGCAGTTTGGAGCTGGAATGATTACCGGTTGGGGACAACACCATTTCGATTCTGCAGCCTGGGGGATGGATACCGAACACACAGGTCCGATATCTATCAATTCAATGGCTCAGTTTCCAAAATCAGGGCTTTGGAATGTCCATGGAGAATTTATCGCAGTCGCGGAATATCAGAATGGTCTCACCATGATTACCAGTGGTGGTTATCCTAATGGAATCAGGTACGAAGGGAGCGAAGGATGGATATTTGTGACACGTGGCGATTATTCAGCAACTTCAAGCGATCCTGTTTCAAAAAGTAAAAGCACCAAGGCGTTGGATGCCAGCGATCCTAAAATTCTTAATTCTATCATTAAGGAGAACGAAATTCATTTATATAAAATTGAAAATCAGCATGGTAATTGGCTGGAATGCATCAGAACAAGGAAAGCGCCTATCTCTCCGGTTGAAATTGGCCACCGTGCCTGCTCAATTTGTCTGATCACCCATATTTCGATGAAGCTGGGACGTAAATTACTATGGAATCCCGAAACTGAAATGTTTGTAAAGGATGATGAAGCGAATAAAATGCTCTCGCGGTCACAACGATTTCCTTACGGCACAAGCTATATTAAAGGTGTATAAACCACATTAGTCACAT
>Ga0073936_10006803_pt1 | contig 14957 bp, 14 predicted proteins | sample AliMusrvi5mmetaG_FD_87041 | JGI IMG/M metagenome (GOLD analysis project Ga0073936, IMG submission 87041) | Freshwater lake bacterial and archeal communities from Alinen Mustajarvi, Finland, to study Microbial Dark Matter (Phase II) - Alinen... | ecosystem: Environmental > Aquatic > Freshwater >... | reverse complement strand
TTCTGCCTCGGTCACGCGTTTGTAAGCCATTCTGTTCTCCTTGTGTTGGCGCACATGAAGAACGTACCTTACCGCGTGACCTTTTCATATCACGGGTGTTGCATTAGCCGCTGGCGCGCGGGGGGTTTTAAAAACCAAAGACATCGGTCTCTGTATTCCTCCACCAGCGCATTGACTTCATTTAATGAAGAACTATCCATGGACTTTCCACTATTCCTGTAGCCACCGCAAACGCATGTTCTGTATTGGAATTCTACCCATTCACCTCATCAAGAAGCAACTCGCAACTTGCGGCAACCTCGGAACATCACCAATCCGTCGGCTTGTAATCCTTCAGGAACTTGCCCCAGACGTGATTGCCGGTGTTGAAGCCGTCGATGATGGGGTCGACAATCCGGGCGGCGCCATCCACGATATCCAGCGGGGGATGGAACCGGTGCATCTTGGTCTTCATTTCTGCCAGTTCGATGGGATCTTCATCAGTCACCCAGCCGGTGTCCACGGCATTCATGTGGATCCCATCATTGAAATAGTCGGTGGCGGAAGTGCGAGTCATCATGTTCAAGGCCGCCTTGGCCATGTTGGTGTGGGGATGCCGCGTCGTCTTGAGCTTCCGGTAAAACTGGCCTTCCATTGCCGAGACGTTGACGATGTGCTTGTCGCGTTCCGGGGTCCGGAGCATCAGGGGTTTCAGCCGTGCGTTCAGCAGGAACGGGGCCACGGCATTGACGAGATGGACTTCCAGGAGTTCGACCGCCGGGACATCAGCCATCAGCATCCGCCAGGAGTTGGTGGTGCGCAAATCCACCTGCTGCAGATCCTGATCCAACCGGCCTTCCGGGAAGAGTGACTTCTGCGCCGCCAGTTCATCCGGGAGCAGGGGAATCTGTGACAGCTCTGCGGCATGGGTCATGCCCACGACTTCGGACATCCGTTTCTGGGCTACCACGGCATCGCCTTCCGGGAGGAGGTGATAACCTCGCAGGCCTTCATAAGCCCCCAGCAAGCGGCGCGCTTGCTCCGGCATGTCATTAAGTGAGGCCGTCTCCCGGGCCATCATGTGCTGATAGAAATCCGGCGGCCGCCGCACGGTCTGGCAGGCGTTGTTGATGATGAAGTCCAGGCGCGAACGGGTGGCCAGCAGATGACGGCAGAAGGCCTCGACGCTCGGGGTGTGGCGGAAGTCCAGGCCGAAGATTTCCAGGCGATGTCCCCAATCGGAAAAGTCCGGCTCGGCCGCGTAACGCATGGCGGAATCCCGGGGGAAGCGGGTGCAGACGATCAGATGGGCCCCCGCCCGCAGGAGTTTGATACCGGCCTGGTAACCGATCTTCACGCGGCCGCCGGTCAGCAAGGCCACGCGGCCACTCAGATTGGCGGATTCCGTGCGCTTATGGAAGTTCAGCTTGGCGCAGGCGGGACAGAGATGGTCATAGAAGTGGTGGATGGAGGTGTAATTCTGCTTGCAGGTGTAGCAATTACGCGGCTCCAGCACGTCGCGGAATTCCGGGTCATTCTCGATTTCCTTCTGCTCAAAGTTGGCGGGTGGCAGGATGTTGGGCGTGGTGAAGACCGGTTTCTGGCGCAGTTTACGAATGCCGGTATCCGCGAGTTTGGCCTGGTCGCGGGCAATCAATTCGGCCTTGCGGCGTCGTTCCGTGGCACGGACCAGGCGCCGCCGTTCAAACATGTCCGGGCAGTACACGTCGCCAGCGGCTGAAATCAGATGCTTGCGATCTTCAGGGGACAGTCCGGCAAGCAATGCTCGATTGCCTGCGACCTGCTTGAGGAGTTCAGTTGCCGCCTTCAGTTCTTCAATGGAAGGGTCGGGCATTACTTGGTGCTTCCCTGTGGATACATCTGGTCGAAGCTGGGGACAAAATCGATGTTTGAGAAATAAAGCGCGGCCTTGAACATATTCTGAGCAATGGGCTTGTTGATGGAGAGATGGTCGAAGCGGGTGGTTTCCTTGCTTTCATTCCCGCCCATCCACATGATGCTTTGGTGCAGTCCTGCCAGCCAGATTCCCGGTGCGGCCTCGATAAAGTTGCTGTAGTCAATTTTTGCAATGGCCTGTTTCAGATCCGATGACGTGAACATTTCAATCCGGGCCAGCCGGTTTGATGTGTCCAGCGAAAGCACGGCAAACATTTTGCCGGTGTCATAACCTTTTCGCACAGGAAAAGTGCTTGTCGGCGGCAAGTTCGTTTCCGCCATCCCGCGCATCCGCATGAGGTGATCCATGGCGGTGGCGGGGACCTTTCGCAAAGAGATCAACATATCGGTTTCCAGTTTGCTGATAGGGCGTGAATAGCCTTTGGGGTCTCCCTCCACATAACTGAAAAAAGTCGTGCCATCGGAAACAATCCGGCGGGGAAGCGGGGTCACATTATCCACGTGCAGTTTGTCCGGCTTCTGGAAAAAGACCCGGCTCAAGGCCCGAACCTGTGTGCCGCCGGAATCGGCATCGCGCCGGACCTCGCAGGACACGGATTGGATGGATTCGTACCCGGTAATCAGTTGTTCAACAAGGGTGTTGGCGAAATTCATGGTGGCGGAACCTAGCACAAACAGGATTGACAGCGCAATGGATTCAAAACGGGTGGTCATGTGGATCTCCTGATACTGATGGGATGGTTATCAAAATTTGTATTGAAGTCGCAAGATGGGGAGTTGGGAATAATCCGGTGTGATTTGTCCGCCTTTGGTAATTTCGGAGGCGCAGTTTTCCAGCCGGTCCTGGTTGTATCGGTGTGCGGCATCAATCCCGCCATAGATACTCCCTGAGTACCAGGTGACTTCAAAGAAACTGATGACCGCAAAGGGACCCCACAAATTTTTGTCAGCCGTGTCGACCATGCCGAAAATAAAGAGGCTGTTGAGAATCAGGGAGCGCGCGGCGTTCTGATATTCCCCTGAGTAGGCATATCCCAGGCCTGGAATCATTCCAAGGAGTCCTCCAATGCGGGGGTTTTTATCCGAGCCCCGGGCGTAATTGTCAATGGCCTGAAACCCTTCTTGCTCATCGTCCTTTGACAAGGCCAGGGATTCCCTGGCACCTGATACATTACGTTGATGGAGACGCGTCACGGCCAGGGAACGGCTGGCAAGACGCGATACGGGTTGGGTGGTTCCCTGTGTCAGTCCCTGGAAATAGAATGCCGCTTCATTCCAGTTTCGGGTCGTCATGGCATTCTTTCCCCGGAGCAGAAGCGCTTCGGTGGTGATGTCCGGGTTGTCGTTTTCTGCCTGGTCGAGCATCTTTTCAGATAGGGAGGTGTTGTTGGCTAATCCGTACTCATAGGCGGCAGCCCAATGGAATGAGGCACGTGTACAAGTCGAGGTGGAGGTGATGGCCAGTCGGCGGAATTCCACGGCCGCTGCGGGGTGATTGCCTTCATCGCTGAGTTTTTGGGCGAATTGAGTTTCGGGCAGTGTGACATCGCTCCCCAGTGAGGACAGGAGTGGATACAGGGTAAAGGTCAGTCCTGCGACTCTGCTGAAAATATCTTTTAATGAAAGTGTTGTCATGGGCGTGAAGTCATCCAGAAATCATGGTTCTCAACCGGGTCCTCATATACTGTGGTGCCGTTTTCCTGTAAAGCATGTTGTCCTGCGCTGACTACGCTGGGTTCTCGGACCAGGCGGTCGGCAATCATCGGGATGGCGAGCAGAGGGTGTTGGCGACTTGCCAGCAGAAAATATTCAGAGCAATGCGGTTTAAGGGAACACCGGGCTCCGAGCGCCGGTCGGATGGCGTTCCGGTAAAAGAAGACGATCCATTGGCCGGGCATGGCAAGCAGGGATGTCTTTTGGGGAAGAGGGTCAAGGCTTCTGGGCGGGATGGGGGCATTGGCAAGAAGCGGGGCGCAGGTCTCGATCTGAAGACGAGTTGTGTCGGATGGTGCCGCCATCTTGGGGTGTCGGGCCATGATTTCCAGCAATAGTGCCCCGCTGGACCGGAAAACAGGCGTGCTTGTTGAGCCGAGAAAAGCCTGTTCAGCCAGTCGCCAGGCTTCCTGCATCCGGTCCTGCCGTGCCAGGATCCATGCGGCTTCATTGGCCGCCACAGCCCGTATTTCAGGGTGGTGCGAATTGCGGGTCAGGCTGATTAAAGCGGATAGATTGCCATTGATATTGGTCGGGCTGGAGCGGAGAGAAGCGAGAGTGTGGAGCAGGAGGGCGGTCTCATTGTAAGGGGATTGGCAGAGAACCCGCTGACTTTCCTGAAGACAGACAGGCCAGTTGCCTTCCTGGAATAACTGTTCTGCCAGATCGGTTTCAGTTGCAGAAGCAAACAGGGAGAAAAATGAAAAAAGGACTCCGGACAAAATGCCCGGAATCCTTTTTGTCAACCTGCAGGGAGGCTCAATAAAACGCTGAGCCATACTGCTTTGCGTAATCCGACGTCTGCATTCCGTTGGCGCCGTCAATACCGTTCCAGATGGCTCCTACGAAGCTCACAATCGGGATCAGCATAATCCATTCCCGCCAGTGGATATCCTTGCCGGTGTTATACGCACCGCCAGCACGGATCCCAAAACAACAGCCGGCAATAAAGCCCATGAGGCCGCCACGCTGCTCATTAATGGCCAGCGACGGGCTTACTGAACTGAACAGAATGCCGCTAATGGCCAGACACACCATGATTTTTTTCATAAAATACCTTTAATACAAGTTATACAGCTCAATAAAATGCCGCGCCGTATTTCTTTGTGTAATCCGATGTTTGCATTCCATTGGCGCCATCAATACCGTTCCAGATGGCGAACACGATGTTGACATAAGGGATCAGCATGATCCATTCGCGCCAGTGGATCTCTTTACCATCATTATAGGCGGCTCCAGCCCGGATTCCGAAACAACAGCCGGCGATAAAGCCCATCAGGCCGCCGCGTTGTTCGTTAATGGCCTGTGACGGGCTCACAGAACTGAGCAAAATGCCACAGACTGCCAAACTCACTACTATTTTCTTCATCGTTCCTCCTGACCTCTATACTTTCATACCACTTTAGTTATGAACCGAAATTCATGACTCACTGGTTGAGATGCTAATCCTTCGGTTCTGTGTGTGTCAACGTAATTGATAGGAATTGCCGTGATCATTTATCCGCGTCTTTACCGATGGCGAAATGCCTGCTATGATCCGCTTCAATACAAGCTGGAATAATATGAGCCAAGACGAAAAAAGTGACCGTAATAAACGGTTTGATCAGGCGGAACTCGTGATCTGGGTCGGGTTCTGGGTCAATGCGTTCCTGATGGTGATGAAGCTTGCCGCCGGTTGGTTTGGCAAGTCTGAGGCCGTGTTTGCGGATGGCTTGGAAAGCCTGTGCGATTTTTTCGCAATTACCTCGGCCATGGTGGCCTTGCGCATGGGTCGGAAACGGTTTGATCAACAGCATCCCTACGGACATGGTAAGGCCGAGAGTATTTCAGCCATTCTGGTGGCAGTCCTGATCCTCCTGACGGGGGTGGGCATCATCTGGAAGGCCGTGAATGCCGTGCGGACCGGCAATCTGGAGACGCCTGCTTTGATGGCCGTGATCGCGGCAGCGTTGACCATTATCATCAAGGAGGCCCTCTGCCGCTATACCCTGCGCAGGGCTGGGCATCTTGATAGCCCTTCGGTCGTGGCTGTCGCCAAGGATCATCGGAAGGATGCCATCACGTCCATTGCCACACTGATCGGGGTGTCCGGCGCCTATCTGGGCTGCAGAATCATGGATCCCATCGCGGCCGGACTTTCGGCGATCTTTATCATCCGGATTGGATGGCAGACGCTTCGTCCGGCGGTCGGCGATTTGATGGATGCCTCATTACCCCCGGAGCTATTGGCGGACATGAGCCGGATCGCAGGCAGTGTGGAGGGCGTGGCGGGAATTCATGAAATCCGCGGGCGGCGTTCCGGGCAATATGTGATTGTGGATCTAAAGCTGGAGATGGATGCCTTGATGACCGTGAAGCAATCCCATGCCATTGCCGATCTTGTGAAACGCCAGTTATTCGAAAAGTTTTCGAATATTGGGGACGTGATGATTCACATCAATCCCGGCCACGAGGCGCATGAGGACTTGACCCGGTTGTAATTTTTGTTCACTGCCCACTGCCCACTGCCTACTGCCCACTGCCCACTGCCTACTGCCCGCTGTCGGCTGTTTGTTGGCTACTGTTTTTTGCCGGGCCGGTTGAGACGATGACTTGGGAGGCGCGAAGAACGTAGGTGCCGAGTTTATAGCCCTTGCGGGTTTCTTCGATAATGCAGCCCTCGGGGTGTTCCTCGGAAGCAATTTGAGTGACACATTCATGGCAGTTGGGGTCGAAGATCTGGCCCTTGGTCTCAATCGGGGTCACCCCGGCTTTTTCCAGATTCGTCTTGAACTGCTTGAGTATTCCGTCAAAGCCTTCGATGACGCTATGTTTGATGTGATGTTGTTTGGCCGATTCAAGACCCAGTTCGAAATGATCCACGATGGGGAGCAGATCCTGAAGCAACCGTTCGGCCGCCCGCCGCGCCATATCTTCCCGGTCCCGCAGGGTTCGTTTGCGGAAATTATCGAAATCGGCCTGCAAGCGTAAAAGACGATCTTTCAGGGAGGCGATTTCCTGGTCCTTGGGATCCACGGCCGTTTGTTCCACGACAGGTTCTATAACGGGTTCAATCACAGGCTCTACCACTGGGGTGGTGGAGGGTGCAGGGGTGGGCTCTGCCGCCGTAGGTTGGGGCGTTGCATGTTCGTGATGGTTTTTTTTGCTCATATATTGGTTTTTTGGCTCTGTTGGCATTCTGTTGACATTCGGCCTGAAATTGCCGCCATTTGCAGTCAATTACTCAAATTTCTGGACGAATATAGCCGAAGGAGACTGGTATTGGCAACGATCAATCCGGCTGGCGAATGTGACGATCCCAGATAAGGGAATCCAAGTTGAGGCAGATCATCAGCAAAGCACCGCCTGCACGGCCGTCAACAACGTCTTGGGATGGTTTGTAGGGAGGTACTGTTTGACACAACCGCTAAGATCAGGCTTTGCGTCCCCTGCATTCATTCCATAAAGGACCACGGGTATGCTGCTCAGGCTGGGCATGACCCTAATTAATCGTGCCACCGCCGCACCATTAAGGCGAGGGAGCATATCCTTCATTACCACCACATCGGGTTTTAAAGTCACGGCCTCATCCAGTACATCCTGACCATTCTTGACATTTACTACCGAAAACCCGGCCCTGGAAAAAACAGCCGTGATACCTGGAATCAACTGGGGATCATCCTCGGCGAGCAGCACCGATAATTTCCGTCCTTGAATCCGGGTGGGCTTCTTCTGGTGAGGCGCCAGAATTTTATGGATGGTGCGTACCAGTTTATTCTCGTCACAGGGCTTGGTCAAAAACCCGTCCACTAAAACCGATTCAAAAAAGTTCTCCAATATTGATATCGCTGTGAGGACCAATACCGGATAACGGGGGTGGCCATCATCCCCTGCAATTTTGCGGAGAAATCCGAGCCCCCCCATCCCGGGCATGAAGATATCCAGCAAAATCAGATCGGGATTGGTGTCATCGAGCTTGGCAAGGGCCTCTTCACCGCTTGATGCGGTCACAACATCAAACTGTTCACTGATGAGATAGTCTTTCAGCGAGATCAGCAAATGCTGTTCATCATCAACCAGAAGAATCCGATAAGTCACACCACTCATGTCATTTCCTTACAAACAAAAATCCCCCGAGAACGCAGTTCCCGGAGGATTTCAGTTTATCCACAGGAGGCAGCCCGGCGATCATGGCCTTGCGGCTACAGATCCGTGGCTTTGCGTCACCGTCTTTCGACGATTTTGCCTTTGGCTCATTTGTTTATTATTTTGACTGTATACAAATAGCACTAAAATTTTAATACTGTCAAACTCTCAGCAATCGAGTAACCAAGGTTTTGTGTGTGATGACACGACCGCGCCCCGGGACTGAGGGGTGTTTAGAGCGGTTATGGGCGGGGGGGGACTTGAACCCCCAAGCCTTGCGGCACAAGATCCTAAGTCTTGCGTGTCTGCCAATTTCACCACTCGCCCAGCCTATTTATTATCAATGACTTATGCTTGCATTCGGATGTTATTGTTTGATGTGTTTGCGTCAGTTTGCGCCATTATTTTGGCAGAACAAACCTCGTGAAATATATCGCAAACACCGTTATTCCAATGACATCTGGGGCAAAGATACATGAGTGGAACTACCCGGTCAAGGATCGCGCATAGTGTTGCGCATACTGGCGCACAAGCGCATGAATCCCGAAATCTGAAAATTTGACTGATGTATGATTCCCTGATCGGCCTTGAACCAATCCTGACCTTTTGACATTCTCTCGCAACTTATGAGCTATCTTCTTTTCATGGATGAGAGCGGGCATGACCATGGAGTTGTCCCGTACGAAGTCCGCGGCGGGATCGCGTTGCATGATTCCGATCTCTGGCAATTTGTCCGGAGTATTCAGGCCGCTGAGTTGGCAAACTTTGGAGGACATCTGCACCAATTCGGATCTGAGATTAAAGGCATGAAGTTGCTCAAGAATAGGGTTTTCAAGTGGGCCAAACAAGGATCCCCGCTGGAGTCGGAGGAACGGCGGCGTTTGGCGTTGGCGTTTCTCAATAAAGGGGCCGCCCAGCAGACGCCGACGAGGCCAGAATTCACAGGCTATGGCCAAGCATGCATCTCCTTTATGGGGGATGTGCTTCGCCTGCTTCGCGAACATCGGGGGACTATTTTTGCAACGGCTATTCCGCGAACAGTGGCCCGCCCGTCTTCACTTGAAACCGAAGAGTATTTGCGGAAGGATCATGTTTTCCTTTTTGAGCGGTATTTCTATTTTCTCGAACGAGAGCAAGAGACCGGGTTGATTGTAATGGATGAGACCGAGCGCGTCGAAGACCGTGCGTTCGTGAGTAAGATGCATAGGTATTTCACCAAAACACTGACTGGAAAGCAACGAACGGCCAGGATTGTTCCGGTGCCATTTTTTGTTTCCTCGGATATGGCTTATCCCGTACAGGTAGCGGATCTCTGCATTTACGCTATTAATTGGGGGTTCAGATTGCCTTCTGTCGGTATGGATGCTGATGTTAGGCTGGAGATCGCCGGGGCATTTGAATCTGACATTCGAAGCCTGCAGTTTAGTGGAGATGGTTATAAGAGCGGACAGGTATACCCCATGCACGGGATCGTTTACATTCCTGATCCGTATGAGACGAGGCGAGGAAAATAAAAAAACAGGTAACGCTTTTGGAACCGCCGAAGCAGTCCCTGAGCCGAACCTGCATTAACAATATCTGATATACGGCGCGAAAATACAAGCAGTTTCGTCGCTTTTTGAATGTTGAAAAATAGTGGGTGCAAACCAAAACGAGAGTCATAATGGAAATCGATCAACTGTTAGAGGACATACTCGTTGACGCCTATGGTGAGGATGAGCAGTTGTGGGCATTCCGACAGACATTCGAGGACGAGGTGCCGTTACCCGCAGAGGGGTCGGTAATCGGCGAGACCGTGTCGGTCAAGAAGATCGAGTATGACGGTAATACTCAGCGCGGACTCAGGGCAACATGCCAGAAAGCGGACGGCAAGACCTATGAGGTGGCGCTTGCGGATGTCGAGTTTCCCTCCGGATCCAAAGCGGCCCCGTATCTCATGGCATACCGGCAGTGGCTTGGCGTCCCACAACCGCGCAAAGCGCGACGAGCCGAATACAAAGAGAAGATCAAGCAGACCAAAGCTGGGGTGGGCGAGATTGATCTCGCCAAACCATTGGACTTGATCGTTCTGGGCATCAAAAAGCAGGACTCTGCCCGTTGCCGATTGCTGGGAAAGGACAAGGAACTGACGTTGCGATCGGCCGATGTGTGGGATGTCGTGTCCGGTGAGATTGTCACGGTTCTGCCGAGGAAGCATTGGAGCTATGCGGGCCATCCGTACCTCTCGGCCGACATTACGGGCACCCGGTTTGATCTTGGAGCCCTGAACCTTCAGCCACTCAAACTTAACGATTTTGGAATATGGGATCCTGGGCGTCACTACTGGGGCGAGGACGATGCACCCGAGCTTGATTGGGAGAAGGCGATCAAGTCCCGCGGTTCACGGCCGGAATATGAGATGGAACAAATCTTACCCGGAGTGTCTCCTGAAGATTTGGATATTGATACTGATCCCATCACGGAGGCGGTTGAACTTAAGGAGGCGGGCGAATTTGCGGAGGCACACCAAGCGCTAAACACATTGCTCATTGCCGACCTGCGCTGCCTCGACGCCCATGCACACCTGGGAAACTTGGAATTCGACCGTCAACCGGCGACGGCGCTTCGTCACTATGACATCGGCAGGCAAATTGGCGAAATCTCGCTCGGCCCCGACTTTCCCGGTGTTCTTCCCTGGGGGCTAGTGGATAATAGGCCTTACCTTCGGTGCCTGCATGGCTATGGTCTCTGTCTGTGGCGCCTGAAACGTTTTGACGAAGCCGCCATCGTTTTTACCCGAATGCTCTGGCTCAATCCCGCTGACAATCAGGGGGTTCGGTTTCTTTTGCCTGAGGTTCGTAAAGGTACGGCATGGGAAGACCGGCCCGACTTGTGAGCAAACCATGAGTGGAATTCGAAAAATTGATCCACTTGCCCGCGACATCGAGTTGGCGCTTTGCCCCGGCTGTTACATCCGATATGACGACATGAGTGATTTCGCGCGTGACTTGGATCAGGTTCAGTCAAAAATCGATGCGCTTGTCGCTGGTGGCGAAGCAACACGGGCTGTCGGGCTATACGAGATTCTTCTTGCTGGATGTTACGACAAAATAGAGGAATGCGATGATTCAAAGGCTGACCTCGGTATGTTTTGGGATGATGCCTTTTGTGGCTGGGTGAAGGCCAGGCAGGCCGCTGGATGCCCCCCTGATGAGACGGTGCGTCAGATCATCCGATGGATAGAGAACGACAATTACGGATTTTGTTTTGAGATTGAGAAGGATGTGGCCAAGGTGCTGGACAAGGAAGGACTCCGATTATTTACATCTCATTTTTCGTCACAAATGGAGCAGGCCATGTCGGCCAGCGGCGACAGCAAGCCGAGAGCCATCTTTGAATGCGAGAATAATATCCGCCTGCCTGCCATCCGCCTCAAGGCCATCTATCGGGCCAGGAATGATTCCAGGGCGTATGCGACGCTATGTGAGGGAATAGGGTTAACGCCCAAAGACTGCGAGCATTTGGCTGAAATGGAAGTCGAGAAGCGCCGTTGGGACAAGGCGTGGGAGTGGGTTCGCCAGGGACTGGCGCTTGGCTCGGTAAGAGACTGGCGTAACGAATGCAGCTACCAGCTTGATCACCTGAAACTCAAAGTCTTGAGCAAGCTTGGGCGAACCGGGGAAGCCTTATCCATGGCGTGGGCGGATTTCGAAAAGTATCCATCCGAACTCGCATATGAAGCCTTCATGGAATTTGTTCCCAAAGCCGAACAGAGTCAATGGCATGAGAAGGCAATGGATGTGGCCGCACGGGGTGATATAGGGCAGTTCATGGATCTCTGTGTGAAAGCAAAGGAATGGCACCGACTTGCGGAAAGGGTTCATGAGGCAGGGCACGGGGCGCTGGAGGCCATCAGCCACTATCATTTGGAGCCGGTAGCCCATGCCATGGCCAAGAGGGACATTCCCGCTGCCGCAAAAGTATGCCGTGCGTTGGCAATTCGCATTCTAAATAGCAAGAAGAGCAAGTATTACGACCAGGCCCTTCGTCATTTTCGAAAAGCCCGTGACCTATACATCAAGGCGAAACTTACCGATGAATGGCAGGCTGTGGTGGACACCGTTCGTTCCGCACATGGGCGGAAATATGGCTTCATGGCGGAGTTCGAGGATATTGTTTCGGGTGACAAATCTAAGATTGTGACCTTTGCCGAAACGGTCAAACGACGATGGAAAAAACAGACGTCATAACGCCGCCATTTTCCACAAAAAGTTTGCGCCAGTTTGCGCCACATTTTTCATGCGACAAGTGGCATTTTCTTGCAGCCAAGCGCAAAGTGACTGAGTTCCAACTTGATAGGCTTCAGCGTGTTGCAGTTATACGCAATAATGTGCAAGTGCAGCGGCATCTTCCTAAGTCTTGCGTGTCTGCCAATTTCACCACTCGCCCGTGTTTGGCGAGTGGCTTGATAACAAATGCTTATGGTTTTAGAAAGGATTTCCTTGCTCCTTTACCCGCTGTTTTCTATAGTCCGGCAAGTTTGGGCTGGTGAATGCTGTCGATTGGTTTTGTAACTTATTGGGAGTGAATAACATGGATTACGGTTTAACGGAAGCGCAAGTGATGATTCGGGATCTTTGTAGGCAGGTCGCTCAGGAGAAAATCAAGCCAATTCGCGAGCATTATGATGAAGCCAACGAATTTCCCCATGAGATCGTCAAGGTGTTTGCCGACGCGGATCTTTGCGGTGTATATATTGGCGAGGAATATGGTGGTATGGGGGGCGGAATTATGGAGCTGGCCGTGGCCGTGGAGGAACTCTCCAAGGTTTGTTCGGGTATTGCCCTGGCCCTGGCGGCCACCGCTCTGGGTACCTTCCCGATCATTCTGTTCGGCACCGACGAGCAGAAGAAAAAATATCTGCCCCGTATCGCATCCGGCAAGTCTCTGGCGGCGTTCGGGTTAACCGAGGCGAACGCCGGTTCGGATGCCAGCGGAATCACAACTACGGCTGTCCTGGATGGCGATCATTATGTTTTGAACGGCACCAAGCAGTGGATCACCAATGGCGGGGAAGCTGAAATCTACACGGTGGTGGCGATGACGAACAAGGCCAAGGGCGCGCGTGGCGCGTCGGCGTTCATCGTGGAGAAGGGCACCCCGGGGTTCACCTTCGGCAAGAAGGAAAACAAGATGGGAATCCGGGCCTCGGCCACCCGTGAGCTGGTATTCCAGGATTGCCGGATTCCCAAGGTGAACCTGCTGGGCAAGGAAGGTATGGGGTTCATTGTGGCTATGAAGACTTTGGATAGTTCCCGTCCCGGCGTGGCCGCCCAGGCATTGGGTATTGCCGCAGGGGCGCTGGATGAGGCCGTGACGTACAGCCGTCAGCGCCGCCAGTTCGGCAAGCCGATCGGATCGTTTCAGGGCGTCCAGTTCATGCTGGCGGATATGGCCACGCAGGTGGAAGCTTCGCGGGCCCTGATTTATGCCGCCGCCCGGTATATCGACAGTGGCGCCAAGGATATCAGCAAGGTTTCCGCCATGTGCAAGCTGTTCGCTTCCGATACCGCCATGAAGGTGACGACCGATGCGGTGCAGATCCTGGGCGGTTATGGCTACATGAAAGAGTATCCCGTTGAGAAGATGATGCGGGATGCGAAAATCACCCAGATTTATGAAGGTACCAATCAGATTCAGCGCGAAGTGATCGCCTTGAATATGATCAAGGAGTCCGCTGCGGCGAAAAAATGAGGCGCTTAAGGCAAAGGGAAGCTTGAGTTTCGGGTCGGCATGCCGAAGGGCGGGCCGACCCGATTTGTTTATCCGCATGAGTTCATCAGAAAACATTCTCCGGCGGATCCGGCTGTTTGTCACAGATGCCGACGGCACCCTGATGGGAACCCGTCCGGAATTTGAACAATACCGTTCTTTCCGCGCCCGGATGAATGAACTCCGCAAGACCTATGGTATTCTATGGGTCGTCTGTACGGGCCGCAGTCTGGCCGGCTACAAGCATATTTTCAGACCCATGCATATTTTCGGTATCAAGCCGGATTATATTATTGTGAATCATGCGTTGATTTTTGAATGTAAAAAATGGGGATATCTGCCGCATTGGACCTGGAATGCGGGAATTCTCTGGTTGCAGTGGAAGGATGAACTGGCTGTCAGGCGGGCGCTGTCGAAAATCAGGAAGATCGTGGTGGTCCGTAATCCCTTTGCCCGGGTGTTCACAGCCAATAAACAGCGGGTCTGCTTCCGGTTTGATGACGACGGCGCCGCCGCGTTCGGCGCCGAAATCCTGCGGGAGGAAGTCCGCCGGTATAAGTTCCTTCAGGTGTTCGAGGCCCCGGGCGAGATCAGTGTGAGGGTGATCCCGTTTACCAAAGGGTTGGCGGTACTGGAATTAGCCCGGCATCTGGGGGTGGCCAATCCCGAGATTCTGGTGGTGGGCGATGGCCATAATGATATCAGCATGATGGAACTGGATCCTCCTTGTTATACGGCCTGTCCTGCCAATGCCGCCGCTGAGGTGGTGGCGACGGTGCACCGGAAGCATGGGCATATTGCCGCGGAAAAACACATGAACGGGGTGATGGAGGTTTTGGCGGCCTATGAGCAGGGTCGGCTAAATGATAAGCTCCCTGTGGATTGGGAGGAATCTGACACGCCGACGTCGACCAGACCGCGTTCGCGAGGCATTCGTAGTTTTATGGGAACCACGATTTTGCTGTTACTGGTGCTTTATACCACCTTGCTGGTTGTGGCGTCGTTTATCCAGATTCCAGGCCGCAAACAGATTTTGAAACCGTATTTCAATATAGTGGAAAACGTGTGCAAAGGGTGGCGTTACTTTGATAGACCGGTGCACTGACCCGTGCGGCCTGGGTGGAGTTGAAAGGTATGTACAAGATAGGATTTATCGGGGCTGGAAAAATGGCAGAGGCCATGATCGCTGGCTTGATTGCAAACCGGTTCGCCGGATCTGGCGAAATCATCGTGGCGGATATCAGTGCGGAACGACTGACGGCGATGCACTGTGAGTACGGGATAAAGACCTCGTCCACCAACACCGTGGTAGTGACCCAGACGCCGGTCGTTGTGCTGGCGGTGAAGCCGCAACAGCTCGGGGAAGTGTTGTCTGATTTAGCCTCTTGTATCTCTGATCAACATTTGGTGGTTTCCATCGCCGCAGGCAAATCCACATCTTACTTGGAATCTTTATTGCCGACCGGGCGGGT
>Ga0073936_10006801_pt1 | contig 14960 bp, 11 predicted proteins | sample AliMusrvi5mmetaG_FD_87041 | JGI IMG/M metagenome (GOLD analysis project Ga0073936, IMG submission 87041) | Freshwater lake bacterial and archeal communities from Alinen Mustajarvi, Finland, to study Microbial Dark Matter (Phase II) - Alinen... | ecosystem: Environmental > Aquatic > Freshwater >... | reverse complement strand
ACTTGCCACGCTCCAACTCGTCGACCACCTGCCGCTTAAACGTCTCGCTGTACCGCACCACTTTCTGTCTCATAGCCTATCTTCTCCCTTTGCTATGTGACAACCTATTTCAGGACGCGACCGGATATTCTGACTCCTGAATTCCGACTCCTGACTACCTGAAAAGTATCTATCATCAACCTGCATCCTGTGGGATGCTACTCAAAAGAAGCCAAAAAGTAGAGCGGCTCTCTGCTTGCCCGCCATCCGGATTTGGTGTTAAATCACCAGCCAAGCAGGGAAGTACACCAGTGTGGCAAGCCGGTTGGGAGGAGCGTCAGAATGAAATGCCAAATGCCGATACATGGTTCCAATAGCCTTCCGTCGATGTTCGCCCTGCTAACTGCAATCGCCATGTTCGGCGCGATTGCGTGGGCAGACACACCTGCTGCTGGCGAGCAAAATCAGCGGGAAGTGACGCGTGATACGGAGAAGCACAGAGCGGGCGATCTGGCAGTTGAGGCGTTCATTGACCGAGTCGACTCGATGGGTCCCGCTTGGCGCGAACAACTCGCGCTGGATGTACAAACGAACAAACCACTGGCGAAGAAAGTCGCTGTTTGCCTGGATGAAAGGCTGGCCCACGATGACCTTGGCGATCCGGAATCCCAAGACCTTATGAGCGTGTGCCTCTATGTTCTTCAAGTTTTGCCGGTGGATGGGAGCATTGAGATACTGGACAAACTGGCCATGTCCGCACAGGTATCAGACGCAATCCGGCTGGAGGCATTTGCTGCGATGTGCAAACAATCGAATGGGATTGATCACGTCAGGCAGAAGGTGAACCTAGCCGACGATAGGACGAGAGCGGCAGCGGTCCGCGCACTCGCTCGCGTTCAGAATGGTGATGAAACAGCGAGACTGCTTGCGGACCTCAAACAGCGCAAGACAGACTTCACGGGGACACAAACAGGATCTGCCATAGGCGAAGCCCAAAGCGTGGTCGAACTCTATCGGGATCTCGCGGTCATGCCCTTTGATGCCCAGTTGACCTACTTGCTAGGCAATCTACCCTACCAAGGCCCTCCACCACCGGCACGCCCACAACTCGGACGCGATCCAGTGTCAGTATTCATATGGACTAGATTGGTGACGTTGTGGAAGCAAGACCCGGCGCAAGTGCGGAAGGTTGCGCAGGAATACAAAGCAACGAACCCCGGCAGAAGACAATGGGTCGATCAACTGTTAGGCGATCTACCAACCAAAGCCGATTGTGCAGCCGAGGGGTCCTAAGAATAACAAACAGCAGTTGCCTCAGCCCAAGGGGTTCACGCTGATGTTAAAGCGTAACTCACGTTTCCCCGGCTCGCTACGCTCGCCGTTGCCATCCCCCTCCCAGCGGGCCAGTACATATCCGAAATTCAGCCATGAAAAAATCCTTCGTGCTTGAATGCGGGCGATCCGGCGGTATGCTACATAAGAGTAAGAAGACAGAATTCAGGAGACAGGAGTCAGCTCAAACAAACAGCGAATAGCAGTCAGCGTTCAGCCAACAATATCCGGAGGCGGCTCACTCGGAGAGAGTTCGTCCTGCCTGAGACCACGGATGGGCGCGAACAAGGGAAACGTCATGCGAATTGTATGTGCCACGAATATGCCGTATGTGCTGGAGGCGTTCCGGACGCTGGGTGATGCGGTGGTGCTGGAGGGCCGCAAGATCACCGCCGCGGATGTGCGCGACGCGGAGGTGCTGGCCATCCGCTCCACCACCAAGGTGGACCGCGCCCTGCTGGAGGGCAGCCGCGTGCGGTTTGTGGGCACGGCCACGATCGGCATTGACCACATGGATACGGCCTATATGGACCAGCAGGGCATCCGCTGGTGTTTTGCGGCGGGCTGCAATGCCAACAGCGTTTCGGAATATGTCACCACGGCGCTGTTGCGGCTGGCCACGCGGCATGGCTTTACTTTGCGCGGAAAAACCATCGGCGTGGTCGGCATCGGCAATGTGGGGTCGCGGGTGGTGAAGAAAGCGCAGGCGCTGGGTATGCGGGTGCTGGCCAACGACCCGCCGCGCCAGCGCAAGGAGGGGCCGCGCGCCGACGATGGATTGGAATTTGTTTCGCTGGACCGCGTGCTGGCGGAGTCGGATATCATCACCCTGCATGTGCCGCTGACCAAGGAAGGGCCGGACAAAACCCGGCACATGGCGGATGCCGCGTTTTTCGCCAAGCTCAAACCGGGCGCGATTTTCATGAACTGCGCGCGCGGCGGAATCAACGATACCGGTGCGCTGCTGGCGGCCATGGACAGCGGCAAGGTGCCGCATGTGATCCTGGACACATGGGAAGGGGAGCCGGTCGTCCGGCTGGACGCGCTGGCGCGGGCGGATATCGCCACGCCGCACATTGCCGGGCATTCCTTTGAAGGCCGCGTGATGGGCACGGTCATGGTGTACCGGGAGGCGTGCCGGTTCCTGGGGCGGGAGGCCACATGGTCGCCCGACGCGCTGCTGCCGCCGCCGCTGGTGCCGGAGATCACGCTGGATGCCGCCGGGCTCAACGAGGAGCAGGCGCTCTGGCAGATCGTGCGGCAGGTGTATGACATCGAGGCGGATGACCGGCGCATGCGGGAGTCCGCGGGCATGGACGAGGCCGCGCGGGGCGCGTATTTCGACCGGATGCGCAAGGAGTATCCCATGCGGCGGGAGTTCCGGTTCACCACGGTCCACCTGAAGAACGCGACGGCGACGCTGGCGCAGACGGTCGCCGGGCTGGGGTTCAAAGCAGAGGGGTGAGGGTTCAGGGTTCGGGGTTCAGGAAAGCCAAAGAGTTAACTACGAAATTCGCGAAAAGACGCGAAAGGCCGACGGAAGATTTTTCACGCAAAGGCGCAAAGGTCGCCAAGTTTTACTGAACACGAAATGCAACCTGCGGTTCGCCTCATGGCGCAACGGCATGGATTTTTCGGGGCTTGTGGTTCAGGCGGGTTTGGCTTGCGGGGTTTTGACACCGGGCACCCTGAAGGGGTGCAACATCATAGCCCGGGGTTTTCACCCCGGGCATAAGGAATCCAGAAAATATATTTTTCTCTCATAAACCCAGCCCGTTGGGCTGGGCTATGATGTACCACCCCATTGGGGTGAGGAATTTTCGGAGTTTGTTTTTTCCGGATGGGTTCTGAACCCTGCCTCCTGTATTCCGGCGCCTGCGTTCATATCCAGCCTCGCCCCACCTGCCTTTCTACTTCCAGCAAAGCGAGAGGTTATCTTTCCGGCCGGAGATTGGCTGCGGATCACGCAGATGGGGGAAGATTCACCGCAGAGGACCCTGCGGCGCGGCTCACTTCGACGAATTTCATCGCAGGCCGGTTCGGCAAGCTCAGTACGGACAAGCTCACGGCGGGCAGGGCAGGTTCGGAGATGCGCAGAGGGCAGGAAAGAAGTTTGTCCGCAAAGACGCGCAGGGCGAAAAGGTTCAGGGATGATCCCTGTGAGCCTGCGCCGCGGATGGGGGCAAGCTTTTGCCTCCTGGGGCGTCCGGCACCGGATTTGCAGGTTATTTTTTTGAGCGCTTTGTATTTCATAAACCACCTCTCTGTCGGCTTTTTCCATCTGCGGCCAAGGTCCGCGCTTGTCAACATCCCGTCCCACGGGTTCGGATAGAACCCTCTTGGGCGGGCTTTCAGGGCGGTCCGGCATTTCCGTTGCTCGTGCCGTTACAATACCTCCGGATCTCCGCTTTTGCCATGGGGTGAAACCCTGCCATGGGTCACGGGTGGGAATCCCCTCGTTTTGTCAGACCCAAACGATTTTTGGCGGGTTGCGATTCAGTGTATTTTTTCGAATTGTCTCTTGGAGTTGCGGATTCGACAGGCTCACCGCGGGGCAGGAGGCGGAGTTTTCACGCCGGGCATAAGGAATCCAAAAAACATATTTCCTTTTTCTCGTAACCCCAGCCCGTTGGGCCGGGCTATGATGTGCCACCCCGTTGGGGTGAGGAATTTCCGGAGGGTTCTCGCAAAGGCGAGCTTTCGCCTCCTGTGACGCAAGGTCACAGGGAGGCCCGGAACTCCGATCCAAAATTCTTTTCAGATGACATTTGCTTGTTTCCGCATGGGCGGTGTTTTAGAATCAGACCGTTTTTCTAAACCTTTGGAGATGACATGATCAAAGTTGCAATTATCGGCGCCGGCAGCATGGGGTTCACCCGCCGCATTGTCGGCGATCTGTTGACCATTCCCGAACTGCGCGACTCGATGGAGCTGTCGCTCCACGACATCAGCGCGCAGAACCTCGACATGGTGTACAAGCTATGCCGGCGCGACATGGAGGCCAACAAGGTCGGCTCCAAAATTTCCGCCACGCTGAACCGCCGCCAGGCGCTGAAGGGCGCGAAGTACATCTTCTGCGTGGTGCGCGTGGGCGGCCTGGAGGCGTTCAAACACGATGTGGACATCCCGCTGAAATACGGCGTGGACCAGTGCGTGGGCGACACGCTGTGCGCGGGCGGCATCATGTATGCCCAGCGCACCATCCCGGCCATGCTGGACTTCTGCCGCGATGCCGAGGAGGTGGCGGACAAGGACTGCCTGTTCATCTCGCACGTGAACCCCATGGCCATGAACACCTGGGCGTGCAACGAGTATGGCGGCGTGCCGTTCGTGGGCCTCTGCCACGGCGTGCAGCACGGCGGCAACCAGATCGCCGACGCGCTGAAGATCCCGCGCAAGGAGCTGGACTACATCTGCGCGGGCATCAACCACCAGACGTGGTTCGTGCAGCTGCGGCACAAGGGCAGGGACGTCTCCGGCAAGGTGCTGGCCGCGTTTGAAAAGCACCCGGTGTTCAGCCAGCAGGAGAAGGTGCGCATCGACATGCTGCGGCGCTTCGGCTACTACAGCACCGAGTCCAACGGGCACCTGAGCGAATATGTGCCGTGGTACCGCAAACGCCCGCAGGAGATCAGGAAGTGGATCGACCTCTCCTCGTGGATCAACGGCGAGACCGGCGGCTACCTGCGGATCTGCACCGAGGAGCGCAACTGGTTCAAGACCGATTTCCCGAAGTGGATGAAGGCCGCGCCGAAAGTCTATGCGCCGGAGAACCGTTCGGGCGAGCACGGCGCCTTCATCGTGGAGTCGCTGGAAACCGGCCGGACCTACCGCGGGCATTTCAACGTGCAGAACAACGGCGTCATCACCAACCTGCCGGACGACTCCATCGTGGAGGTGCCGGGCTATGTGGACGGCAACGGCCTGAACATCCCCGTGGTGGGCGACCTGCCGCTGGGCTGCGCGGCGGTGTGCAACGCGAGCATCAGCGTGCAGCGGCTGGCCATGGAGGCGGCCGTGCACGGCGACATCGAGCTGCTGCGGCAGGCGATGATGATGGACCCGCTGGTGGGCGCGGTGTGCAATCCGCCGGAGATCTGGCAGATGACCGACGAGATGCTGGTGGCGCTGGCGCCGTGGCTGCCGCAGTACCGGAAGGAAATCGAGAAGGCGAAGAAGCGCCTGGCCAAGGGCCCGCGCATCCCCACCAGGAACACGCGGGGCGCTGCGCGCCTCAAGGTGCGCACGGTGCAGGAGATGCGGAAGAAGGCCGCGCTCGAGCAGGTGGACAATCCCGACAAGGCGGCGGCGGACAAGAAGCGCGCGATGGCGAATATGAAGAAGAAGTAGAAGAAACAGGGTTCAGGGTTCGGGGTTCAGGCAAGAGAACCACGGATAACACGGATGGCACGGATAAGCGACGGAGTTTTCTCGCAAAGGCGCAAAGGACGCAAAGTTTAGGAGAAGAGCGCGGGCAAGACAGAAGCGTTAACTACGAAATGCGCGAAAAGACGCGAAAGCCGGATTAACCACCCGCTACGCTGGAGGCACAGAGACACGGAGAGACTGGACGGAAGAGGTCCGTTCAAATCGGATTTGATCGGACGGTTTGCCTGGTGGAGGCGGAGGAGAAAGAGTTTAAACAACGAAATACCCCGCGTCGTTCGGAAGCTTCAGGCTTCGCCAAAGGCTATGCCGGACACGATGCGGGGTGCAGTGCGAAAAGACGGGAAACCGGGATTTTCTAACAGCAACGGAGATAAGATTATGATCAACATGCCGGAAATCAAGATGGGGATCGTGGGTGTCAGCCGCGACTGTTTTCCAAGCGAGCTCACGCGGCGGCGCCTGGCGGACGTGGTGGCCGCCTGCCGCAAGCTCAAGCTGAATGTGGCGCCGTGCTCGGTGATCGTGGAGAACGAGAAGGACGCCATGAACGCGGTGGCCGAGCTGACGGCGGCCGGCGCCAACGCGCTGACCATCTACCTGGGCAACTTCGGGCCCGAGGGGCCGATGACGATCCTGGCCGAGACCATGAACGTGCCGTTCATGCTGGTGGGCGCGTCCGAGGAAACTGCCAAGAACCTGATCACCGGCCGCGGCGACGCGTTCTGCGGCATGCTCAACGCCTGCATCAACACGGGGCTGCGCAACCTGCGCGCGTTCGTGCCGGCGGACCCGGTCGGCCTGCCGCCGCGGATCGCGGAGCAGGTGGCCTACTTCAGCCGCGTGGCGCGGGTGATGGCCGGGCTCAAGAGCCTGAAGGTCTTCTCCTTCGGCCCGCGGCCGCAGGATTTCTACGCGTGCAACGCGCCGATCAAGCCGCTCTACAACCTGGGCGTGGAGGTGATGGAGAACTCCGAGCTGGACCTCTTCCAGCAGTACCAGGCGTCCGTGGGCCGCGAGTCGGAGATCAAGGCGGTGGCGGCGGACATGGCGCGCGAGCTGGGCAAGGGCAACCTGCACCCCGGCAAGCTGCGGCAGCTGGCGCAGTTCGAGCTGACGCTGATGAAGTTCTTCGAGGAAAACCTCGGCTCGCGCCAGTACGGCGTGTTCGCCGACAAGTGCTGGCCCGGGTTCGAGAAGGCGTTCGGCTTCGTGCCGTGCTTCGTGAACAGCCGCCTGGCCACGCGCGGCATCCCCGTGGCGTGCGAGGTGGACATCTACGGCGCGGTCTCGGAATACATGGCGCAGCTGGCCGCGGATGCGCCGGTCACGCTGCTGGACGTGAACAACACCGTGCCGGCGGACATGAAGATCGGCAACCTCAAGGGCGCCGGCCGCGAGGACCTCTTCATGGGCTTCCACTGCGGCAACACGCCCAGCTGCTGCCTGTGCAAGGGCTTCAGCATGAAGTACCAGCTGATCATGAACCGGCTGATGGAAGATCCCGGCAAGGCGCCGGATATCACCTGCGGCACGCTGGAAGGCACGCTCAAGCCGGGCGCGGCGACGCTCTTCCGCCTGCAGGCCACGCCGGACAGCGCCAGCCTGATGAGCTACATCGCGCAGGGCCATGTGCTGGACGTGGACCCATGCTCGTTCGGCGGCATCGGCGTGATCGGCATCCCGGGGTTCGCCCGGTTCTACCGCCACGTCATGCTGCAGAAGCAGTTCCCGCACCACGCGGCGCTGGCCTTCGCGCCGGTGGCGCGCATCCTGTTTGACGCGCTGCAGACGCTGGGCGTCACGGACATCGGCACGCCGAAGCCCGCGGGCACGCTGTACGCGAGCGAAAATCCGTTCTAAGCGGGGATAAAGAATATAGGGTTCAGGGTTCGGGCAAGACGGAAGCGTTAACTACGAAATTCGCGAAAGGACGCGAAAACAGAAAATTTACATGGATGGACAGGATAGGCAGGATGACGGAAGATTTTTCACGCAATGGCGCAGGGGGCGCAAAGTTCAGGAGAAGAGTGAGGCGGGAGGGAACTGCCCACAGATCACACTGATGGACACGGATGGGGGAGGAAGAGTTAACTACGAAATGCGCGAAAGAAACGAAAAGCTGACAGCTGAACGCTGATAGCTTTATCAGCCTAAGGAGTCACACCATGGCGGTCAAGAAAAGCACGCGGAAGCAATATGCGCTGGGACTCGATTACGGCACCAACTCCTGCCGCTCGGTGCTGGTGGACCTGGGCAACGGCCAGGAAGTGGCCTCGCATGTGTTCAACTATCCCACCGGCGCGGCCGGCATCGTGCTCGATCCGCGCGACCCCAATGTGGCGCGGCAGAATCCGCAGGACTACATTGACGGGCTGGTCGCGATCGTGACGCAGGTCATCCGCAAGGCCGGAAAGATCCGGCCGGGCTTCGACCCCGCCGCCATCATCGGCATCGGCGTGGACACCACCGGCAGCACGCCGATCCCCGTGGACCGCGACGGCACGCCGCTGGCGCTCCTGCCAAAATTCCGCAAGAACCTCAACGCCATGGCGTGGCTGTGGAAGGACCACACGTCGCACGCCGAGGCGGCGGAGATCACCTCCAAGGCCGCCAAAATGCGGCCGCAATACCTGGCCAAGTGCGGCGGAACCTATTCCTCCGAATGGTTCTGGAGCAAGATCCTGCACTGCAAACACGTGGCGCCGGATGTTTTCAAGGCCGCCTTCAGCTTCGTGGAGCATTGCGACTACATGACCGCGCTGCTTTCCGGGGACACGGATCCGCAGAAGCTCGTGCGCGGCATCTGTTCCGCGGGGCACAAGGCGATGTACTGCGAGGAGTGGGGCGGGCTGCCGGACAAGAAATTCCTGGCCGCGCTCGACCCGGACCTGGCGGACCTGCGCGACCGGCTCTACAGCCGCGCGGTGCCTGCCGACCAGCCGGCGGGGCGGCTCACGCCCGCATGGGCGAAAAAGCTGGGGCTCAAGCCCGGCATCGCGGTGGCGGTGGGCGCGTTTGACGCGCACATGGGCGCGGTGGGCGCGGGCATCGGCGAAGGCGTGCTGGTCAAGATCCTCGGCACCAGCACCTGCGACATGATGGTGATGCGCAACACCAGGAAGCTGGCGGACATCCCCGGCGTGTGCGGCATTGTCAACGGCTCCATCCTGCCCGGCGATTTCGGCATCGAGGCCGGCCAGTCGGCGGTGGGCGACATCTTCCTCTGGTTCGTCAACCACCTGGTGCCGGATTCCTACGGCAGGACGGTGGATGAAAAGTTCATGGCGCTGGACAAGGCGGCGGCCGCGCAGAAGCCGGGCGCGCACGGGCTACTGGCGCTGGACTGGAACAACGGCAACCGCACGATCTTGGTGGACCCGCGCCTGAGCGGGCTGCTGGTCGGCCAGACCCTGCACACCGAGGCGCATGAGATTTACCGGGCGCTGGTCGAGGCGACCGCGTTCGGCGCGCTGACCATCATCAACCGCATCGAGGAATACGGCGTGCCGGTGCGCGACATCGTCAACTGCGGCGGGCTGGCCGTGAAGTCGCCGCTGCTGATGCAGATTTACGCGGATGTGACCGGCCGGCCCATGAAGGTGTCGCGCAGCGACCAGACCTGCGCGCTGGGCGCGGCGATCTTCGGCGCCGTGGCGGCGGGCCATTTCAGGAACGTGGCAGCGGCGCAGCGCGCCATGTGCGGCGTGCGTGCGAAGGCCTACAAGCCCGACCGCGCCCGCCATGCCGTGTATGCCGAGATGTACCGGCTCTACTGCGAGTTGCATGATGCGTTCGGCACGGACGGCTGGAGCGGCCGGCTCAACGGCGTGATGAAGCAGCTCATGGCGCTCCGCGACCGGCAACGGAAAGGGTGACCATGCGGCGCTTATGGATCACCGGCGCGAGCGGCCTGCTCGGCGGCTGGCTGTGCCGGCTGGCGGACGGCCGCTGGCACGTCACGGGAATCTGCCACATCCGCCTGGCGAACCTGGCGCTGGATGAAAGCATCACGCTGGACCTGACCGATGCGGCCGCGGTCGCCGCGGCCTTTGCCCGGTCACGGCCGGATGCCGTCATCCATGCCGCCGCCTCGGCGGATCCGGTTTATTGCGAAAAGAATCCTGAAACCACCGGGCCGGTCAATGTCACCGCGACCCTGCAGCTGGCGGAACTGTGCGCCGCGCAGAAGATCCCGTTTGCGTTCACCTCCACGGATCTGGTCTTTGACGGGCGCAAGCCGCCCTACATCGAGACGGATGAGGTTAACCCGCTCGGCGTTTATGCGGGGCAGAAGGTGCGCGCGGAGCGCGGCGTGCTGGCGCGGCATCCCGCCGCGCTGGTGTGCCGCATGCCGCTGATGTTCGGGCAGAGCGCGGGCGTGGCCAGCCGCTTGTTCCATTCGCTGTTCGCGGCATTGAAGCAGCAGCAGACCCTGCGGCTCTTTGCGGATGAGTTCCGCACGCCGGTCAGCGCCCGCGTTGGCGCGGGCGGCATCCTGGCGCTGCTGGGCGAGCAGGGCGGCGTGTTCCATCTGGGCGGGCGGGAGAAGATTTCGCGCTATGAGCTGGGCCGCGCGGTGGCGCGGCTCGGCGGCTGGAGCGATGCGTGCCTGGTCCCGGTGAAGCAGGCGGAGGTGGCATCCGCGCCGCCGCGGCCGCCGGATGTGTCGCTCAACAGCGGCAAGGCCATGGCGTGCGGGTATCAGCCGCTGCCGCTGATGGACGATCTCGCTGATGCGATGAAGGGCTGAGTTCATCGCAAGGCCGCCGAGCGGAAGAGGCGGAGGGCGGAAACTTTAATGCAGGTTGCATTTCGGGTGAAAACGGATGCGGCGATCTTGGGCGCTGGCATTGTTCTCGCGGGTGGTGCGGATGCTTATCCAGCCCCACCCGCGACGTCGCGCCAGCATCCCAAGCTTACCGCATCTTTTTCACCACAGACACGAAATGCAACCTGCGGTTCGCCTCCATGGCGCGACGCCATGGATTTTCGGTGTTCGTGCTTCCACCGGATTCTGTTCACCAGGGTGGCATCCACGGTCCTTATTCTGACACCTGCATTCTGGATGCTGTTCTCATGTCCCGCGGTGCCTGAGACGCCTGCCAGCCGGGACAAACGCAAAATAGCTTTCAGCTATCAGCATTCAGACAGAAATGGAAGCCCCCCGAATGCGTGCCATGGTTCGCCTCATTTTGTGCAACACAAAATGATTTTTTGGGACAATGGACAGCAGGCGGGATTGATTTGCAAGGGTATAGCCCCCGCTTGTCATGCTGAATCCAGACTACTGAATTATAACTACTAGCTTTTGCCCAGCCCCACCCGCGCCGCTCGGAAGCTGTGCGGGGCACGGCCAAGCTTACCACATCTTTTTCACCACAGACACGAAATGCAACCTGCGGTTCACCTCCATGGCGCGGCGTCATGGATTTCACGGGATTCGTGTCTCCAACGAAATGCATCCGCTAGGGGTGCGGCCGTTTTCCTCATCCTGAATACTGACTCCTGCATTCTGGATACTGTCCCCATATCCAGCGCCGCCTGAGACGCTTGCCAGCCGGGACAAACTTATCCAGCCGTTTTCCCGGCAGAATACCGAATGCGTGCCATGGTTCGCCTCGTTTTGTGCAACACAAAATGATTTTTCGGGGTTGTGAACACAAAATTTCAGGGAGATCCCTGTGACCTTGCGTCACGGGTGAATCAAGCTTTTGCCTCCTGCGGGATAAAGCCGCAGGGAGGCCAGGAGTTTCGACTTTAAAAATTCAGGTACGGAGCTCACGCTTCCGGACGGTGGTGGCGCGCATACTCCAGCATCGCGCGCAGGTTGTCCGGCGGCGTGTTTGGCGACACCTCGCAGCCCGCGCCCACGATATGCCGCTTGCCGCAGATCTGGTGGCACCGCTGCGTGGCCTGATAGACTTTTTCCGGCGTGCCTTCCAGCAGGTCCGTGATGGTGGACACATTCCCGCAGATCACCTGATCCGCGCCCAGCTCCCGGCGGCTCAGTTCCAGGTTCACCGGGAAATCCAGCTCGCAGATGTCCGCGCCCAGGTGTTTCATGTCGCCAAAGAGCGGATCGGTCAGGCCGCACATGTGCACGCGGGTCAGGATGGACGGGTGGTTGCGCCGGATGGCGCGCAGCACCCGCTGCTGTTCCGGCAGCACGAACTGCGCGTAAAGCTGCGGGCCGATCATGCTGGCCGCCGCGTCGCTCATGCCGATGGTGTCGGCGCCGGCCGCGATCTGCACGGGCGCGTAGGCGATGGCCACATCCGCGCAGAACGCCAGCAGGTCCTTCACAAAGTCCGGATCGTCAATGAAATCCATCATCAGGGTGCTGAGCCCGCGCAGTTCCGCGGCCAGGGCCAGCGGCCCCTCGACCCAACCGACAATGGACACCTCCCGCTTCACCTGCTGCCGCATCAGCTCAATGCCTTTCACGCGGTCATGCATGCGGCCGCCGCCCAGCGGATCGGGAATTTTGAAGGTCAGCAGGCGCGTCTTGTCCAGCAGCGCGGCGCGGGACTCGTTGATGGCCGGGCCCTGGTCCGGGAACCAGTCCACGCTGCCGTCGCCGGCGATATCCATCACTTCCCGGGCGGGATCCGAGCAGGTCAGCAGGCAGTCCACGCCGAAATCCTCATACATGCTGATCTGCGCCCTGGCCATTTTGCGGTGGTCGACGGTATACTCCAGATAAGGGATGCCGATATGCTTCGCCGCGAACATCATCAGCATGGGCTGTGCCGGAAGGTGGTCCACCGGGTTGCCTTTGACCAGCTGCTGCACGCGTTCAAATGAATTCATAACAAAGCTCCCCGAAGGGTCTGCGGGAATTAGAGCCTATCCGAAAACCCACTGCAACCATGATGGCATGAGTTTTCGTGCCGGGCAAGGCGGATGTTCGGTGGAAATACCAAAGCGGTCTTTCCCCCGAACAGACAACGCCTTTTATCTGGCATCGCCGCCGCGGACGCAGCGGACGAAGTTGTAGATGCGGATGACGTCACCCTGCGGGCCGCGGCCATGCGGAAAATTCTTCGGGTCGCCGGCTTTGGGATCACTGCGCTGCGCGCCAGCGCCATGGACGTCGGTCAGCCGGTAGCTGCCGGCGCTGCCGGTTGGCTGCCGGTCTGGTTCCGGTCCGCCGGAGTGCGGCCCGTCCATGCCCGGCCCGCGTGCGTTGGGTCCGCCGTTGCCATGCGGCTGCATCCAGCCGGTCGCGCGGCCGAAGGCGATATAGATGGCGGCTCCGCCTTGCCGGTCCGGCGGCCCGTCGAGGTGCGTGGTGCTGGTCCAGAAGAACGGATATTCGCCATCACTGAGCTGGGTGACCTGGAAGAGCGGCGAGATCGCGGGCGACTGCGTCGCGGTTGGCGAGCGGGTGTAGTCCACGATGCTCTGGAGCTCCTTGGTGTCGGGCAGCCGCCAGTCATTGTGGCCCAGATATTTTTCCCGGTTTTTCACCTGTACCCATGCAAGCGCCTCTTCCCAGTTCAGGCCCTTGCCGCTGTCGGCCTTCTGCCACATCAGGCCGGTGGCGCGGTCGGTGAGGGTGCCGTCGCCGTTGTCGTGGAAATCATTTTTGCCGTAGGCGGGATTGCCGCGGACATAGCGGGCATACATCCGGGCGCTCCTGCCGTTCGGGAACGCCTTTGGGTAGCCTTTGATGCGGCCGTCGGCGAAGTTGACGCCGAAGACGGTGGCGTTGCCGCCCATCGTCTTGCCGGTGTACTGCGTGGCGGACCAGTCCTGGCAGTCGATGATGCGGACACCCTTGGATGTGTCGCCGTAAACGAAATCGAAGTGCTTGGTGTCGAGGTAGGGCCTGGAGTTGGCCTCCGTGCCGCCGCAGCCGCCGTTGAAATTGATGAGCGAGTACAGCTCCTTGATGGCCGGCATGCGCCAGTCGCTGAATCCGCCCGCGCGGCATTTGGCCGCACCCGCGACGGCGTCGTCCCAGGTCATCTTCTCGCCGCGCGCCTTCACCCAGGTCAGGCCCGTGTTGAGGTCCGTGATGGTGCCGTTCCCGTTGTCCTTGTAGTCCGGCTTGACGCCTTGATGTTGGGCGTCCTGCCCGTAGAACGGCTGGCCGGGCTTTGGCGCGGCGATTTCGCTGCGGTTGTCGTAGCACCGGTCCTGGCCGGTGCCGATAACGGGGTATGGCAGGGGGCGCGCGGCGGCAAACGCCGAACACGCGGACAGGGTGAAGAAAATCAGGGATCGTTTCATTGAGCTGCTCCTCCGTTTGAATGTTCCGGGCCGTCCGCCCCGTGGCTGCCGGGCCTTCCTCCGCGGCCTCCGGGACCGGGAGGCGGGGGGTTGTGGACGGCCGGCAGGTTTTTCTTTATTTCGGCCAGCCTGGCTTCAAGCCGCCGGGCGACGTCCGGCGTTCTGGCGTAAAGGTCGTTTTTTTCGCCAGGATCTTTGGCCAGCTGGTAGAGCGACCGTTTGCCGTCGCTGGTTTCGATGAGTTTCCAGTCGCCGTCAAAGAGCGCGAAGTCGGTGCCGGCAATGACAAAGGTCCCATGGTCCTGCATCCGGCCGCTGCGGAGCGCTTCCCAGAGGTTCTTCCCGTCGAGTTTCGCCGCGTCCTTCACGGCGACGCCCGCGGCGGCGGCCAGCGTGGGGAACAGGTCCTGCACGGCCAGCGCCTGCCTGCTGGCGGCGCCCGCCTTGATGCGGCCCGGCCAGCGCAGCAGGCAGGGCGTGCGGATGCCGCCTTCGAAGACTCTTCCTTTGCCGCTGCGGAAGGGGCCGTTGCTTCCGTTTTCGTCGGCGCCGTTGTCGGAGAAAAAGACGACGATCGTGTTGTCGCGCAGCCCCTGTTTGTCCAGCGCCTCGAGGATGCGGCCGATCGAAGCGTCCATCGCATCCACCACGGCGGCATAGGTGCCCTGCTGTCCGGGCAGCTTCCTGTATTTGGCGAGATACTCGTCGGGCGCGCCCAGGGGGAAGTGCGGCGCGTTGAACGCCACCTGGAGGAAAAAAGGCCGCTTCGTGTCGCGCTTTTCCATCAGCCGGATGGCCTCGTCGGCGAAGAGGAACGTGGAATAGCCCGGTTCATCGACCGGCTGGCCGTCGCGCTGCCAGTCCAGGCCGTCCCGCCCCGTATGCTTGAAGTAGTCCACCTCCGCGCCCAGGAATCCATAGAAATGGTCGAACCCGTTCTGCAGCGGCGGGCTCTGGGCGCCGAGGTGCCATTTGCCGACGAGGAATGTCTGGTACCCGGCCGATTGGAATGTTCCGGGGAGTGT
>Ga0073936_10006799_pt1 | contig 14962 bp, 13 predicted proteins | sample AliMusrvi5mmetaG_FD_87041 | JGI IMG/M metagenome (GOLD analysis project Ga0073936, IMG submission 87041) | Freshwater lake bacterial and archeal communities from Alinen Mustajarvi, Finland, to study Microbial Dark Matter (Phase II) - Alinen... | ecosystem: Environmental > Aquatic > Freshwater >... | reverse complement strand
GTGCCAGCCGCAGGCGGGCGCGGCGACGCCGCCGCCGCGCCCGCCTGCGGCTGGCACACCGGTGAAGCCTGCGGCCCGCAAGAGTATTCACTAAGCGGCTGTTCGCCGGGCTGAATCAGCGCGGGACGCGTTCTGGCGGCTGCAAGACGGGGGGACGGGACCGGCGCAACCTGATGGGCGATTGGCCGGGCTGCCCGAAACGTCTCGGCACCAGGCATTTGATCGCGTTGGCGTGGGCGGCAGGACCGGCGGTTTGGCCTTGTGGAAGCCGGTTTCATGAATTATGCAGGCTCCCGCTCCGTCATGCTGTTCAGCACCTATACATTCCTGCTGGTTTTCCTGCCGCTGACTCTCGCCGGGTTTTTCCTGCTGGGACGGGTCCACTGGCGCTGGAGCACCACTTGGCTGACGGGATGCAGCTTGGTCTTTTACGCCTGGTGGAAACCCGAGGCCGACCACCCCTGGACTCCTTGGTTTCTCCTGCTGATCGTGCTGTCGTGCACCGGCAACTACCTTTGTGGCAATACCATTGCCAAGTCCTCCCATGCCACAAAACGCCGCGTCTTGGTCAGCCTCGGGGTGACCGTCAATCTGCTGCTGTTGTTCTATTTCAAGTACCTCGGCATCTTCGCCACCTGGTCGCATGCCCTAACCGGTTGGCCACAGGCTGTGCCGCACTTGATCCTGCCGCTGGCGGTGTCGTTTTTCACCTTTTTGCAAATCGCTTTCCTGGTGGATGTTTACCGGGGGGATCCGACCGGCTACAGCTTCGGGGATTACCTGCTGTTCGTCACGTTTTTCCCCCACCTCATCGCCGGGCCCATCGTCCACCACCGGGAGTTGATCTGTCAGTTCCGGCCGCGCATCACCAAGCTCAATCCCAGCTGTATCGCCATCGGCGTGACGGTGCTGGCCATCGGGCTGTTCAAAAAGGTCGTCATTGCCGACAACCTCGCGGACACCGCCACGCCGATCTTCCAATTTGCCGCCACCACCAGCCGCGCCCTAACCCTGGGCGAGGCCTGGGTCGGCGCGCTGGCCTACACCCTGCAAATCTACTTTGATTTCTCGGGATATTCGGACATGGCGATCGGGGTTTCCTATCTGTTTGGCATCAAGCTCCCGCTTAACTTCAACTCACCCTACAAAGCCACCTCCATCATCGAGTTCTGGCGGCGCTGGCACATGACGCTGTCGCGCTTCCTGCGCGATTACCTGTATATTCCGCTGGGCGGCAACCGCCGCGGTCCGGCGCGCCGCTACACCAACCTGATGGCCACCATGTTGCTCGGCGGCCTGTGGCATGGGGCCGGCATCACCTTCGTGCTGTGGGGCGCGCTGCACGGGATCTTTCTGTGCATCAACAACGCCTGGCTGGGCCTGCGCAAAGCCCGCGGCTGGCACCCGCTGCCCAAAGCACTCGCCGGCCTGCTCACCTTTGTGGCCGTGGTGTTCGCCTGGGTGCCGTTCCGCTCAGGCAACTTCGAACTCGCCTCGTCCGGCAATGCCAAACTCGCCTGGCATACGACCGCCCGCTTCTATCAAGCCATGGTGATCCCGCCGCGCGGACCGCTGTGGACACCCGTTGTCGACGGTGACATCATGAAGGCCCAGCGCGCGATCCGTCCGCTCATTTACAGCCTGCTGATCGCCTTGCTGCTGCCCAACACCCAACAATTTCTCGGCCGCTTCTCGCCGCATTTCCGCAGCGCCCGCGAACCGGCTTGTCCGCGCCGCCGGTGGTGGGGTTGGCGCCCCATCCCGCTGGCCGCCGTGTTTGTTTTCGTGCTGTTTCTCATCGTCACCCTGGAAATTGATAGCGGCGGCGAGTTCATCTACTTCCAGTTCTAACCCACGCCACCGGTTCTTCCCCCGCGCCATGCTCCGCCGTCCTTTCTCCCGCTTCCTGCGCTGGTTCGCCTCGCTGATGGGGAGTTATCTCGTCATCACCGCGATCCTCTCCACCACCGTCGATCCCTGGCGCATCAATGCCGCGCCGTGGGCCATCGCCAGCCTCGACAAGTCCCGCGAGATCTATCAAACCACCCGCGTCGGCAAGGCTGCCATCGCCAATCGCGGGATCTGGCGCGCCGCCATTTTCGGCTCATCGCGCCTGGAGAGCGGGCTCGACCCGACCCACCCGGCGTTGCCGCCGCTGCGCTCCGTGAATCTCGCGTTGTCCGGTGCCAGCCTGTTGGAGAATCTAACCGTCGCCGGCTACACCCTCGGGCGCAACCCGCAACTCAAGACCATTGTGTTCGGCATCGATCCGGGCGATCTGCACAGTGCCGGCGACAGCCGCAACGCCAATCACTTTTATCAATCGCCGTTTGCCGACAACAATCACTCACTCGAGCGCAGCATCAACCAAGTCATTGGTTGGCGCGCCTTCACCGATTCCATCGCCACGCTCAAACGCCAGGTCAACGGAGGGGTACCCCGATGCAGTCCGCTTGGCCAAATGCTCCACCCCGCCGACCACGGCAACCTCCGCGCTTTCATCGAGTCTGCGTTCATTGAAAACACCGCCGACCAGTGGGCGCTGCGCCCGCAGATTTTGCGGCACCAGAAGGCCGAGCGTCTAACTGAGTTTGTGGAGCAGGTCCGCCGTGCCGGCATCGAGTTGTTCGTCATCATTCCACCGCAGCACGCCTTGAAGCAAATCCATCCGAGCGCCGACCGCCCGCAAGCCATGGCTTGGGAAAGCGACCTGCGCGTCCTGATAGACATCTGCACCCGGGCCAATGCGATCGCCGCGCCAGGTCCGCCGGCCCAACTCTGGAGTTTCCTAACCTTCAACTCGTACACCACCACCCCCATGCCGCTGCCAGGCGCGGCGAGCCAGGCGATGCCGGGGTGGTTCGATCTCGGTCATGCCGGCAATGAGCTCGGCAACCGTGTGTTAGACACGCTGTTTGCCGGCCGGCCCGGCGCCGCCGCCATCACCAACCCGGTGGGCATCAACCTGCTCGATGGCGATTGGAATGCCGTCCGCACCGCCTGGCTCGACGGGCACCAGAACTACTGTGCCAGCCACCCGCAAGACGCGGCGTGGTGGCGCAGTCTGGTGGCCCGCGCCGCCGCCAAGGTCACCACCCTGGCCCATAACCGCAGCTGATATCTGATGCCATCCTACCTAACTGAGCAACCTCCGACCCCCGGCCGCGGCACCCGGCCGCGGGTGGCGATCATTCAAAAAAGCGACGGGCTGCTCACCTGGTGCACGGATCTGGCGGCGGCATTTCGCGAGGCCGGTGCGATCACCCTTGCCGCCAATTCCCGCCCGTCGACCTTGCGCGAATGGTGGTGGCGCCATACCCAGCACCAGCGCTTGTTGTTGAATCCGGCAACCTCCCGGCGCCTGGCAGCCACCCTCGCCGGGTTCTCGCCGGATCTGGTGGTCGTCCTCAACTATCCGAGTCTCCCGCCCGCAGCCGCGGCCCTGCTGCGCAAAGCGGTGAGTCCGGGAGTGCCGATTGTCGGTTGGCTGTGCGACAGTTTGGAGGGGTTTCCGGCGGGGCATGACGCCTTGCTCGACGGGGTTTACTATTTTGATTCGGCCAGCCTGCCCGCCTTGCTTGAGCATTACCGCGGCACGCGCACCCGCTTGGAGTTTCTGCCGCTTGCCGCCAACCCGCGCCGCTATCGCTGTGAGTCAATCAACGTCCAATCCCGTACGCGGCACCTGGTCTTTGCCGGCAACTGCACGCCCGCCCGCCAGCGCTTCTTCGCCGAATACCGCAGGCTTGGCCTGCGCCTGGATCTCTACGGCCTGCATGCCGGTAACTGGCCCCGGGTGTGGCGCAATCGCAAGCTGTCGTCCGCCGCCCTGGCACGGGTCTATCAAAACCATCTGGTCAACCTCAACCTGCTGCAAACGGGCAACACCACCAACGGCCTCAACCTGCGGGCTTTTGAAATCCCCTGCGCCGGCGGCCTGGCATCCTATCCGCTTGTGCCAGATCTCGCCCGCTGCTTCACGCCCCATCAGGAAGTGATCGTGTACCAGACCGCGACGGAGCTCGCTGAAATCGTTAGAACCCTGCTCCGCGACCCCGCGCAAGCCCAGGCCATTACCTGCTCGGGTCATCAGCGGGTGATGCGGGAACACACGTTCTACCACCGCGCGACCCGAATGTTAGATGATTGGCTCGGCGCGTCCTTCCGCCCTGAGATACCCGATTACATCGCCCCTTCGTTATGACAACCCCAACCCCACCCGCTCCGGCCCTTCGTCTTGCAGACGGCGTGTTGGTCATCAACCTCGACCAGCGCCCCGAGCGGCTCGAGCGCTTCGCCGCCATGGCGGCCCTCACCCGCGTGCTGGACGGCTGGCAGCGGATCCCGGCGGTCAACGGCGTGGAGCTGCCCGGCTACGGCCAACGCCCGTGGTTCCGCCAGCGCAAACGCGACAAGTGCTGGGCGGGGCGCGCCGGCTGCACCCTGTCCCACCGCAAGGCCATCGCCTATGCCAAGGACATGGGTTGGAGCAGCGTGTTGATCCTTGAGGATGACGTGCAACCGGCCGATGCGTTCGACGCCGCGGTGGCAAGTTTCCTCGTCGGCAGCGCGGCATGCCCCAATTCTTGGAACATTTGCTTTCTCGGCCTGTCGCAGCAAGTCGGCCCGAGCCTCCAGCTCCGCCGCCTCGATGAGGACCGCTCGCTCTATCAAATCTTCGGCTGCACCGGCACTTTCGCCTATATCTTGAAACGCGACTCGTTCGATTGGTTGCTGGCCAAGTTGCCGACGGCGGACCGCGTTTGGACATGGGTTGCCCGGCACCGCGCCATTGACCGCTGGTATGCCCGCAACCTCTCCGCCCGCTTCACGGTGCACGCGGTGTCGCCAAGCCTCATCGGGCATTACTCGAGTTTTTCTGACATTGGCCAACGCGCTGGCGCGCATCTCGTCGTCGAGGAAGCCGCGCCTGAGCATCATGCGCATTTGCAGCCCTGCGGAGCCGCCGCCTATCAGCTCCAGGCGGCGCTCCTCCGCGTCCGATTCCTGATCACCAAACTGATCAACCGCATCCAGGGCGCAATCAAGCTCAGGCTGGGGTTCTGATCCGGCTCTAACCAAACTCTGCCCGATGTCCCTGTTGCAATCTTTCTCGCTCCTCCACCGCGCCAGCCACCAGGCGTTTCCCATCGGCCGCAATGGCAGCGTCGTCAAGCGGCTCAAATTCATCTGCCGCAGCTGGCCCAACCGCCACTTCAGTCAGGCCTGGTTCGAACTGCTGCGTGACGACGCCTTCATGCGCAGGCTGGCCGCGCACGATCACCGTATCTATCGAAAACTCTACCGCCCGTATCTCTCGGCCACCTGGAACAAGGCCCGCACCTTGGCGGCGCTGAAGGCCAATTATGCCTTCCTGCAGGCAGCACTTCCCACCGCCACCTTTGAGCAAATCTTTCTAACCGACACCTTCTGTCTGGCAGAATGGACCGCTAACCGGACATATCGGTTGCGGCTGAGCCACGACACCCGGTTTTATCAGGAGGGCGAACTCACCTTGAGCCTGCTTTGCCCCGAACTCGGTGAGGGCGAACTCGCCTTGCTTTCCGCCACCCTCGCGCCATCCGACGATGGCTCCATCGCCATGTTTATTGGCGGGCTTCAGGGTGCCGACCGCGCGCTGGGCGCCCCGGCCATCAAGGAGGCCGGGCGTGATTTGCACGGTTTGCGGCCGAAGAGCTTGATCGTCATTGCCGCGCAACTTCTCGCTAGCCAGCTGCATTGCGCGCGAATCCTCGCCACCAGCGCCGCCACCCATGCCTACAGCACCGATGGCCGTCGTACCGGCGAGAGCCAGAAAATGTTCTTTGACTATGACGCGTTCTGGGAGGAATGTGGCGGCGTGCGCGAGAGCGAAGCGTTTCTGGCTCTCCCGCTCACCACCGCCCGGCGCCCGCGCGAGGAGATGAAACCGCAGAAACGCCCGATGTATAACCGGCGCTATGCCATGCTTGATGAGATTGCCGCCGGCGTCGCCAAAGCATTCACCCCAGCTTCCCCTGCCTGACAATGAACAGCACCAGCGGCAAGCGCATCCGGGTTAAGTTCCTGTCCAAATCGCAGGCATCCGATACCAACTACGACCTGTGGCTGAAGCGGTTTCCTAACTATATGCCCAGGTGGGGTGCCTGTGACTTCATTTTCGACCAACATTGCCATGACTATGACTGGTTGATGGTTTACGACGACCTCCCGAAGAGCGGCGACGAGCGTTTTCCTAACTGGGCAGAGAAGCTGCCGTCGCTCAGGGAAAACTCGCTGCTCATCACCGCCGAGCCTTCGGTCATCAAAAATTACGGCCGCTCATTCGTCAACCAATTCGGCTGGATTCTCAGCAGCCAGGAGCCATGGGCTATCAAACATCCACGGGTCATCCAATCCCAAACCGGATATGTCTGGTTCTATGGCGGCAGCGGCCCGCGCGGGTCGTATGATGTGCTTTCCAAACAAGCGCCGCCGGCCAAGAATCGGCCGATTTCCACGGTTTGTTCGACCAAGCAGATGCGCCATACGCTGCATCACGCCCGCTACCAGTTCACCCAGGACTTGAAGGCCCGGTTGCCGGCGCTGGATATCTTCGGCCAGGGCGTGCGCCCCATCGACGACAAGGCCGACGCGCTGGACCCCTACAAGCTGCATCTGGCCATCGAAAACCATGTGTGCCGCCATCATTGGACCGAAAAGCTCAGCGACCCGTTCCTCGGGCATTGCCTGCCTCTCTATCACGGTTGCCCCAACACCATGGATTACTTTCCCGAGGAAAGTTTGATACCCATCAACATTCATCATCTCGACGAAGCCTTTGAGCGCATCATGCGGGCATTGCGGGACAATGAATATGAAAAGCGCCTCCCTGCCATTCAGGAAGCCCGACGCTTGATCCTGAATGAATACGCGCTGTTCCCTCTGGTGGCGCGCCTGATCGAGGAGCGCCATCAGATGCGCGGCGCCGAACCGGTGCCATCCCACTCCATCTACAGCCGTCGCGCCGTGCGCAGAAAGCGACCGATCTCGGCCATCCGCGACGCCGTCGATAAGACGGTGCTGCGCCTCAAGCATAAGTTCTCGCGGCCCGGCGGCCCGATCTAACGAATCGTCATGTCCTCGCCTCCCCCCGCCCACGCCCACGCCGCCGCTGCGCGATTGCGCGTTGTCGTGACCACCACGGTGAGTCATGCCGAGATGGACCGGCTCTGCCCCGAGCGCCAGACCCGCTGGGGCCGCTGCGATTTCCTGTTGAATCCGCCGCGCGGCACCGCCTGCGATTTTTGGATTGTGTTTGCCGGCAGTCGTGACCGCGACCGGATGCTGTGCGCGCCGGAAAACACCCTGTTCATCGCCGGCGAACCACCTGCCAAGAAAATCTATCCGAAAGCGTTCTACGCGCAATTCCACCGGGTTGTCAGCAGTCATGCCGCCGATCCCCATCCGCTGGTGACCACCAGCCTCCCCGGTTTGAACTGGCACGTCGGGCTGTTTCGCGACGTGGACCGCTACCACTACGGCTATGATGAACTCAAGCGCCTGACGCCGGACGCCAAATCCAACCGGATTTCGGTGGTGTGCTCGAATCTAACCACCACGCCGGGCCAACGCCGGCGCCTCGCATTCCTCGACGAGCTTAAGTCCGCTTTGGGAGACACCCTCGTGCATTACGGGCGCGGCTTCACCCCGATCGAGGATAAGATGGATGCGATCCTGCCGCATCGCTTGCATCTGGTGCTAGAGAACTCCTGTTCGCCCGATTATTGGACCGAAAAACTCTCCGACGCTTATCTGGGCTGGGCCTATCCGATTTACGCGGGCTGCCCGAATCTTGGGGATTATTTTCCCGCCGCGGGATTCACCGCGGTGGATGTCACACAACCCCAACAAGCCGTTGCCAGCATCCGGCGGCTGCTGGCAGAAGAGCCCGGCGCGGCCGAAATGGCGGCCATTGCCGGCTGCCGTGATTTGATTCTGGACGTTTACAACCCGTTCGCCCGCTTCGCCCATTGGGCCGAACTTTTCCATCAACCCGGCAGTCGATCGCAAGCCGTGGCCATCACCACCCATAAGGCATTCCGCCCGTTTCCGCGGGGCCTCATCTATCGCCTAAGGCAGGGGGGCTAAGCGTCACCTAGATTTTACACGATGTTTACAGACTGACGCCCGCCAATTGGCTAGCTTGGTCCCGATGAAAACTCCCACATGTGTTGTTTGGTCCCTGGGCTTCGCTGCGCTGGCGCTGGCCGCGGAGGAATCGGCGGTCACACCCACGATCGAATCCGTGGGTTTGTTCAAAAACGGCCTCGCCGTGGTGCGCGCGTCCTTTCCGGTCAACGGCCCGGGTGTTTACCGTTGGGACAAGGTGCCGCGGGTGGTGCATGGTTCGTTTTGGGTTGAAAGTGATGGCGTGGTCGCCGTGCAGTCGGGTACCCGCACCATCGAGCAAGCCGCCGACGCGCAGGTGCCATCCGGCCAGCTGCAATGGGACCTGGCTGGCAACGAGGTGACGGTGACCCTCAAGACCACGGGCGGCGCGCAGACGCCGGTGCTCACCGGCAAGGTGTGGGAAATTCCGCCGCACGCGGCGGCGAAGACCTGGGACACCGATTACAGTTCGCTGAGCCCGACGGGCGGTTACTACTACGGCTATCGTGGTCCAAGCGCAACCCCGCCCAGTGGGCCGAGCGCCTTGCCGGGGACCGGCGGCTTTCTGGTGCTGCTAGACGCCGCCGGCAACCGCCGCTACGTTGACCAATCGAGCATCGCCTCGGTCAGCGTGAACGGCCCGTTCAAACCCGCCAAACACCCCGAGGACCGGCCGGTGCTGTTGTTCGACGTGCAACAGTTGCCAGCCGGCGGCGGCGCGGTGCGGGTCACCTATCTGACCAAGGGCCTGGCGTGGTTGCCCGCCTATCAAGTGGATCTGACCGATCCGGCGAGCCTCCGAATCCGCCAGAATGCCGTGGTGCGCAACGAAATGGGCGACCTCGCCGATAGTGAGATCCAATTGATTTCCGGTTTTCCCAACGTGCGCTTCGGCGCGGTCGATTCCCCGCTGTGGCCTGGCACCGGCTTGACGGCGTTTTTCCAACAGGTCAACCAGTCGGGTTCATCCGCCGGAGGCATCCTCAGCAACAACTCGCTGAGCCAGCAGATGGTCTATCAAAACGGGGCCGGCCGCGCGGACTCGTCGCCGCTGCCCGACGTCGCGGAACTCGGCAACACCAGCGATGACATTCACTACGAAAGCATCGGCAAGCACAGTTTGAAGGCGGGTGATTCGCTGTCGCTAGATATCGCGGCGGCCACCGCCGCCTATGAACGCGTGGTCGAATGGGTGGTGGCTGATCCCCGCGACAGCAACGGGCGCTATCGCCGCGGCAACGGCAACGAGCAGGCCCGCGACGATCAAGCATGGGATGCGGTGCGCTTTGTCAATCCGTTCAAGTTTCCAATGACCACCGCGTCCGCCGTGGTGATGGAAGGCGGCAAGTTCCGCGGCCAGTGCCTGTCGCAATGGGTCAACCCCGGCCAGCGCACCTGCATGCGCATCACCAAAGCCTTGAGCGTGCGCAGCGAATCCAGCGAGCTGGAGGAAGAAGGCCAGCGCGAAATTGTTTGGATCGGCGGCAACGACTACCAACGCACCAAGGTCAAAGGTCGCCTCGCGCTACAGAATTTCCGCGGCAAGGAGCTGACCCTGACGATCCGCTGCGAGTTCTCCGGCGATTTGCTAGAAGCGGAAGCCGCCCCAGAGAAATCCCTGCTCACCGAAGGCGTCGCCAGCGTCAACCCGCGCTGCCAGCTCGATTGGACGATCAAGTTGCCGCCCGGTCAGGAGAAGGTACTGACATATCGCTATCAGGTGCTGGTGCGGCGGTGAGTTGAACGTCAAGCCGCCCGCTGCAAAGCCCCAATGAAAATCCCCGCTCCCCACCAGGAAATTCCGCCGGCTTTGCCATACCTTGTGGGTCGTGGCTTCTGAACCGCTGATGCCGACTCGCCCGCAAATCTTGTAACTCTTTGGAAGAAGCGGGCGACGACCAAATGCTGGCGGCCGCCACAAAATCCCTGTCCGAACGGAAGTGACTGTTATGAAATTGAAACTGAATGATCGCGCGGCGGGTGCCGTGATGGGTGCGTTGATCGGCGACGCCCTCGGCGTCGGCCCGCACTGGTATTACGACCTCGATGAGATGCACCGCGACTACGGCACCTGGATCAGCGGCTACACCGATCCGAAGCCACATCGCTACCACGCGGGCCTCAAGGCGGGACAGCTCTCTCAAGCCGGCATCATCACGACGCTGCTGTTGCGCTCCACGGTCGCGAGCGGTGGCTACGATGAAGCCGACTTTTGCCGACGCCTGGACCAGGATCTTTTTCCGCTTCTCGACGGAAGGCCGATGAGCGGACCGGGCGGATACACCAGCCAGTCGATCCGCGAAGCGTGGCGGCGACGCACGGAGCAAGAAAAATCGTGGCAACAAACCGGTGGCCATGCCGACACGACCGAAGCCGCCGAGCGCGCGCTGGTGCTGGCGGCGCGCTATGCGAGTGCGCCCGCAACAGTCGCGCAAGCCGTCAGCTCGAACTGCCTGCTCACCCAGGCGGATGAAGCGATCGTTGCAATGACGACAGCCTATTGCTGCGTGCTGGCGTTGCTGGTGCAGGGCGAAAAGCTCGATGCCACGATTTCCGACAAGCTGATGGACCTTGTGAAGCAGGGCGACCTGCCGTTTCACGCCGTCACCAGTGAGCGGTTCGGTCCACCAAAACCCGGCGATCCTGATCCGCCACGCGCCGGGCGGTTTTCCTCACCGGATGCCTTGCTGACGCCCTCCTACATGGCAGAAGCCGCCTTCGACCCCGGCATCCGCATCGAGCCGGCGTGGAAGGCCTCCATCGTCTATGGAATGCCTTGCGCGATTTATCATCAGCTCCCGGCTGCTTACTATCTCGCGGCGCGCTTCTCCGATGACTTCGAGCAGGCGGTGCTCCACGCCATCAATGGCGGCGGTCAGAATCAGGCACGCGCGATCCTCACCGGTGCGCTGGTAGGGGCGCAGGTTGGGCTTGCGGCAATTCCACGGCGACTCCTCGATGGGCTCGAAAATGCCGCGGAGCTAATTGCCCTGGCCAGGCAACTCGGAGAACAGGCCGCAGGCTGAAACGCCGACGCGCCCGATGGATCGCGCCGGGGTGGGCCATCGGCCCCAAGCAGAAACGCAGTAACGAAGGCTGTTAGTCGCCTGAGGTTCTCGACAATCGATTCACCTTCGGCTATTTTCAGGCCCCATGCCGCGAGATCGTGCTTCCATTCCTGTCCGGTCCGGGCGGACCGAATTCCTTAAAATCAACGCCGCGCGGCAGGATTGGCGCGATGGATATCACTGGGTGCTGTCACTGTCCTGGGGACAATTCGCAGTCTTCCTGGTGTTAAGTTATCTGGCAATCAACCTCGCCTTTGCCGCTCTCTATTCCATGGGAGGCGCTTGCATCGCTGAGATGACCCCCGGCTCCTTTCTGCAAGCGTTTTTCTTCAGCGCCGAGACGCTGGCTACCGTCGGCTACGGGCACCAATATCCGGCTACCCTTTATGGTCACCTCATCTCCACCCTGGAAATCTTCCTCGGCATGATTTGGTTGGCGGTGATCACGGGTTTGATTTTCGTGCGCTTCTCGCGCCCAACCGCGCGCATCCTCTACAGCAACGCCATCGTGATCGGTCAGCACAACGGCCGTCCGACTTTGATGGTCCGCATCGCAAACCTGCGTCACACCAGCATGGTCGAGGCGCAGTTTCGGCTTAGCTTTTCCCGCAACGAGTGGGTCCAGGAAGGCGAGGAAATTCGCCGCTTTTACCCACTCGACCTCTTTCCCGAACATATGATCAGCTTTCCGGCGGCGCTCACGATCCGGCATACCATTGATGAGGAGAGTTATTTGTATGGAGAGACCGCTGAGACACTGGCAAAATCCGATGCATATTTTCTGGTATCGGTCACCTCGATCGAGACCGTGATGGCCGCCACGGTTCAGAGCCAGCGAGACTATTCCTTCACCGATGTGCGCTGGGGCGAACGGTTCGTAGACATCTACGAGGAACTGGAGAACGGCAAGCTGCAGGTGGACTACGGGCGCATTCATGACACTGAGCCGGTACCCGGCGCGCCACCTTTGCGGCCTTGAAGGGCTGAAGATGCTGTTGTTAGGTCAAGTTCTTCGTCTTGCGTCTTGAAGTCTTGCGTCTTGGGTCTGAGGCGCGGCCTCGCTCTTTAGATCATCGAGGCAATCGATCCAGGTTTGACCTTCGCTCCAGGATAGTGGCCGAGGATCTGAGCTTTCAAGCTGCCAAGGAAATTTGGGGAGCCGAACTCCGCCAGCGGGATGCGATGGTTGATCTTCGTTCCGGCGATCGCTGGGGCAAGCGCCCGCGTTGCACCCACAAGAACCACGTCGTTGTCGCCGTCAGCGCGGTCTTGTTCGGAAGTGACTCTTGCGAGGATTCCTTCGGCGTGGGCCGGTGGCGGCGACTGTCATGGCGATGCGCACGGCGGCACCGTCGACGGAATCAATCCAGAGGTGATCAGGAATGGCCAAGGCGAGGTGGAGCGGGGGCTTGCGGCTGGAAGCCGCAACTACGAAATACTCCAACACGCGGCGGTTGAACGTCTGATGAATTGAGTTGGTGGTGATAAAAACGATGTTCGCCGCATTCACTCCCCTGAGATGCTGGCCCATTCGCTCCTCGGCCGTCAGGCCGCTGGAACCCACGTACAGGCATGTCATGCCTTTAACCAAATGCGGATTGTCCTTGGCAAAAATAGGGTCATCGGCGGCGGCGGAATCAAGTTCAATGACGTAAATAATCCGGGGATAGGAGGTGTGGATGACTTTGCTGGTCGCCTGAATCGTGTGGCGGGTGGCAGGGCGCAATAGATAGGTTGGCATGGCTGGTTTGGGGCGTGTCGGTGTGTTGCAGGTTTTTCAACAATTCTTATCCGCTGTTCAGCGTGTGAACGCGCGGTGTCCTTGTTGTATGCGGACAGCAAGGACACGCAAGAAAAAAATAATACGCCGATCAATTCACTCCCATGCCACTCACTTGGCAGGACCGAGTTTTCTAATCAGGGCGGACGGAGTCAGGGTGCCATCACTCGCCGCCGAGGCGATCTGCCTGAATGCCGCCCCCCAGGCCGGATCCCTGTCAACAAGCCGCTTTAAATCCTCAAGGGAAGAGCGTGTGTCGAGCTTCCTCAGTTCGCCTACTTTGACACCAAGCTCTTTGGCGATGGCGGCGAGGTAGGCCTCTTTTGGATATCGGCGACCGGATTCAATTTCCGCCATGAACGAAGACGAGATGCCCGTCCGCCTGGCGAGCTCCCTCATCGAGATATCCATGCCATTGCGGAGTTCCTGCACTTTTTCCCCTAGTGTCTGCATTCGTCTGCGGACAGCTTGGAAAGCTATCCAACGTGGTCAAGGACAATCCAATGCCTCTCCGCAGGGAGAAGCAACCAAACCAAAGACCCACACGCCGTCAGCTATCAGGCAGGCGAGTCGTTGGACGACGTCACCGGAATGGATCCCTGACTCCCGCGCCAAGCCGACGTCGCAGAATTGATTCCGTTTTCCCGCTGGCGTCCGGGAGGCGGGTTCTTGCGCACCCGCCTCCCTTCACACCCATCCCCTCTGGCTCAAGTCCATTAAGAAGAAAACCACAACCCAACAAAACAAGAAATCCATGAAATACCACTATCGCCGAACCTCCCGGCACACCGTCCGCCTCGCCTATGAACTCACAAACCCTTATCACGAAAAACCCCGGCAAATCTGGCGGATCCGCGACGATCACGGGACACGCTATTTCCGGCATGAAGGCATGGTCCTGGAACATTCCAAAAAACAAACCCACGTTGCGGTCGTCAACGTGCGCCCGGGCGACATTGTGATGGTTACCTACCATGCAGGCAACGCAGGTACGCCGCCCCATCAGGGCTACCGCATCGCCGAGACGTTTGAACCGATCCCCATCGACGATGTCACCGGTATATTGAGCAACATGTCGTTGATCGAGACGCGACCAGCCAGGATCGAAATGCCTGATGATGCTGAGATGTACTTCGACAAAGCCGAACTTCAGTTATTTATGAGGGCGAAACATCCCAGGTGGCTGGCAGACCATGTGAACGAGACACTGCGAAACTGGCGCGACAAGGCAATAAATTCTTATGTGAACCACGCCCCGCGTGAATGGTTGGACCCCGACATACTCATACTTGCCGCCTACGCCCCCCAGCGTGCGCTGACCGACTTTCGACACCGGTTGACGCCGGAGCAGAAAGCTTCCTGCATCCACCGGCTCGTGTTTCCGGAAACAGACCCGGTGTTAGATAAGTTGCCGCATCAATCCATCCGCTTCAAACAAGGTGCTACCTACGTGCTTCAAAACCACCTGCATGCACTCACCAATGCCGAGCTGCGACGGTGTGCCAAGGCGGATCCGGTCACTGCCTATCGTTCGCGCCATTTGATGACGGACGACAGAAGGGCAGCGATCCTGCTCGCGACCACCTTTGGCGTAGCATGGCACACGGATCGTCACACCCTGGGTCCAGCATTCCGCAAGGAAATCTTCGAATCACTAACCCAATACCCGGACGAGTGGCTCAAGAGTAACCCAGGCTATTCCTATATCTTCAGACGTCTGCATCATCTGCTCGGCATCTGCTTTGGTGCCAAAGCAATCGCTTTAATGCTTCGCCGGATGGCGCCAGCCAACCGCGGCCCACTGCGCTTATACATTGCCGCAAGCATCTAACACACATGAATTATACAATCATTTCCACCCACGACGGCATGGCTTTGGCGGCATTCGAGTCGCCGTCATGGCCTGACACCCGATCATTTCCGCAAATCACCAGCTATCATCGCACCTATCGCGAGCCAGCAG
>Ga0073936_10006798_pt1 | contig 14964 bp, 9 predicted proteins | sample AliMusrvi5mmetaG_FD_87041 | JGI IMG/M metagenome (GOLD analysis project Ga0073936, IMG submission 87041) | Freshwater lake bacterial and archeal communities from Alinen Mustajarvi, Finland, to study Microbial Dark Matter (Phase II) - Alinen... | ecosystem: Environmental > Aquatic > Freshwater >... | reverse complement strand
TTGGTCTACCCCCAGCCTTAGGGTATCACCCCAAACGGCAAAACCAGTCACGGCGAATACAACTTATAATGCTTTTATTCTTACCACATCGCGAAGAGCTCGTCTATAGGGGAAACTCGTAATTATGGTACTGAGATCATGGTTGACAAAGATGTTCGGCGGAGACTCAATGAGCCAGCCTGTGGAAATGAGTGACCAAAGAAATACAACCTTATATGAAAACACTATCTGCAATTGTCGGACTACTCGTGGTCCTGTTTATGGCTGGATGCGCCAGCGTCTCAAAGTCGGCCGGCCCCGCTTCCTTATCAGTCAAGGCCGGGGACTCGCTCTACGTGTGCACTTGCGAAACTTGTGACTGCCACGTCGTGGGCTTGAAGGCCGGGAAGTGCGGTTGCGGCCATGACCTGGTCAAGGTCACCGTGACCGAGGTCAAAGACCAAGTGGCGAGCTACCAGGTTGAGGGCAAGACGAAAACCGCCAAGCTCACCGGGAAATACAAGTGCGCTTGCGGGTCTGATTGCTGCCAGATGATCAGCGACAAGCCCGGCAAATGCTCTTGCGGCATGGCGTTGGTCAAAGCCGGTAAATAACGGGTGGAGATTCAAGCCGCCCAGAGCACGGCTCATTGAGCGGGTCGCCAAGGCACCAGGAGCGAGGCGCTCAATTGCCCGTAACGCTCGCGAAGGGGTGTGGGTAGCAGCGCAATTCCGCCGCCCGTTCCAACTCCGCATGGGCTTTAACGCCCGCTCCTCAAGGCGGCTTTCCGGGCATGGCGAGCAGTCACGCTTAAGGGTTTTGAGTGGCCTGGCCAAACCAGGGTCAATGGGCGGATGCAGTCGTTGGAGCCCGGGGTCTCCGGATTTGGGAACGCGACGGGGATGCCGGGCGGGGTTACGGGTTCGGCTTTTTCGAGGCGCTGGGCGACGGACAGGTTCAGTTGGAGAAGCTGGGCCAGCAGGTGATTCTTGGCGGAGAAGCCGTAGGCGGCTTGACCAGGGCGGCTCGGGGTGGGAATACCCCATTATGAAAAGCGCAAAGGTTGACTACCGTCGCCGACTGGTCATGCCGCCAGAATGTCCGCCTGGTTCGGCGGTGACTATCGAGAAGCTGGATAAGAGAATACGGACTGACCATTGCTACCCGCAATGTCCGGCATTTCCCGTTCTGTCGGGTTGAAAACCCTTTCGATTTACGAGCCCCGACCCACGAGCCAGCCTCGTGAGAGCCGGTTCCAGGCCATAAGGCTCGGCTGTGACCTAATAAACCAAGGCCTGCGGTCGGATGCAATCATCTGAAATCAGGGCCTCAGGTCCCGGGAAACTCGCCGGGATTCCGGGCGCAGTTACCGGCCCGCCATTTTCGATGCCCTGGGCCACATCCAGGTTCAGTTCGAGAAGCTGGGCCAGCAGGTCCTTCTTGGCGGAGAAGCCGTAGGCGGCGAGGACGGCGGAGTTCAGGGCGGCGTGGGCTTCCTTGAGCAGGTTCGCGCCGGGCAGTTCGAGGGTGCGGTAGAGGGCGCGCAGGTCGCCTATCATGCCGCCCAACGCTCCGGTGCGCACGCGCCGGACCTGGCGACCAGCCTCAGCTACCACCTCCACCTGCTTGGCTTCGGGCGACTGCGGCCACGGGAAGGTGTCGAACACGGATTCCGGCGTGTATCGGAACCGCTCCGTCAGCTTGGAGCACTTGGTGATGAACCAAAGCCAGTGGACCGAAGATTGCAGGACGCCAAAGCTGTAGTCGTCGGGGAGCACGAACGCTTCAAGCGTGTGGTCAGGGCGGATGTCAGGATCAAGGAAGCAGAAGATTGGCCGCTTCGTTACTTCACAACAAGCAAGGTAGCGCGGCAGCTTGCTGAGTGAATCGATTAGCTCTTTGCGGCAGCGGAAGTGCTGCCACCAGGTCTTCAACCACTGCTGGTCTTGCCCGGTCTTCTTGCCCGACTCATTCTGTTCGACCTCGCCAAGGGATAAGACGTGCGGCAGCACCGTCTGCTCGATGTGGCGGAATGGGGCTTCGTATCGCCTCGCGTCGAGCACATGCGGCTTGCGAAACCAATAAACGCAGTAACCAGCCATGCCCGGCACGTCCGGGTAGGCGCGGCGGACGGCGTTGACGTAGTCGGGTCCGCGCTCAGGTTTGAGCATCTTGGCACCGATGAACGGGGGATTGCCGATGATGACATCGGCCTTGGGCCAGTTCGCCGGCTGGCCCTCGGGCGTGAGCAGCGCGTCGGCGACGAGGAAGTTCCGGTCGAGGTTGTCCAGCGGCAGCGGTTGCTCGGCGATGTGCAGTTCGTCAATGGCCAGCTTGCGCGCGACCATCATGGCGACCTTGGCGATTTCGACGGCGAGCGGGTTGATGTCCAGGCCGTGGAAGTTCTGGGCGCTGAGGAAGCTGAGGCGGACCTGGCCCGGCTCGGCGCGGCTGGGAAACTCGGCGTCAATGCGCTCGTAGATGCGGGCTTCGAGGCGCTTGAGGGCGCGGTAGGCGATTTAGAGGAAGTTGCCGGAGCCGCAGGCGGGATCCAGCACGCTGAAATGGTGGAGGCGGTCCAGGAGTTCGTGCAGTCGGGTGAGGGTCTTCGCGCCCTCGATCTGCTCGCTCCACGGCTCGACGATCGTCGGCTGCACTATTTTCATGATGTCGGTTGGGCGGGTGAAGTGCATCCCGAAGGCGCGCCGCTCGTCAACTGCCGCGTCAGGATTGGAAACGGAATGCTCGAAAACGGTGCCGAAGATTTCCGGCTGCACTTTGGACCAGTCGTCCTTGGCCGCCTCGCGGAGCAGGACGAGCTCAGTGTCCGTCAGTTCCACGCGGGCCGCTTCAGCGAAAAGGCCGCCGTTGAAGCAGCGCACGCCCTTGAACCGTCCGCCGCGAGCGGGAGGGTTAAGGTTCATCGCCTCGAGCAGGCCACCGATAAGGTCGTAGGTGTCTGCGGGTGTGGTGCATTCGTCCAGCAGTTCGCTAACGAAATAGCGGGGCAGCAGGTCAATGTCCTCCGCAAAGAAGGCGATGAGCATCTGGAGGGTGAAGCGCTGGGCGAGCGGGCGCTCGACGCCGCTCTTGAGCAGGCGGGTGAAGAGCGTGGCCAGTTTGTCGGCCGCAATGCGGGTGACCGCCTCGCGGTCGTAAAGGAACTTTGGCCCCGGCGAGCCGGGCGCAAGGAAGGCGAGCGGTCCCCAGCGCTTCGGGAGATCCGTGAGGGCGAACTTGTCCTTGGGCGCGTCGAGATCGGAGTCGAAGTCGCAAACCCAGAACTCATCAAAGTTGCAGAGCACGACATAGCGGGGGCGTCCGCCGGTGATGCGGACCCAGTAATCGAAGGCCTGGCGGAAGTGCTTCTGGAGCTCGGTGCCGCGTCTCTTCATTTCGACCAGCACGATGGGTTTCCAGACCAGGTCGGCGAAGGCCGTGCCGCCGCCGTCCTCAAGAGCCTTGCGCAGGCGGAATTCGATTTGGCCGCCGACATCCAGCGCGCCCGGCTGGCCGAAGGCTTGAAAGAGCCGGTCGAGAAAGATCTGGGACTGTCCTTTCTCGTCGCCGGTGATGTTTTGCCGGGCCCAGGTGGCGAATTGAGAAAGCTGTTCCTCGCGCGACATGGGCGGCCTCTACAGGAGCGAGGGCGGGTATGTCAGCAGACAAGTGATGTCCGGCTGGGTTGCAGGCTCGGGCTGGGCAAAGACCAGAGATGCAGCCGCCCTCGGGGTTGACGCTCGTTCTGCGTCGTTTTCCCAACGTAGCACTCTCACTAAGGCTCTCCTCCAAAGTCACCGTGCCCGTATTGCCCGCTACTTGTCCTGGACACCTCTTACTACACCCGCTGTCGCATGGACAGGCCATGGAGATACCCAGGTCTTAAGTCGTAAGCTGGAGCGCGCTGCTGCCTAAGCATTCTCAGGTTCCGTTCCTGGATGCACTACGAGCAGGGGCATACTGTTTTTTCGATGACGCGCTGAATCGTGTGCTCTGAGAGCAGGCTCCAGGCCGATCTAATCCTCCAATCCTGCTTCGTCTCCATGCCCGGGGGTGCGGCAACGTCGACACCGACATGATCGTGTGTGGACGAGGACGACCGCTCATGCAACGATCGCTATTGGGACGAGGCTGCCAAGTCACTTCGTTCATGGCGGGGGATCATGACAGACTTCTTCAGTTAGGACGATAGCCTGGCTGGAGGAGCAGCACCGGGCAAGGCGCTCTTTTTGAGAGCTGGGTGGCGGTGTGTCCGCGGAGCCAATGCCGCAGCCCATGGTGCGGGTGTCGGCCCACGATGATCAGATCCGCTCGGCGCTTGCTCGCCGATCTAACGATCTCGGCCAATGGCCTGCCCGCGCGTACTTCTATTCGTGCAACCACCCGCGCTCCCAGTTCGCGGTTGGCAAGCTCGTGCAAGCGCTCGGCGCGTTGCGAATAACGCGCGCGCTGCCGACTCACCACATTTAGAGTGCGGAAGGAATCAGGCTCCTCAACTACGTTGAGAAGAATCACGTGGTCCTTGCCTGCCTCTGCCAGCGCCCGCGCGCACCGCAGCGCCGTCAAGGAGGATTCGGAGAAGTCTATGGGCACGAGGATTTCCTTCGGTTTTCGCGCGGGCGATTCGCCTGAAACCACCGCCTCAATCACCGCTGCCGCCAACGAGTCATTGCATACTTGCATGCCTGAAACTTTCACGACGACTGCGGATTCGCCTAATAAAAAGCCCCGGTGACTCCGTTAAAATCTCGTCAATTGCGCTTGAACCGGTGCGTCGGAAGGGTGAGGCTCGCCTGCGTGGTTCATGGGCGACCTGGTTGGGCGTGGGATTCCGTGCCCGAGCGAAGTTGGCCGACCTTAAGCGGGTGCGCTTATGACCTTTGTTGCAACATCCTTAGCTTATGAAGATTCTCGACATTCCGCAGTCCGGCACATCCGGCGTCAGCGTGAGCGTGCAAAGCCGGTTCGGACAGTTCCGCCGGGCATTGGTGGTTCCGAAAGATCCCCGCACGAACGACCAAGTGCGCGTCCGATCAGCCCTTGGCCGGATCTCGGGTTTCTGGAACAAACTGACGGAGGAGCAGCGGCATGTTTGGATCCTTCGCGCCAGCGAGGAGCGCAGCCACCCTCGTTTAGGTAAGAACGGCCACCTCACCGGGCAGCAGCTCTTCGTAAAGGTGAACTGTATCCTGGCCTCCGTCGGGAAACCAATGGTGACCATACCCCCTAACCGTCCTCAGTTTCCCGCCAACCCCGTTGGGGCGCTCAGCATCACCCATAGCAATGGGGCCATTGGCCTAAGGCTGAGTGTCTCCAGGATTCCCGCGGCTGACATCATCGTGCGGGGTGCTGCGCCGTGTAACGCGGGGGTTTCTTTCGTCAGGCACTTCCGCATCCTCGGCCTCCTGCCCGATCCCGTTGCCAGGGTCAGTGATATCGGCGAGATGTATGTGAAACTGTTTGGCATTCCCCGTGAGGGCTCGCGCGTGTTCATCCGCACCAACCAGGAGATCGATGGTTGGGAAGATTCTCTCAAACAGACCACCGCCATCGTCCCAGCCGGGTGAAGCCCCTGCGCTCAGCCAGCGGTTTAGAGCAGGCTCAAGTCTGATCTCCGAAGTCAAACGCAACGCCCGGTCCGATACGGGTGTGTTTTGACAACCGCACCTTGGCATAGGAGCGCAGCCTTCAGGCTGCAGGAACGTCGGATTGGGCGGCGGTATCGGCTGATTACACGCAGCCCCTCTGACTTCTCACGTTTCTGCAGCCTGAAGGTTGCGCTCCTATGCCGGTCTAGCCCTTCCCGCACTTGGGCGTTCGAGGAGGCTGAGCTCGATCGGCGCTGGAGCGATACCTCGGACCAGGCCGTCGTCGCATTTCGAGCTTCGGCCTTCCTTCGGTTTTCGGCTTTCGGACTTCGGATTTCCCGAGGACCGTCCGTCTCCTCGCTTGCGAACCCCGCACGCACCTCGCGATGTCTCTGAGTCAAAATAGATCATTCCAGGCCAAGCGGTCCCATGGAATTCGCATGGAATGCCCATGGAACTCCCATGGAATACAGGCACCGTCGGGGCGCCACAGGAGTGAGGCAGGAGGGTTGGCCCGGGCCGTCCGCCGCAGGCCCCGCGAGTTTGTAAAGGGCTTTTCCTTTACGAGGGGACGGGTATAGTGAATCCGTGAGTGGCGAGACCCGGCCTAATCCTGACGCGCTGCTGGCGGCTATTCAGAAGGACGATGCCCGCAAGAAGCGGGGCAAGCTGAAGGTCTTCTTCGGCATGGCCCCGGGTGTCGGCAAGACCTACGCGATGCTAGAGGCCGCACAGCGCGAGCTGGCCGCTGGACGCGACGTGGTCACTGCCTACGTCGAAACCCATGGCCGCAAAGAAACCGACGCGCTGACTGGGGGACTGCCCGTCATTCCGCGGCTCACTCTTGATTATCGCGGCGTTACGCTCACCGAGATGGACTTGGACGCAGTGCTGGCGCGCCGTCCCCAGCTCGCATTAGTAGACGAGTTCGCTCACACCAATACGCCCGGGGCACGCCACCCGAAGCGTTACCAGGATGTGCTCGAACTGCTGGACGCGGGCATCGATGTCTTCACGACCTTGAACGTCCAGCATGTCGAGAGTCGTGCGGAGGCAGTGCGCCAGATTGCCGGCGTCACGATCCGCGAGACCCTGCCGGATACCGCCTTGGATGGCGCGGATTTTGAACTGGTGGACCTGCCACCGGAAGAACTGCGCGCTCGGCTTGCCGCAGGCAAGGTCTATTTACCCGAATCCGCCCGGGCGGCGGAGGAGCACTTCTTTCGGCCGGGCAACCTTTCGGCTTTGCGGGAACTGGCGTTGCGCTTTGCAGCCGAGCATGTCGGCCAGGACGTGCTGGCCTACCGGCAGGCTCAGGGCATCGCGGATCCGTGGAAGTCCGGACAGCGGCTGCTCGTCGCCGTGAGTGCCAGCCCTACCTCAGCGGCCCTCGTGCGCTGGACGCGCCGCCTTGCTGGTGAGCTCCAAGCCCCCTGGGTCGCAGGCTACGTGGAACTGCCCCGGCCGCTCAACGTCGATGAGCAGGCGCGCCTGGCCCGGCACTTGGCGCTGGCCCGGGAACTAGGCGCGCAAGTGGTCACTACGACTGACGACGACGTGGCGCGCGGCCTGTTGCGAGTAGCGCGGGAACAGAACGCCACCCAAATGGTCGTCGGCAAACCGGTGGGCTGGCGGGCGCTGGACCTGTTGAGGGGCGGCTCGTTGCTCAACCGGCTGATTCGCGACAGCGGCTATATTGATATACACGCTGTGCGCGCCGAGGGAGACGCGCCGCTGCTGCGACGCCTGGCCGCACCGCGCTTTGATGCCGGGGTAGCTCGGGGCTACGGCGTGGCATGCGGTTTCGTTGCTGGGGCTACCGGGCTGAATGCCGTTCTCAAGCAGTGGCTGGGGTATCAATCGCTGGCTTTGATCTACCTCCTCAGCGTCGTTGTGCTGGCCATGTTTGTGGGGCGCGGCCCGACCTTGGTCGCCGCTACGGTTACCGCGCTGTTGTGGGACTTCTTCTTTGTGCCGCCGTCCCTCACTTTCCGCATCACCGAGGTCACCGACATGATACTGTTCGGTACTTACTTCGTGGTGGCGCTGGCGATGGGCCACCTGGCGACTCGGCTGCGTACGCAGCAAGCCGCCGAGCGCCGCCGCGAGCAGCGCGCAACCGCTCTGTATCTGCTGACGCGCGAACTGGCGCAGGCGTCCGACTTCGCGGACCTGCTTGCGGTCATCATTCGGGAGGTGGGCAAAGCAACCCAGGCCGAGGTGGCCCTCTCGCTACCGGAGGAAACCTCGGCCGCCAGCCTCACAGCCTATTTTGCGAGCACCTGGGCAATGGCAGAAAAAGAGCAAAGCGTTGCTTCCTGGGCCTTCCTCCATCGGCAGCCGGCCGGTCGCGGCACGGACACCCTGCCGTCCGCCGAGGGTTTGCATCTGCCGCTGATTGCAGGCGAGCACGCGGTGGGCGTTCTCAGTCTGCACTTCCGCGACCCTGCGCCACTGGCCGCCGACCAGCGCGACCTGCTCGACGCCTTTGTCCGCCAAATTGCCCTCGTTCTCGACCGTCAGCGCCTGCGCGACGCCGAGCAACAGGCCAAGCTGGTCGCCGAATCGGAGCGCCTTAGCAAGACCCTGCTCAACTCCATTTCCCATGAAATCAGGACGCCCATCGCCGCGATCACCAGTGCCGCCAGTAACTTGAGCGAGGCTCTGCGGGCTGGGGCCAGTGACCTCGGGCGAACGATGGTCGGTGAGATTCAAGAGGCCGCCCGCCGGCTGAACCGGTTGGTCGGTAATCTCCTCAGCATGACGCGGCTTGAATCCGGCCACGTGAAGGTGAACCTGGATTGGTGCGACGTGGCGGACCTGGTACAGGTGACGGTGAAGGAGATCGCGAAAGACATGGCGCAGCACAAGCTAGCTGTTGGGATGGCTCCAGGACTGCCGCTAGTCCGCATGGACTTCGTCCTGATGCAGCAGGCTCTCGCTAACCTGTTGCTAAATGCTGCCGTTCATACTCCTCCGGGCACTGCGGTCCAGGTGAATGCTGCCGTCGAGACCGACACCCTCGTGTTGACCGTAGCCGACAACGGCCCCGGCCTTCCGCCAGACACGCTGCCTCTTATCTTCGATAAGTTCTACCGCGCCCCCTCAGCCCCGGCCGGTGGGACGGGTCTCGGACTGGCGATCGTCAGAGGGTTCGTCGAAGCGCAAGGGGGCCGGGTCAAAGCCGAAAACCGTCCCGCGGGTGGCGCAGTCTTCAATATCCGGCTGCCGCTCGCCAAAGCGCCCCCCATGGCAGTTGAAGCCACCCTATGAACCAAGTGATTCGTTTAAAGCCCTGAATCATGCCCACACCACCCAAACCCTCCGCCCTGATCATTGATGACGAGCTGCAAATCCGTCGCCTGCTCCGCGTATGCCTGGAGGCCAACGGCTACCGGGTTGCGGAAGCCGCGACCGGCAAGGAGGGCATCGCCGAGGCTGCCCAAAGGCCTCCGGATGTGGTTGTGCTGGACTTGGGTCTCCCGGACATGGAGGGCATCGCCGTGCTCAAGCGCCTGCGCGAGTGGAGCCATGTGCCGGTCGTCGTGCTGTCCGTGCGCGACCGCGAAGAGGACAAGATCGCGGCGCTTGACAACGGGGCGGATGATTACGTGACTAAGCCCTTCAGCGCCGGCGAATTGTTGGCGCGGCTGCGTGTGGCCCAACGCCATGCCATACCCGTGTCGGAAACGGCGGTCTTCCGTTCTGGTCACCTGGAGGTGGACTTGGCGGCCCGTCTTGTGAAGCGCAAGGGCGAAGAGGTGAAGCTGACTGCCACCGAATATTCCCTGCTGCGGCTATTCGTTCAGCACGCTGGCAAGGTGCTCACGCACCGGCAAATACTCCGCGAAGTCTGGGGGCCGAACTATGTCGAGCAGACGCATTACTTGCGCGTCTATCTTGCCCACCTGCGCGAGAAGCTGGAAGCAAACCCCGCAGAGCCTGAGTTGCTGACTACCGAGCCAGGCGTTGGCTATCGTCTGGTCGCCAAGGAATAATTCGCGGACCCGAGTCGAAAGACGCTGCCGACGCCCGCACCGAACGAGCAAACCTGCCCCAAGAAATAGTCGGCGCCGAATGCAAGTGTTGCCCAGGGCCTTTGCGAGCAAGGTAGGTGTTTACCCCAGTATCCCAGCCCGCGCTGCCGCGCTAGAGTGAGTTTTATTAACAATTAACAAAACATGATTTTATGATGGCAACAGCAGAACACACTACGGCACTGCGCGTTACGCGCCTAATCAATGCACCACGGGAACGAATCTTCGCGGCTTGGACGACTCCGGCGGACATAATGAAATGGTTTGGACCGGAAACCTGCCAGTTGCTCTCGGCGAAGGTCGACCTTCGCCCCGGCGGAAATTACCACTACCACGTGAAATCGGAAGAAATGGGTGAGCTCAATCTGAATGGGTCGTTCCGCGAGGTTAAGCGGCCCAGCAGACTGGTATATACTTGGAACGTGAGCGGCCATCCGAAGCTGGAGTTTGGGGATTCGCAGGTGACCGTGGAGTTCCTCGACCGAAAAGGCGCGACGGAGATTCAAATCGCTCATGAACAATTGCCGAACGAGGAGGTGAAGGAGGACCACAACCAGGGCTGGAACGGGTGCCTGGACAAGCTGGAAAAGCACCTGGGCGTCGCGCTAGAGGCGCAGGGGAAGCCAATGGCTGTTGGTGAGTTTTGCTGGAACGAATTGCTGACGAGCGACGAGGCCGGCGCAACCAAATTCTATTCATCGGTGTTCGGATGGCAAACGGCGGCGTTTCCCGGCGGGGACGTGAAATATACGATCTGGAAACAGCAGGGGAAGGGTCTTGGCGGCTTGATGAAGCGGCCGATGGAAGCCATCCCGCCGCATTGGCTCAGTTACGTGACGGTCGCGGATGTGGATTCTACAGCTAAGAAGGTTGGAAATGCTGGTGGCAAGGTGATGATGCCGCCGTTCGATGTGCCGACCGTCGGGCGAATCGCCATCATTCAAGACCCACAAGGCGCGGCTCTGGGTGTCATTCAACCTCTCAACAAACCGTCAAGCTGCAGTGGCAATCAACTCGTCTGGGCCGACATCCCGGTGAAAGACCTCGATCGGGCAATACGCTTTTACTCGGCGGTGCTCGGCGCGCCGATCCAGAAGCAGCAGCACGAGGGCATGAGCTTTGCCACCCTGCCGCATGCGGACGAGCATGGGGTCAGCGGATGCCTGACCACGGGCTGTGAAGGCCACAAGAGCGAACCGTCGCAGAATGGGCCATTGCTCTACTTCAATTGCCAGGGGCGGCTTGATGAGGCCGTCGCGGCAGTCGAACCCAACGCGGGCAAGATGCTCCAGCCGAAGCACCCGATCGGCCCCTACGGCTACCGCGCCGTCGTGGTCGATAGTGAAGGTAACCGCATCGCCCTGCACTCGATGTGATGGAGCGTTAGCACCTAATGTTCCGTGGCGCGGATTTGGAGGTGGATCGGCGCCTGGCCGAAGCCCTTCGATCGTGGGGTGCGGTGTCCCTACGGCGCATCGAGCATGCCGGGAGGTGCGAAACCGGGGTCGTTCTTCGTCGGGATTTACGCTGGGGAAAGTGCTCCCGGCCACAAGCGAGAATAGCCGGGAGTTTCAAGGCTGAGCGCTTGTGACCTAAGCCTCGATCCGCCAGGGACAAGTCGGCGGCTTGCTCCGTCCTTCGGAGACGAGGTTGTATTGCGCGGTCTTTTCGAGCGGATGGCCCCAAGCCTCTTGGCCAGCACCGCCTCGGGCGCCAGTCTCTGCCTTCGCGGGCAGCAACCTCCGCATGAACATCCGCGAGCGCCAGTGCGATAAGCCCGCACTGTCACCATCGGCCTCTGGTAGGCTCACTCAGCTCAGCAGATTGCCGCGCACCTCCGGTTCAGTCGGCACGTGCAGGAAAAAGCGCCGCCGGAAGCCGGGCCGCATCGCTTCCACACGATCGAAGACCACAAAGAAATCTCGCTAGCCCCGCGGGTAAAGGAATTGGCGGGTCACTTCGCGTGCTTTTCCCGTGGTGTAGCCGCGCGTGAGATCGGCGGCGGCGCAAGTGTAGTTCGCGTTGTGTTCGAAGCCGACAATGCGCCCGCGTTCGCGCGGGAGCCCGTCGCTTTCATAAAGGAACTCCGCGTCGAGCAAGGTTCATACGAGCGCGTGCTTTACACTCAAAACCGCGCTTTGAGCAGAGCAACGCGGCCTGCGTGGATTGAGCGGCGTCAAACCAGAGGTTGCCCCCTATCGCTTCCACCCACAGGAGCGTCCTTTGTCCCGAGGTGCGAACTGCCTGCGGAAACGGCGCCATCCACAGCAGGGTTGGCTGGGAACGCCCGACATCGGGCAAGAATTGCGGGAGAAATTGCGGTAGACACCACCGCTGGCTCTGGGCACAATCGCGCCATGCTTGGTGAGGCCAAAAGCCAATTCTCCCTCACCCGCGCAGTAGTGAGTACAGGCGGGCGCGCAAAAAGCGATTGGCTATCAGTGACGGCAAAAGCTCTTTAGTCGCGTGGTGCCAACGATCTCTCAGGACCTTTCAATGAGAACGCATTCCTCAGCCAACGCAGTCCACTGCTGCGGCCGTCCACTCCTATGGTTTCTGGCCATCCTCCTGGGCGGTACGCTCTCGGTTGCAGCCCACGTCGGTGTGCTACCGCTCAGTTCCCAGCGCACAGTCCTGCCGCTCGCTATTGTCCAGCAGATCGCGTTGTCGTCCACCGACGTGGCGGCGGAGCTTGCCACGGATACGCAGGCCGGCAACCCGTTCCCACTTCGGTTTGCGGTCCCCCAGCGCGTGTTTTTATCCACGACCAATTCAGGCACCTGGGAGCAACTGCCTGAGGGCCGCCTCTGGCGCCTGCGCGTCAGCTCCAAAGGCGCAACGGATCTGAACTTCGGATTCACCGAATTCTGGCTGCCGGAGGGAGCAAGCCTCTATGTCATGTCCGAGGGCGACGGCTATTATCAGGGCCCCTACACCGCCTCGGACGATACGCCGGCCGGCGAGCTTTGGACTCCGGTGGTACCGGGCGAGGCAGGCATCATCGAGCTTTTTGTCCCGGCGACAGCCAAGGAAGAGCCGAGGCTGAGGCTGACCCAAGTGGCAGCGGGTTACCGCGACCTGTTCGATCGCCGCAAAGACCTCGGTATTCCAAAGGCCGGCTCGTGCGAGATTGACGTGGCCTGCCCGCAGGCTGCCCCCTGGACCAATGAAGTCCGCAGCGTGGCTCGCATCCAGATCGCCGGGACCAACTTGTGTAGCGGCACACTTATCATGGACGCCTCCCGCGACTTTCGCGCCTTTTTCCTGACGGCCAACCACTGCGGCATCACTCCCGCTGACGCCGCCAGTGTGGTGGTTTATTGGAACGACCAATCTCCCACTTGTGGGCAAAACGGCTTGGGCGGGTCGCTGAGTCAGAACCAGACGGGCGCGACCTTTCGGGCGGCCAAGTATGACGTGGACTTCTGCCTCATTGAGTTGAATCAACTCCCGCCCGCTGCCTACCGCGTTTACTACGCCGGCTGGGACCGTTCCGGCACGGCGCCCGTGGGCGGCGTCGGCATCCATCATCCCAACGGGGGCGGCAAGTGCATCAGTATCTCCAGCAAACTACTGACGACCGGCAGCAGTTGCATCGGCACGGGTGGCAGCAGCACCCATTGGCTAGCAACCTGGACTTCGGGAGTCACAGAACCCGGATCGTCCGGCTCTGCTATTTGGGACCCGGCCACGCACGAGTTAGTAGGGACCTTGTCCGGCGGTGGGTCAAGTTGCACCATGCCGACTTCTTCTGATTGCTATGGGAAGTTCTCGCTCGCCTGGGACAGCGGCACGCAGGCCACGAACCGCCTGCGGGACTGGCTCGATCCACGGAACATCGGCATGACGGCGATGGCGGGCTCGGATCAGGTGCCGGCGTTCATCGCAATCACCATGAGCAACCGGGTGCCCCAGTTGACCATCCAAAGCCCCTCGGGCATCACCAATCAGATCCAATACAGCACTAATCTTAGCCAGACCAAGTGGGCGGTGTTGACGAACCTCCTGGTGGGGCAAAGTCCTTATAAGGTTGTGGACGCAGGCGCGCCGTCTGCCGGGCAGCGATTCTACAGGGTAGCAGACACCACGAGCTTTCTGACGGTCACACTTCTGCAGCTTTGGGGTCGTTCGGGCAGGACCAACCTCGCTACCGCCTTAATTCAACGAAGCAGCACGCCAACCCCGGTCAACACGTCATCCGCGAGCTTCGATGCCGCGCATACAACGATCTGGATACCGGTCTCTTACGTGCCCGACTGGGCTGTTGGCACCCAGGTATATTGGGGGAGCTCCTTATACGAAATGCGTGTTGTGGCTCTGGGCGCTGGGCAAATCCAATGTCACACCCTCTCCGGCTATTTCGGGTGGGGGCCTGGCAACCTTATTACACAAACCCTGACTTACACCATGCCTGGGGGTTTGACCGCCGCCACCAATTGGAAGACGCCAGGAGTGGGCAACACCGTCGTGGTGACCGCGACCGCCATTTCGGCCAGCGTAGGGGACGTGGTCTGGGTCGGGGGCGTCGGCGCGAACCAATTCCAGATTGTTACGATCACCAGGTAAACCGACGGCCGGGTCTGGAGATCCCAGGGTTCAACCTCACCCTATATGGGGCAAGATATGCAAATTCAACCAGGGACTCGCCGAGCGGTTCGCGTGGACAGACTGTTCCTGTTGCCCGGTGTGTCGCTACGCCGCTTCCCCTTCTGAATGGCCGCTAAATCGGGAATCCTCGCAGCTCACCGTAGCCACGGGGTAGCCTGAGGCTGGCTTCAGGGTAGCCTCCGGGTAGCCTCAGGGTGGCTCCAGGTCGCGACATGAAGTTGCAAAGTTTACTGCTTAATATGAATAGTTCGTGATTAAGCCCTGCGTTTCGCCGCAGGTATTCTACGGGAGCGGGCGCCGGACGCGCTGCGTCTCGGGGTCCGAAGCCTCCCGGACAACGTAGCAAACCTGGCAGTCTCAAGCCGGGGGCGCGCTAGAATCGGATGACATGGTTAAAACTAAATGAACGCTCGCAAGCACCGTTACACCCAACAAGCCAAAGAGACTGATAGGCTTGAGCCAAAAGGCAAGCAGCCAGGCTCGGGTCCTCCTGAATGGCCCGACGCGGACACACGCGCTGCCGGTGTACAGAGCGAACCTAAATCATCCGGTGAACTTTGCAGAACATGGAAACGCTGCCAGCCCCACCCGGCCTCGCGACCGGGCAGACCTCACCGCAAGGCGGGTCAGGGGGCGCAGCATTGGGAGGACCGAAGAAGCCAAGGCCAGCGGTAATGCGCTGGATATGCCCACGTCGGTCTGGTCAATCCTGGCAAGAGAATTTGTGGAACCCTCGAAAACAAAGAAAGCAA
>Ga0073936_10006787_pt1 | contig 14981 bp, 10 predicted proteins | sample AliMusrvi5mmetaG_FD_87041 | JGI IMG/M metagenome (GOLD analysis project Ga0073936, IMG submission 87041) | Freshwater lake bacterial and archeal communities from Alinen Mustajarvi, Finland, to study Microbial Dark Matter (Phase II) - Alinen... | ecosystem: Environmental > Aquatic > Freshwater >... | reverse complement strand
TACGCTGCGACGGCAAACTCCGACATCGTTGTGATTACAGCGGGCATTCCCCGCAAGCCGGGGATGAGCCGCGACGACCTGCTCCATACCAACTACAAGATCATGTCCGACGTCGTGGCGAAGGTGGTGGCCCAGTCGCCGGAGTCGATTTTGATCATCGTCTCCAATCCGCTGGATGCGATGGCCCAGGCTGCCTTTCGCCAGGCCGGCTTCAATCGCGAACGGGTAATCGGCATGGCGGGTGTACTTGACTCGGCACGCTTCCGCACCTTTATCGCCGCAGAGCTGAATGTGAGTGTTGAGAATGTGACAGCTTTTGTACTCGGCGGCCACGGCGATACCATGGTTCCGCTGCCGCGCTACTCAACTGTCGCCGGCATACCGATCACAGAACTCATCGCTCCCGAGCGGCTCGAAGCTCTGGTGCAGAGAACCCGCGACGGCGGCGCGGAGATCGTGAAGTATCTCAAGACCGGCAGCGCTTATTACGCACCTTCAGCGGCTGCTGTTGAGATGGTCGAGGCCATTCTCAAGGACAAGAAGAAGATTCTTCCCTGTGCCGCCTACCTGCAAGGCGAGTACGGCATCGATGGCTACTATATCGGTGTTCCATGCAAGCTGGGCGCCGCGGGCCTGGAGAAGATCATTGAGATCAAGCTCACCCCGGAGGAAGACGCCGCTCTTCAGAAGAGCGCAGTGGCGGTCAAGGAACTCTGCGCCGTCATCGGCGTATAGAGGTGCGAATATGTACGGACTGGAACCCGTACGGTTCAAGCCGATCACTCCAGCACATCAAAAGGCGGTGCATTTCAGATCTCGATCCAGAGACCAAAAATGCACCGCTTTTTTTGAACCATAAAATTCTCTGAATGCCGCCAAGATTCTTCAACGGCGAAATTCATCAATCCATCGACATGCTCAGTTCGTGTCTCACGTCGGCGCCGCGAATCCAGAAGATTACATCGGTGGCTATGTTTGCTGCGTGGTCGGCGATCCGCTCGAGGTTTTTTGCGACCAGGATGCCCTTCATTGCCTGCTGAGTGAACTGCGGCTTCTCTTCGATGAGCTTAAGCAGGTCAGTGTGGGCGCGGCGGTTCATGCGGTCGATCTCGTCGTCCATCTCCCGGACCGAGTCCGCAAGGCGGGCATCGCCATCCAACAAGGCCTGGATCGCTGTGCGGATCATGCGTCCGGCATACTCGCCCATCGCGGCAAAATCCACAGGCAACTCTATTTCCTCCAAGGCTAGAATCTCCTTGGTTCTGCGCGCGATTCCCATCGACTGATCGCCGATGCGCTCGAGGTCACCGTTGATCTTGATTACGGCCAGGATGAAGCGGAGATCGATAGCCATGGGCTGCTCCTTGGCGAGCAGTTCATAGGCCATCTCATCCAGCCCCCGTTCTGCGGTGTTGATGGCAGTTTCGTTCTGCTTCACGTACTTGCAGAGGCCTTTGTCGCGTTGCAGATAGGCATCCACCGCCGATTCGAGCGCCTGCTGCGCCAGAGCGGCCATGGCGAGAAGCTTGTCCTTGAGTTCGGCTAACTGCTGGTGAAAATGAATGCGCGGCACGGCGAAATCTCCCTGATCAACTATTGTGCATCATGCGATGTTACAGATTGACGAATATCAGGATACGCACCAAATTCGTCACGCCCCATCGAGACTACTTGCCATCAACTTGAAGACCGCCAGGCGCCTGAATCGGCGCCCTTTCAATTTTACCAAGCAGGAAGATATAGGCTGCGATGCCGATGGTGAGGTAAATTGCAGATACGCCAAAGACCCACGTATAGGAATGGAGCGCTGACACCAGGTATCCAGTGACGATGGGCGCGACGATTCCTGAGATTTGATTGGAAAAATTTATAATTCCTCCCACCTTGCCGACGTCGTTGCGGCTTGCGATGAGCGAAGGGAGGGACCAGCCAACTGGCGCGGCGGCAGACAGCCCGCCTATGGAAATACTGATCCAGATGAGTGCCCGCGTAGCGCTATGGGCGCCAGCCGCACCCAGGATTCCGAGTCCGCAGGCGGTGCCGCCGATGAGGATGACCTTGCGAACCAGATTCGCATTCCAACCGCGCTGTACAAGGAAGTCCACCAGCCAACCGCCGACCAGGATGTCTGTAATCGTGGCAAAGATCCACGGTACGCTGGTGTAAAGAAACGAATGCAGAAGGTCAATGTGCAGCGCAAAAGACAGATAGCTTGGCAGCCAGGTGAGCAAAAGATAGAAGACGTAGTTATAAGAGCCGAAACCTATGGCAAGGCCGATTACCTTGCGCTGCGAAAGGAGATGGAGCAGCGAAGACTGCTTCTCTTCCGTGTAGTGAGGCGCCCCCGGAGTTTCATCCACATCTTCGATGTACCGCCGCTCTCTTTCGCTTAGAAGCGGGTCGTCGTCCGGATCTTTGTAGACGCGCCAGAAATAGGCAAAATAGGCGAGACTTACAAAGCCGGTGATAGCGAAACTCCAGCGCCAGCCAGCCTTGAGCAGGATGATGCCGATGATGGGGACGCCAATGGCAGAGGAAAACTTGGCAGCCGAGTCGAAGATGGATGTAGCGAGGCTGCGTTCTTTTACTGGGAACCAAAAACCGACTGCCTTGGCGTTGGCGGGGAATGTGGGAGCTTCTCCCACGCCAAGAAGAAACCTGGCACCGAACAATCCACCAAGGCTGGGAGTGACCGCAGCACCGAACGAAGCGACGCTCCACAAAAACGTCCCAATTCGTCCGACACGGCGGACGCCAAGCTTATCCAGAACAACACCGATGGGCAACTGGCACATGGCGTACGTCCAGTTGTAGGAGCTAAGGAGATAGCCGAAGGCGATATCCGAGATCCCGAAGGCCGCAGTGAGCGAGGCATGCGAGACGGAGAGATTGACGCGATCGAAGTAGTTTACGAGAACGCCAATGCCGAGCAACCACGCGATGCCCCAGCGACGCCTTGGAATGCCTGTACTGCTATCCAGTTCTTGAGCTGTCAACCGATTCCTCGCTGCGGATCACGTAGATTGTTGTATCAATGTGCCTGGTGCGGAGTACCTTGCTCAACTGTATTTTCAAGCGTGCCGATCGGGTCGATGGTGATTCGAATCAGGTCCCCGCTGGCCAGAGTAAAAGAATCGGGAGGGACGATCCCGGTACCAGTCATCAGGAATGCGCCGTAAGGAAAGCTGTTGTCGCGGAACAGGTATTCGACCAGAGAGGACGGGGTGCGCTTGAGCTCGGCTAGTGTCGTGACGCCAGAAAACTCTGTGACGCCGAGGCGAAAGATCTCGATGCGGATCGGCGTTGCGACCGGTAATGGCTCACTGCCAATGAGAATGCAAGGGCCCAGCGCGCAACTGCGGTCATAGACCTTGGCCTGGGGGAGATAGAGAGGATTTTCGCCTTCGATATCACGCGAGCTCATGTCATTGCCAACGGTGGAGCCGATGATCTGGCCGCGATTGTTGATGAGCAGTGTGAGTTCAGGCTCGGGGACGTTCCACCTGGCATCACTGCGAATGCGGACGTGGCTTCCTGAACCGGCGACACGACCGGGAGTGGCCTTGAAGAATAACTCCGGACGATCCGCAGAATAGACCCGATCGTAGAAGTCTCCTCCACCGGCGGATTTCGACTCTTCCATACGCGCACTGCGGCTGCGGAAATACGTGACGCCCGCTGCCCACACCTCCTGATTGCCGATGGGCGCGAGTATGTGCGGGACTGAAAAATCCTGGACAGATTTGCCCATGGTGATGGTGGAGAGCAGGCAGTTGTGCAGATCTTCGTGCGTAACAAGCGCATCCCAAGAAGGCTCGGGAACGTGGTAGTAGCTACCGTCCTGCTCAACGAAATTGCCGTTACTCGTGCGATAGAGTTTCACTCTGGTCTCTCCAGTTTCGTAACGATCTTGTTTACATCGTAGACGCAGCCGCCCCAAACACCCCCGCTGGCCTGCACCAGCGCAGCCCACAAGCGCGTATCTTCGGGCAGATTCGGATGCGGCCGCAAATCTGCGCGAAGCTTGCGCTCGGCAAGCAGGCGCGAGCCCTCTTCCGCACCGAAAGTTCTCTCTGCGTCTCCCACTAGTTGAACAGATCCAAGGAGCGTCCTGCGATTGATGATGATCTCAATCTTGTCGCCCTCGAGAACCTTGCCAATTGGTCCACCGGCGAGCGCCTCAGGCGAGATGTGCCCGATGCATGCACCCGTGGATACGCCGCTGAAGCGAGCATCTGTTAGCACAGCGACATGCTTACAGTGAGGCAACACCTTGAGTGCCGCGGTGATCTGATAGATCTCCTGCATGCCCGCGCCCTTAGGTCCCCCACAGATTAGGACAATCACGTCGCCCTCAACGATCTGGCCTGATTTGATCGCTTGAATTGCGGCTTCTTCGGTAACAAAGACCCTTGCAGGACCGACGTGACGGAACACCTGATCGTCGTCAACGAGCGATGGGTCGATCGATGTACTCTTGACGACTGATCCCTCAGGCGCGAGATTGCCGATGGGAAAACAGACCGCGGAGGTGAGCCCGCGCGAGTGCGCGCGATCGGGCGACATGATTACGTCGTCGGGATCGATTCCGTCCCGCTCCTGAAGTATCCGCCGCAATTCCTGACGCCTTTGGCTCTGCTTCCACCAGTCCAGGCAGGTATCAAGAGAATCTCCGGAGACGGTCTTCACCTTTGTGTCGATCAATCGGGCCTCACGCAGATGAAGCATCACTTCTGGCACGCCGCCCGCCAGGAATACCTGCACGGTGGCGAAGTTGCGCGGCCCGTTTGGGAGCGCGTCTACGAGCCGAGGCACAAGGCGGTTGACTTCAATCCAATCTGAAGCCGTGGGTAGTTGCAAGCCGGCAGCGTGGGCTACGGCCGGAAGATGAATAAGTAGGTTCGTCGAACCACCGAAGGCCGCCATCACAACCATGGCGTTGCAGATGGCCACGGGCGTAAGGACGTCCTGGACCCCGATGCCAAGTTGATGGAGCCGCAGGAGTGCACGTGCCGAGCGGGTTGCGGCATCGAGCCAGATCGGCTGTCCGGAGGGCGCAAGAGCCGTATGCGGCAGAGAGAGCCCCAGCGCTTCGCCGACCACCTGCGATGTTGCGGCGGTGCCCAGAAACTGGCATCCGCCTCCTGGCGACGCGCAGGCCCGGCAACCCATCTCCGCAGCGTGCTCCAGGGTGATTTGGTTGTGTGCGAAACGCGCGCCGATGGTTTGCACCTTGCCCGCATCCTCACCGGATTCGGGCAGAAGCGTCACGCCTCCGGGAACCATCACGGCCGGTTTGCTGCCAGACGACGCGAGCGCCATCATCATGGCGGGCAGGCCCTTGTCGCAAGTGGCGATACCAAGGACGCCCTTGCCTGTGGGCAGCGAGCGCATAAGGCGGCGCAGCACCATGGCGGCATCGTTGCGAAACGGCAACGAGTCCATCATCCCGGAAGTGCCTTGCGTGCGACCGTCGCACGGATCGGTGCATGCGCCCGCGAAGGGCGTGGCGCGCAGGGACTTCAACTCGCGCGCTGCTTCGGCTACGAGCAGACCCACTTCCCAGTGTCCGGTGTGAAAACCAAGTGCTATGGCCTCGCCGTTCTCAGCCCTCATGCCGCCGTGCGTGCTCAGGATCAGGAACTCTGGGTCGAGCAGGCGGGTAGGGTCCCAACCCATTCCGGCGTTTTGCGACAAGCCAAAGAGGTTGCCGGAAGGCTGGGTAAGCAGCATTTCAGCCGTGAGTGGCAACATTCCAGCCGGGCCAGGCGCGTGTGTCGTCACCCGAAGCAACCGCTCGTCGTCCGTCCCAAGTACTGAACTGAGTGGAATGTTTTCGATGGGGGAAGTCCTTTCCGCAGTCCATTGTAGTGGAAGCGGCCCGGCTTCTGATTGAGGCCCTAATATGCGGTGAGGCCCCCGTCGATGGGAAACGCTACCCCGTTGATGAAGGAAGCCTCGTCGCTCGCGAGGTAGACCAACGTACTCGCGACATCAGCTGTGCTGGCCAGCCGTCCGAGGGGTATTTCGCCGAGTCTCTCGGCCTTACGCTCGGGGTCTTTGAACATGACCTGCACGAATGCGGTCTCCACCGTGCTGGGGTGAATGGAGTTGCAGCGGATATTGTCTTTCGCATAGCGCACGGCTACCGATTTCGTTAGCATGGTCAGGGCGCCCTTGGTGGTCGTGTAAGTCTCGTTGGTGAACCGGTGGCCAACGAGGCCGCAGATCGAGGACATGTTGAGGATCACTCCCCCGCCACCGGCCCTCATGATCGGCAGGGCGTGTTTGATCCCCATAAACGGCCCCTTGACGTTTACCGCCATCATGGCATCGAAGGACTCCATGGGCATTTCTTCGATGTTCTTCCTGACGTTGATACCTGCGTTGTTCACGAGGATATCGAGGCGTCCGAACCGCTCGACGACGGCAGAAAGCGCGTCCTTCCAACTCTCCTCCGCAGTGACATCGAGTGGGATAAAAACCGCGCCAATAGACGCGGCTGTCTTCTCGCCATCTTCGCGGTTCATATCGGCTACGAACACCGACGCGCCTTCCTCTTGAAACCTTTTGGCAATCTCCGCGCCGATTCCGATCGCGGCGCCTGTAACGAGGGCGATCTTGCCCGAAAGACGCGGCGTGCTCATTACTTTTTCCCTTTCAACAGCGTTCTCACGGTGTTGGCCACTTCGTCGGAGGTGAGCTTGAAATGCGTGAGCAGTTCTTCATAGCCCTCCGCCGATATGCCGAAACTGTCAGGGACGCCTACGAACTCCACAGGCGCGTGACTGACACCCCGGAGCGCCTCAACCACTGCTGATCCGATTCCGCCGATGATGGAGTGTTCTTCGGCAGTGACAATGGCATCCACTCCAGCCGCATAGTTGATTACGGCCTCGCGGTCGAGCGGCTTGATGGTGCTGATGTCGAGCACCCGCACCGAGATTCCTTCCGACTCCAGAGCTTTTGCAGCCTCCAACGCCCTCGATACCATGACCCCCGAGCCGAATATCGCGACGTTGTTCCCGTCCCGGAGCTTGGTTATCTTGCCAATCGAGTAAGGCTCACCGACCGGATACACAAAAGGAAGGTCGTTTCTGTTGATCCTGAAGTACACTGGTCCCGGCCAATCCAGCATGCAATCCATCATCTGCTCCACTTCGGTGGAGTCCGCCGGGCACAGCACTGTCATGTTCGGCAGCGCGCGCATCAGGGCCGCGTCTTCCACTCCCTGGTGGGTCTTGCCATCGCCGAAGTCGGAAAGACCGGCGCTGGACCCGCAGATGCGGACGGGAAGGTTGGGGATGCAGATGGAATTGCGGAGCTGATCGTATGCTCTTCCTGAGGCAAACACGGCAAAGGAATGGATGAAGGGAATCATTCCGGAGAGGGCAAAGCCCGCAGCCGTGGAGGCCATGTTCTGTTCCGCGATTCCCATTTGGAAGTACCGGTCAGGAAACTCGGCCTGAAACATGGCGGACTGCGTAGTCTTCCCGAGGTCGGCCTCGAGTGCCACGACGCGATCATCCTTCTTACCCAGCCGAACAAGGCTGGCCCCATAGGCAATTCTCAGGTTTGGTGAAGTCATTGCGCCATCCTCCCGGATTCTTCGATTTCAACAAGCGCTTTGTCGTACTGCTCCTGGCTCATGGCGCCGTTGTGGAAGGCCGCAGTATTCTCGGCGAACGAAACGCCCTTCCCTTTGATCGTCTCAGCCACGATAACCGTTGGACCGCCTTTGAACGCGGCCGCCTCATCCAGGACATCCAGGATCGCGCCCACATCGTGTCCATCCACGCTTAACACATTCCATCCGAACGCCCGCCACTTGTCTTCCAGATTTGGGATGTCGAAGATGTCCTTGGTTGGCCCCGTGGCCTGAATCCGGTTTCGATCGACAATAGCTGTAAGCGAGTCCAGCTTGTAGCGAGCCGAAGCCATGGCCGCTTCCCACAACTGGCCCTCGGCCAGTTCGCCGTCGCCCATCGCCACATACACCCGCGCTGGGCTTTTCTTGAGCCGCAGCGTGAGCGCCATGCCATTGGCAATCGAAAGCCCCTGTCCGAGGGAGCCGGTCACCGCCTCAATTCCGGGGGTCATCAAATCTGGATGGCCTTGCAGAATGCCTCCGATAGTCTTCAGCTTCCCCATCTCTTCGCGCGGAATCACGCCCAGTTCCAGCAGCGCCGCGTATTGGATGAGCACGGAATGCCCTTTGCTGACGAGAAAACGATCTCGATTTGGATCGTCCAGCGCTTTGGGATCGAAGTGCATCTTCTCGAAGTACAAGGCCGCCACGATCTCTGCAAGCGAGCACGAACCGCCGAGGTGCCCAGGCTTCCCGACACCGATCATTCTCACCACGTCAGCCCTGAGGTCCCATGCGATTTTTTTGACTCTCTGAATCTTGTCAGGATTTGCCATCCATCTTCCTCCCGGCACGGGCTTTCCGCCCCCGCGACGCTTGCCTATTCACCTCAGGATCGTGTGCCTGACCCCATCCAATACCGGTGCCGACCGACTCTGAAAGCAGCACAAGTGTAGTTCTGCGATTTGACTCGTTGGCGTGACCACGGTCACAAGTGAATCGCTTTTCTAAGGCGTTCCGGGAAACTTCTACCAGACTTCCGCTCGCCTTTGCGCGGGGAGCCAGGTGCAAAGTGCTGAGCTTAAGGGCGCACTGGAGGGTGTGACCCGCGAGGTGCTATAACGCTTGTGTGCAAAAAGAACAGTTTGAGATAGAGGCGAAAGTCGCCCCCGGCCCTGAGCGGCTGATAAAAACAGAATTACGCCGCCGCTGGCTGTACCTGATGCCTGCGGTCTTCGTTACGTACAGCCTTGCATATCTTGATCGGGCGAATTACGGATTCGGCGCGGCGGCGGGGATGGCGGATACACTCCACATCAGCAACGCCCGAACCGCATTTCTTGGTTCACTCTTCTTCCTAGGCTATTTTCTCTTTCAGGTGCCCGGCGCGGCATACGCGCGGCGCAGGAGTGCGACGCGACTGGTGTTCTTTGCGCTGGTGAGTTGGGGCACGCTGGCGGCATTGACGGGCGTGATTAGGGTGTTCTGGCTCCTGGCGTTGGACCGGATGCTGCTGGGCGTGGCAGAAAGCCTGATTCTGCCGGCGATGCTGATTCTACTGTCGGACTGGTTTACGCGGGCAGAAAGATCGCGTGCGAACGCAATTCTGATACTCGGGAATCCCGTTACTGTCATGTGGATGTCCGCGGTGACCGGGTATCTGATCAAGGCCTTCGGCTGGCAGATGGCGTTTGTGCTTGAGGGAATTCCTTCGATCGTATGGGCATTTGTGTGGGTAGCCGTAGTGCGCGATCGCCCTCAGGACGCGCCATGGCTGAGCAAGGATTGCAGCGACCGACTGACGCGCGATCTGGAACTTGAACAGGAGACGCTGCCCCGCATGGCGAATCTAGCGGCCACTTTGCGGGTGCCTGGCGTACTGCTGCTGTGCGCGCAGTACTTCTGCTGGAGCATTGGAGTTTACGGACTCGTGCTGTGGCTCCCCACGATGATTCGCGCCGGATCGGCGCAGGGCATCGAGACCGTTGGGCTGTTGAATGCCGCGCCTTTCCTCCTGGCGGTGGTGCTAATGCTGGGGGTCGCACATTTTTCAGACCGCACGCTGAATCGGCAACGCTTTATCTGGCCGTTTCTACTGCTCTCAGGAGTTGCGCTGCTGGTCTCTTTTTTGACGGCCTCCCATAGTTTCTGGGTTGCCTATGCGTTTCTGATTGTTGCTGGCGGCGCCATGTATGCGCCTTACGGCCCATTTTTCTCGATTGTGCCTGAGATGCTGCCCAGGAACGTTGCCGGAGAAGTGATGGCTCTGGTAAACAGCTTTGGTGCGCTGGGTGGATTTACCGGCACCTGGCTAGTTGGCTTTCTGCAGGCTCTTACCGGCAATTCGCGCGCGGGGTATTTCGCCATGTCCATGGCACTGATGCTGGCCGCCGGAATCATCTTTTGTTTGAAGCCGGCGCAGCCAGTAGGCCATTCAAAAAGATGACCCGGTCCCTTTTAACAACGATCGTTGGGCGCAAACGATCCTAAAGCGAATTGCGGGTATATGCGCCATTGACCAGGCGCAGGATTCCAAGCGGATTTCCGTCCTTCAACTCCTCTGGCAATGCGGCCTGGGGGAAGTCCTGATAACAAACCGGGCGCGCAAAACGGAAGATTGCCTGCGTGCCGACAGAAGTGTGGCGGCTATCGCTGGTGGCGGGATACGGTCCGCCGTGCACCATGGCGTGACACACTTCAACTCCGGTCGGAAAGCCATTGACGACGAGCCTTCCTGCCTTGCGCTCCAAAATGGCGATGAGGTCGGCGTAGTCCGCGATGTCGGCCTCGGTTCCATGCAAGGTCGCGGTCAGTTGCCCTTCCAGTGCATGCGCCAGCGCGATCAACTCCTGCCGGTTGGCGTAGCGGACAATGAGTGTGCTGGGACCGAATATTTCCTTTTCGAGTTCGGGGTTGCTGAGCAGGTCGCTTCCGCTGATTTGAAACAGTGCCGGGAAGACCTGGGTGGTATTTGTAGCTTCAGCAGAACTAGGCTGTGCAAGCAGGTCCGCCGAGACGTGCTCTTTCCGCTGGGCCACTTCAGAACGATAGCTTTTGCAAATTCCAGCAGTAAGCATGGAAGACGCTCCAGCTTTCTCAACTTGAGCCACGAGCTCGGCAACCAATGCGTCCGATTGTTCATCCTGCGGCAAAAAGACCAGCCCCGGCTTGGTGCAGAATTGCCCGACTCCCATCGTGAATGATCCAAAAAGGCCATTCGAGATTTGGGAGGGACGTGTGCGCAAAGCCTCGGGAAGCACGAAAAGCGGATTTACACTGCTCATCTCCATGAAACATGGAATGGGTTCCGGTCGAGCAGCAGCCAGTTCCATGAGCGACTTGCCTGCAGACAATGACCCTGTGAATCCGACAGCCTTTACCGCGGGATGCTGCACAAGCGCCGCCCCCACCTGGACGCCTGAACCGAAGATCAACGCGAACGTACCAGCGTGAAGGCCGCACTCTCTTACGCTGCGGCAGATGACTTGGCCCACCATTTCACTTGTGCCCGGGTGGGCCGAATGAGCCTTGACGATGACCGGATTGCCTGCCGCAAATGCGGATGCGGTGTCACCGCCGGCGACGGAAAAGGCAAGAGGGAAATTGCTGGCGCCAAAAACTGCCACAGGTCCTAATGGACGCAACATAGAGCGGATATCTGCCCTGGGCATGGGCGTGCGATTGGGCTCGGCGGGGTCGATACGGGCCATAGCCCAGGAGCCTTCTTCGACCGCTTGCGCAAAAAGCCGCAGCTGATTTGCGGTTCGCCCGACCTCTCCTTGCAGGCGCGGCTTCGGCAGTGCGGTTTCGCGATGAGCGCGGTCAACCAGTTCAGCCGCAATGGATTCAATTCCCGCGGCTATATGGCGAAGGAAGCTGCCTTTTTGTCGTCCGGAAAGCTTGCTGTAGATCGGAAATGCATCTTCGGCCAAATTGGCCGCGAGATCGACATCCTCCGCAGAAGCACCATGATACATCGGTTCGAGACTGGCCCCGGTTGCAGGTTCGAGACCTGCAAATGCCGCGCCTGTTCCCTCGCGGGCTTCGCCATTGATGATTGAATGCCCAAGCAACATATTCCACCCCAATTCCGAAGAAATGCCACATTGCTAAGTCGCACGGCGCGCCTGTTCTGCGCAAATGCCTAACGACTTGACATTAGCTTACTGCCCTCTCGATTTCAAATTGCCGTATCTATGGCCCGAAGACTGAATCTGGAGCCTGGCAGCAAAAGTTCAGTTGGTGGCCAATTACGCTATCATGCTCAGTTCCGGCATTCTGCGGGCGCTCAACCATTTAATCAACAACGAAGGAATTCTTGTCCAGCTATGAAGATAAGCAAGATTCGCACCCGAGTGGCACAGTGGTCTGGAGAAACGGCGCCGCTTCCACCGCATTTTTGCACAAACCCCATGGATCTGCTGGCGCTGCCTCAGTCCTCGATGAAGACGTTCACATTTCATGGCTGGCTCATTGTAGAGGTGGAGTCGGACGATGGGCAGGTGGGTATTGGCAACGCTGCTTTGGCTCCCTTGGTTACCAAGCAGGTGATCGATGAATATCTGACGCCGTTGCTGATCGGCGCCGACCCCTGGGACATCGAATTTCTGTGGCAGCACATGTATCGCAAGACGATGGCCTTCGGGCGCAAGGGGATTGGCATGGCAGCCATCAGCGCGGTGGACATCGCGCTGTGGGATCTGCTTGGGAAGGCTGCGAAGCAACCGGTCTATCGATTGCTGGGCGGAAGAACCAAACAGCGCATTCCGGTGTATGCGAGCCGGCTCTACTCGACTCCGCTTGATACGCTGGCGGCCGAAGCGAGCCGGTACAAGGCGGAAGGCTACAAAGCCATGAAGTTGCGCTTCGGATGGGGTCCAGTGGACGGAGCAACAGGGATGCAAAAGAACATCGACCTGGTGCGTACGGTGCGGGAGACGGTGGGAGACGGAATCGACGTGATGGCGGATGCCTACATGGGCTGGACGCTGGACTATGCCAAGCGCATGCTGCCTATGCTGGAGCCGTTCAACCTGCGCTGGCTGGAAGAACCGGTGATTCCCGATGACCTGCGCGGGTACGCGGAATTGAAGTCGTATCACTCCGTTCCGATCGCCGGGGGCGAGCACGAGTCCACGATTTATGGGTTCCGTGAATTGCTTGAGGCTCATGCACTGGATTACATCCAGTTCGACACCAACCGCGTTGGGGGAATCAGCCAGGCGCGCAAGATCTCGGCTCTGGCCGAGGCATTTTCTGTTCCGGTGATCCCTCATGCAGGTCAGATGCATAACTTCCATGTTGTGATGGCGAGTTTGAATTCGCCAATGGCGGAGTTCTTTCCGCCTGTGGATGTGGAAGTGGGCAATGAATTGTTCTGGTATATTTTCGATGGCGAGCCGAAACCAACGGACGGATTTATCGATCTCGATGACAGCGTTCCGGGGCTTGGAATAACAATCAACGAGGAGCGGCTTGCGCAATTCAAGGTAATCGAGTAGCGGGCGTCATGGCTCTTTAAACCCCGCGCCAGGACTTCCCTGCCCTGGCGCCGGTCGACATCTTGCCTCTGAGCCTTGTAGATCACTGCGAATCAAACAATCTCGATTTTCCACTTCCCTTTGTCGACCGGTGTCGTTGAAGTTAGCAGCAGACGATAGATCGTCTCTCCCCATGTGTGCCGCAAGCCTTCATCTTTCAGTTCAATCTTCTCGAATGTCGACACAGCAAGCGATGTGTCGTACTTGAATGTTACGTCCCTTATCTTCTTATCCTTCGCGTCAAGCACGATGGTGCCATTCCCGCCATGTGACGGGAACCGCGGAGTCATGAAGGAGAGTACGACCGGTAACTTGCGTTGTAACTGGAAGTCCTCGCTGAGCAGAATGCGGCCAACCTTCCGGTCGAGCGCGATATTGCGAACCCATCGAGAGATTCCAGCCTCGGCCGGGAAAGCAGTCGCCAGATTCATCGCCAGGCCGGCGTAAGAGTCGTCGTTGAAGTAATGAACTTCACTGGCACGATACATGGGTTGCAGACCGGCCTGCATGACTCCGCCCACTGTTGGCAGGTTATGGTACGCCGATTGCATCGTCCAGATGCTGTAGCGATCAGCGCTGAATGTTTTTGCAGTGTAGGCTTCCACGCCCACATCGATGAATACTGGCTCGCCATTGTGAAAGACGATGAAACTGCCTGAGTCGTTGTGACCATGGCTGCGAAGATTTGCCGCTGCCTGCACGGCCAGATAGAAGCCTTCGCTTGAGCCCGCCTTAGCCCTTGCCATCATGAGACCAAGGGATGGATACCAAGCATCAAATCCGAGCGCGTCCGCTTTCTCCGCTTTTTGAACCTTATCCGTGGCCAGAAGGTCCGGGATCGCCCGCGAAAGGCGGCCCAGCCCACCCGAACTCAAAGTCGCAGCAGATGGCAAACAATAGGCGCCGAATGCCTCAAGCACCTTATCACCGACGCTGGATCCGATTCGGTAGGCAAGCTCAGGGGATGGCGCATCCTTTGCGTGTGCGTCACCGTAGTTCACGTAGTAATCATCCGCGATGTGAACATCGGCAATAAAGTGTTCCATTTTCTTTATGAACGGATTCGCGAGTACACTTGCCGCTCCGGCGGTGGCCGATTCCAGGATTGCACAGCAGTCAAAGTAAGAGGCGGCGGAGACTCCCCAATAGGCAGGCCCTTCCTCGCAGCCCCCATCGGCCGAGTAATCCGCGAGATAACGGTCGAGACTCCTGCAGATCCTGGAAATGGCAGCCAGACGTTTTGCCGGGTCCGATTCGAGGAGCAGATTTGTCGTCATCCAGTTGGAGTTGATCCACGGATTCCAATTATTCAGGTGGCCTTTGCCCTCAACGCCTCCCCACATCCACCAGAAATCGTCACGCTCCATTGCGGGATCGAGAATGCGCCGCTTTGCCTCCATCTGTATTCGCTGCGTAATCAGCGGAGATATGTTATCGAGGCGGGCGCCGAGAAGGTAGTGAACCCAGGCAAGAACCGACGACGTCTCGGCGGCAAACAGATCGACGACTGGCTCGGTGACGTCCGGTAGACCGGATCCGATGCCTGCCCTCTGCAAGTAGACGCAGGCCGGAATTCCCCAGAAGGTTTCTTCGCAAATGAGCCACAAGCCAGTAATGATCTCGTCGAGAAAGCGGCCCTTTCCCTCGACGCACTCGCCCAGGACCAGGTCGCCCAAACGCTCGCGGCGGCCAAAGTACAAGTGCTCGTAGTGCGAGCGGTTACCGGTGCGCTTGAATTCCAGGAATACCTCGGCTGGTAGCGAAACCCATTCAGTCCCCAATATCGTTTCGGCACGTTTGACGACTGCGTCGCCCACGTCGCGCGGAACGCTTTGCCATGCTTCGCGCTCATC
>Ga0073936_10006780_pt1 | contig 14990 bp, 6 predicted proteins | sample AliMusrvi5mmetaG_FD_87041 | JGI IMG/M metagenome (GOLD analysis project Ga0073936, IMG submission 87041) | Freshwater lake bacterial and archeal communities from Alinen Mustajarvi, Finland, to study Microbial Dark Matter (Phase II) - Alinen... | ecosystem: Environmental > Aquatic > Freshwater >... | reverse complement strand
GGAGCGAGACGTCCATGTCGCCGATTTCATCGAGAAACAACGCCCCGCCGTCGGCCATCTCGAACACGCCGGCGCGGCTCTCGCGCGCATCGGTGAAGGCGCCCTTCTGATGGCCGAACAATTCGCTTTCCACCAGCGTGGCCGGCATGGCCGAGCAGTTGAGTTCCACCAGCGGATTCTCGCCGCGCGGGCTCATCTTGTGGAGGGCGCGCGCCAGCATGCCCTTGCCCACGCCCGTCTCGCCGCAGAGCAACACGCAGGAGTAGTCGCTGGCCGCGACACGCTGCGCCATGTCCATGACCCGGCGCATGGCTGGCGACTCGGCAACGATCCCCGCGCGGCGCGCGGCGTCCTCGCGCGTCGCCAGTTGGGTGAGCACGTTGACCTGCCGCGTCAGGCGCAACTCGCGAGCCGCGCCTTCCACAGCCTTCACCAGCAGGGCGCGCCCCACGGGCTTGACCAGGAAATCGCAGGCGCCGGCTTTGATGCAACTGACCGCCGTGGCAATGCCCCGGTTGCCGGTCAGCATGACGATCTGCGTCTCGGGATGCTCCTGGTGCCACCGGGCCAGCAGATCGCGACCGTCGGCATCGGGAAGGCCCACGTCGAGGATCACAACGTTGGCCGGCCGGGTCCGCAAGCTGCGTTCCGCGTCTTCCCCGCTCCCCACGGCCAGCACGTCGTACCCCTCGGACGTCAGAATCCGCCCGACGCTGTCGCTGACATCGGGGTCGTCTTCAACCAGTAAAACAGGCAATCCGGCCATTCGAAATGTGTATTCCACAATGCGGTTCCCTGTCAAGCGCGGCCGGAGCATCGGTTACGTTGTTTTTCGTTTACGGCGCACGGACGCGGTAGTAGAGCGTGGGATAGTTGGTCCAATTGGGATCGCTGAACTCGGCCGTGTCGCCGGTCATCGACTTGGTTGCCACCGGGAACCAGACGGGCTGGGTCAAGTTCGTGCAGGCTTCCACAACGAAGATCGCGTTGCTGGCGCCGCTGATGGCGAAGCAGAACTGGTTCGATCGTATGAACGCGCCTCCCTGCATGCGCAGTTGCAGGTTTCGCGAGACCGTTGGCGGAGCGGCCGTGGCGGTGGAAACGGGCGGCGTCGACGAGTACCACGCCGTGGTGGGAAGGCCGCCAAAGGTCGCGCCGAACCCTGCGGTCCCAGCCTGGTAATAGGCGGTCGCATGCGTGTTGCCGACAAACACATAGTCGCCCAGGTCAGGAGGCGCGCCGCAGAAATACACGCAGGAAAGGCTGGTGCAGTTCATGAAGGCGTTGTCCTCGATGCGGGTGACCGAGCCGGGAATCGTCACGTTGGTCAGGCTGTAGCAAGCCCCGAAAGCGCCGGACCCGATACTGGCGACATGAGCCGGAACCGTGAAGCTGGTCAGTTTTGTGCAAGCCGAGAATGCCCCAGCCCCGATGGCGGTGACGCTGTCGGGAAGGACCACGCTCGTCAGATGCGTGCACCAGTAGAAGGTGAAGTTCCTGATGCAGGTGATGCCGTCGGGGAGGACGACGTCGGTCAAGCTGGTGCAGTTCATGAAGGCGCTTTCGCCGATGTTGGTGACGCTGCCGGGGATCACGACGCTCGTCAGACTGTCGCAGAACGCAAACGCGTCGTTGCCGATGCAGGTCACCGGCAACCCGTCCAGCGTGCCGGGAATGGTCACCGCGCCGACGGTTCCGACGAAGCGCGTGATGGTGATGGCGCCGGCATTGGCCGTGTACGTATAGAGGATTTGCATGGCGGTGGGAACTCCGCCGTACAGCGACTCCCAACCCTCGGTTCCCTGCAGGTAATGGACGCTGGCGGCCGCATCGCCGGCGAACACCGACGAACCGTCCAGCAGGGGCGCGTTGCCCAGGAAGGAAATTTCGGTCAGGCCGGCGCAGCCTGCGAATGCGTTGTTCCCGATGCGGGTGACGCTGGCGGGAACCGTCACGCTCGTCAGGCCGGTGCAGGACGCGAAGACGCCGTCTCCGATGCAGGTCACCGGCAGGCCGTCGAGCACGCCGGGCACAGTCACGGCGCCGCCGGCGCCGGCGTATCCCGTGATGACGATTGTCGTGCCGTTGGTCGTGTAGCTATACACGGGTTGCATGACCGCCGGACGGCCGCCAACCGTCGTGTCCCAGCCCACCGCCCCTTGCAGGTAATGCAGCGTCGTCTCGTCGGCGCCAAGGAACGCGTAATCGCCCAGACTGGGAACCTGCCCCCGGAAATACAGGTCCGTCAGGCTGAAGCACGAGCAGAACGCGCCCGCTCCGATGCAATCGAGCCCGGCGGGAATCGTTGCGCTGGACAACCGCGTGCAAGCCGCGAAGGCCCAATCGCCGATGCAGGTCACGCTTTCTGGAATCGAGATGTCGGTCAGGGCTGTGCACCAGTAGAAAGTGAAGTTTCGGATGCAGGAAAGGCCGCTGGGGAGCGCCACATGGGTCAAACCGGTGCAGGAATTGAAGGCGCTGTCGCCAATGTTGGTCACGCTGTTCGGGATCGTGACGCTCGTCAGGGCGGCGCAGGATTCAAACGCGTTGTGTCCGATTCCGATCACGGGCAGGCCATCGAGCGTGTCGGGAATGACCACATCGCCGCCCGGCCCGGTGTATTTCACGATGGTGACTGCGCCGTCCTGGATCGTCCAAAAGTATTGATCGTCATGGCCGTTCGGGTCAGGGGGGAGGGCGATGAAAATCGCCGTGTAGGCGCTGTTCGTCGTCGGCGCGACCATCACGCGCCACGCGTCCGGCACGCCGTCGCTCCAGCCGCCGAACTGCCAGCCTGCGGCCGCGGATGCCGAGATTGCGACGCGCGTGCCCATCCAATACGTCCCGCTGCCTGTCACCGTGCCGCCCTGCGTGGGGCTGGCGGTGACGGTCACGGTCACGGGCGGCTGCCATAGCACGGTCGCAAATCCGCCGAAGGTCGGCCCCCAACCGGAGGTTCCTGCCTGGTAGTAGATGATCGCGCCGTCGTCATAGCCGAACACGTCCGTGCCGAGGCTAGGTGCGTCGCCCTGGAAACGGACGCTCTTCAGCGCAAACCAGCACTCCTCGAAGGCGCAGTCGCCAAGGCTGGTGACGCTGCCGGGCACCATGATGTCGGTCAGGCTGCACCCCGCGAAAGTACCGTTGCCAATGCGCGTGACGCCCTCGGGAATCGTCACCTCCATCAGGCTCGTGCAGTCGGCGAACACGTAGTCGGCGAGTTCGTCGAGGTTGGCGGACAACGTGACGTTCGTCAGGCCGGTGCAGTCTGCAAACGCATACTGGCCCATGGCCGTGACGCTGTCGGTCATTGCCACGTTCGCCAGGTTGGTGCAGCCGGAGAACGCATCGCCGCCGATGACGGAAACGCCCGCGGCAACCACGAAGTCCGTGCCGGGGCGGCCCGTGGGGTATTGGATGAGCGTGGTCTGGTACTTGTCGAACAACACACCCGCCACACTACTGTACGCGGGATTCGCGCTGTCCACCGCGATGGCCGTCAGACTGGCGCAATCCGCGAAAACGCCGTATCCGAGATCGGTGACGCCGGCGGGGATCGCGATGTCCTGCAGGCTGGAACACAGGAAGAACGCCCAGTCGCCGATGCTGGCGACGTGACTGCCGAGCGTGACGTGGGTCAGGCTGCCGCATTCCTGGAAGGCCGAGCGGCCGATGCTGGCGACGCTGTCGGGAATGATGACATCTGACAGGCTGGCGCCCGCAAACGCCCAGTCGTCGATGCGGATGACGCCGCCGGGGATCGTGTACGTTCCGCCCCTGCCCGCCGGATACAGCAGAAGCGTGGTCTGACTCTTGTCGCAAAGGACGCCATCCAGGCTGCTGAAGACGGCGTTCCCGGCATCCACCGCGATCGCGGTCAGGTTGGTTCCGGCGGCCGTGAATGCCAGCCCGTCGATCGTCGTCACATGGCTGCCGATCGCCACGCTGGTCAGGTTGGTGCAATCCGCAAAGACAAATCCCCCGATGCTGGTCACGGGCAATCCGTCGATCGTGTCGGGAATGACCACGTCGCCGCCCGCCCCGGTGTAGCCTTCAATCGCGATGGAAGTCCCGTCCGATTCGTAACGGAACGCGGTGTTCGCGCCCGGGACGGCGGACCGCACCAGGGCGATCTGGTTGCTCGACGGGCCATACTGGTAGTCGAGCACGAAGCCGTCCGGCGGGTTGTCCACAGACAGAAACGGAGCGCCCGTCAACACACCGTAACTGGCAAGTATGCACGGCGACGTGTTCAAGCCGGCCAACGCGGCAAAATCGACGCGACCGCCGGTGATGTTCAGCGTGCCCGCCACGTCGAGCCGCGCGACCGTCCCGCTGTTGCTCCGCACGCCCGCGTTCCACGTGCCGGCCAGCGTCAGGTCGCCCGCGAAGGCCAGATCGCCGGATGCAGCGTCGGGCGTCAACGCGCCGCCGCCGGCCACTGTCACGGCGCCGCCGGCGATCGAGCCGCCGCCGCAAAGCCCGGCCTGGCGGGCAATGACCAAACCGTCGGCGAATGTGTTCGCGCCGCCCAGCAGCCGGAGGGTCGCGGACTGCACGCCATTGCCGACGACGAAGGGAGCGCCGTTGGCGACGGTGGCGCGCCGGAAGCTGCACGTGCCCGCGTTGAATACGACGACACTGCCGGGGCCGTCGAGGGCGGTGAATGCGTCCGCCGCGACGACACCGCCATTCAGGGTGAGCGTGCCGCTGATGACTTGCAGCGTGGCGCTCTGTGCGAAGTTTGTCACCCGCAGTTCGCCGCCCTCGCCAACGGTCAAACCGTTCCCGGTGCCGCAGATTCCCAGGCGCAGATGATCGTTCACGTTCAAGCGGGCGCCGTTGCCGGCAATCAGAACCTGATTGCTGTCCGCGCTGGCATAGAACGTGGTCGAGTTCCCCGCATTCGGTCCGGTTTGGACGGTGACCGTGCCGCTGCTCGCGCCGACGTTCACCTCGGGAGAAGTCACCTGGCCGCCTTCGTCGATCTGCAACCGGTTGCGCGAGCCGTAGAGGCCGAGCGTCAGCACGGACAGGTTGTCCAGCCGCGAACCGCACCCGGTAACATGCACGAGGTTGCCGGTGCTGACGCCGCCGATCGTTACGAGGTTGGCCGTTGTTTCGCCTCCCTCGGCGACGGTCAATTGGTTGTCCGAACTGTTCGCGCCGAGGAACAGGTAGAGGCTGTTGCTCCAGACGGCGCCGGGCCCGCTCACCAGCACCGAGTTGTTGTCTGCGCCACAGCAGGAACCGATGGCACCTCGGGCGTCAAAGACCGTGGCGCCGTCGCGGATGGTCATCTGGTTGCCGGGGCCGAGGTTGCCGATCACGAGTTCGTCGTCGTTGCTCAGAACCGAACCGGCCCCGCTGACGAGAACGGTGTTGTTGCTCATGCCGGAGGCATCGCCAACGGAGATGACCCCGCCCCTCAGCCTTTGGGCGATGGACAAGCCGGCTGCATCGTCGCCGCCGGTTACAGGAGCGGGAAGCGGAGCGCCGGCCAGCACCATGCCGCCATCGGAGATGACCAGGCTGTTGCCGGCATTGCCGAGACCGCATGCGAACGTGCCCAAACCACACGTTCCTGCCATGCCAATCATCGGACAGCCCGAATCGGCTGTTTCTAGAAAGTACCCGTTCTCGTCCGTTGTCAGGCCGGCCGGATTTTGAAACCCCGCCATGACCACCTGCCCGGCGACCGCGTCGCCCCGAAGGACAATGCCCGTACTGTTGATCGTGAAACTTCCCGCCTGCAAGGTTATGAATCCGATGGGCGAAACGCCGTCGCCGCCCATGATGGGATAATCGGCCGCCGAGCATAACAGGCCATTGGCATCGAGGTGCAAGGTTTGGGTGCGCGCGTAGCACTGCACGCCGTCGGGACGCTGGAAGACGCAATAGCCATCGCCATGGACGTTGATCGGCAGGCCGATCGCATTTGCCGACGTGCTACCGATATGCAAGTCCTCCGCATTGAGCCAGCACGAGCCGGCGCCGCTGACGACGACGCTGTTGCTCAAGGCCGTCGTTTCCTTGCCGATCGTGCCGTTCGCGTTTATGACCTGTCCGCCGTTGGTGACGGTCAGTGAATTGCCCGATCCCTGATTCCCGATGACAAGATCGCAGGCATTGCTCCAGAGGGACCCGGGGCCGGTGACGAGCACCGTGTTGCCGCCCGCGCCGGGGAGATCGCCGATGAAGCTGTTGCCACCGGGCATCTGTTGAGAGATGGCCAGACCGGCCGCGTCGTCGCCCGACTGCGATATTGCCAGGCCGGTTGTGTCGGCGTTCGCTTGTGTGAGGGTCAGAATGGCCGTGCCGCCGCCCATGTCAAGCGGCGCGCCCACCATCACCACGCCGCCGTCGGCAATCGTCAGGCTGTTGGCGTTGGCGACGGTCACCGCATCGTCGGCGGCCTGATTGACTCGAAGCCCCGAGCTGAGGCGTTCCAAGGTCTGACTCTGACTGCCGCCGCTGTCCGTCAGCAGTTGCAGGACTTGCTGGGCTTGCTGGAGGTCGTCCGCGGCGCCGATGTGCAGGTCGCCGCCATTCCGCCAGCACGAACCGGCTCCGATCACGACCACCGCGTTGCTGACAGCCGTCAACCCCACGCCGATCGTGGCGTTCATGTTTGCGACCTGACCCTGATCGGCGACGACCATCGTGTTGCCGACCGCGGCGGTTCCGATCGTAAGATCGCCGCCGTTGTTCCAAAGCGAGCCGGCGCCCGTGACCAGGGCGGCGTTGAATCCGAGCTGGGCGTCCTCGCCGACGTAACCGTTGCCGCCGAAGACCTGTCCGCCGTTGGCGATCGTAAGGCTGTTGGCTCCGAAGATGGTGCCCGTGGAGGCCAGGGCCAGCCCCGCCGGATCGTCCCCCGCGCTGTTGATGCGGGAAAGGGAAGCCTGCTGCAACACCTGGAGTTGTTGACATGCGCCGATGTGCGTGTCACCGTTGTACCAGACGGAACCGGCATCGGTCACCAGGACGCTGTTGCTGAGGGCGGTGAGGTCGTTTCCGATCCAGGCGCAGGCGGTGTTCAGCGTGCCGCCTGCGGCGATGACGAGTCCGTTGTTGGCGCCGCTGTTGCCAACATACAGATCCCCCATGTCCCACTCGGATCCTGCGCCGGTGACCGTACCTGTATTACTGTCGGCGCCGCACAGATACCCGATCCACCCTGTGGCCACGTCGAACAGGTGTCCGCCGTTGGTGATCAGCAACGTGTTGTTTGTCCCGCTTGTGCCCACGAAGAAGTCGCCGCTGTCGGCGTTGCTGAAGTCAAAGCCATCGATGACCGTGGACGTGTCATTGTCTGCGAGGATGTCGTTGCCGGCTGCAAGAATCTGGTCATCGCTGGAAAGGTCGGTGGTGTCATTCGCTGCCTGTGCCGCGGTTGTGCCCAGCAGGACGGTGAGCAGCATTGCCGCCAAACCCATGAGAAAGGAAGACTGCGCTTCGTGGATGTGGTTCCGCACGCGAACCACCAGACCCGCTTGCTGTTGAATCGACATGGAGTGCTCTTTCATTTTCCGCCGTTGTTCGCTTCCGCGCCAATGAGCTAAGCTTTCCCCGTGCCACCACTGTTGCCGGGCCAGCCGGGATGTGTCCGCAACTCGCGTAACGTACATGCCGGACGCAGGTTAGGCAAAATACGCGCTTATCTCGCCGGCGCCCCAGCGCATGGCGTTCCCCTGCGATGCTGTCGCTTTTCGCAACAGCGCGCCACAGCAGCCTGTCGCCAGAAGCGACACGCCATGCTACAATGATTTTCATGTCGAGGATTCTGGACAGCATGAACAGTCCTGCGGCGGTTCGCGCGCTGCCCGCCGGGGAGTTGGATTCGTTGGCGCAGGAACTGCGGGAACGGATCATCACGACGGTCAGCCGCAACGGCGGGCATCTGGCCGCCAACCTCGGTTCCGTGGAACTGACCATCGCCTTGCTGCGCGCGTTCGATCCGGCCGTGGACCGGATTGTGTGGGATGTGGGCCACCAGACCTATGCCTGGAAACTGCTGACCGGCCGCCACGGACAGTTCGACTCCCTGCGCCAGCCGGGCGGCATCTCGGGTTTTCCGCGCCGTGACGAAAGCCCCTTCGATGCGTTCGGCGGCGGACACGCCGGCACGGCGCTGTCAGCCGCCCTCGGCATGGCCGTGGCGCGCGACCGTCGTGGCAGCTCCGAATACGTCGTGGCCGTGATCGGCGACGCCGCCATGGGAAACGGCATTTCGCTGGAAGCGTTGAAGAACACCGAAGGCGCCACACAGCGCCTGATCGTGGTGCTGAACGACAACGAAATGTCCATCTCGAGCAACGTCGGGTCGCTTTCCCGGCATCTCGGGCAACTGCTTTCCAGCCCCAAGTACAACCGCTGGAAGGGGGCGGCCGAACGGATCGCGCAGCAGTTGCGGATGTCGCCGTTCCGCCGGACCTACCACCGCACGGAAAAGGCCCTGAAAAGCCTGTTCTTGCAGAACGCGCTGTTCGAGGAGTTCGGCGTCCGCTACATCGGGCCGATCGACGGCCACGACCACCGGGCAATCGCCGGCGCGCTGAGCATCGCGAAGCGCTACGACCGGCCGATTCTGCTGCACGTCGCCACGCAGAAGGGGCGCGGTTACAAGGCCGCCGAGGAATCGCCGGAGCGCTGGCATGGTGTGGGCCGTTTCGATGTCGCCAAGGCCGAACTGGTCGAACCCGCGCCGGGTTACTCGAAAATCTTCGGCGAATGCCTGACGCGCCTGGCGGATCGCGATCCGCGCCTGGTTGCCATCACGGCGGCGATGTGCGCGGGGACCGGCCTGACGCCGTTCGAGGCGCGGCACCCAACGCGCTTCTTCGACGTCGGCATCTGCGAAGAACATGCCGTGGTGTTCGCCGCCGGACTGGCGGCGGAGGGGATGCGCCCGGTCGTGGCGATCTACTCCACCTTTATCCAACGCGCTGTGGACTGCATCCTGCACGACGTCTGCCTGCAAAACCTGCCGGTGACGTTCTGCCTGGACCGCGCCGGCGTGGTCGGCGCGGACGGCCCCACGCATCACGGCATTTTCGACATTCCCCTGTTGCGCTGCCTGCCGGGGCTCCTGCTGATGCAGCCAAAGGACGAGGCCGAACTGACGTGCATGCTGGTCACGGCCGTGCAACACAACGGCCCGGCGGTGATCCGCTACCCGCGCGATCCCGGGCCGGGCGCGGCCGTTCCGGACGATCCGCAGCCGCTGGAAATCGGGCAGGCGGAGATCGACGACGACTATGCGGAGGTTCCGGGCAGGCGTCGCGGAGCTCCGCCCTCCAGTTCGATTACAAACGTGATTTCGCAAACTGGAGGGGCGAGCTCTGCGAGCCCTGTTTCGGATGGATACGACTGTCGAGTCTGGTTCTGGGCCTTGGGCGACATGCTGCCGCTGGCGCGCGCGGCGGCGGTCCGGTTGCGCGCGGCGGGAGTGGTGGCGGGAGTCGTCAACGCACGCTTCATCAAGCCGCTGGACACGAGGTTGCTCGCCGCGCAGGCCACGCCGCAGACCGTGTTCGCCACGCTGGAAAACGGCGTTGTGGCCGGCGGCTTCGGCTCTGCCGTGCAGGAGGCGCTGGCCGGACTGGGCCGGACAAACCCCGTGCTGCGCTTCGGCTGGCCCGATGCAGTCATCGGACAGGGAACCACCGCCAGCCTCATGGCCGCGCACGGCCTGACGCCGGAGGCCGTGGCCGCAAAAGTGCTGGAACGGGTCGCATCCGGGCAATAATTGCCCCAATCGCCTCACCGCTTCCCCGGCTTCGGCCGGCGGGTGCGGCGTGGGCGCGTGGCGTCCGGCTTGACCTCATAGGGTTTGCCGAAGGTCTCGAAGAAATCGTAGCCGTTGGCAAAATCCGCGCGGTCGTCCTTCTCGGTCTTGCCGAGCTTGCCCGACGCGACGAGGTTGAAGACGATCTCGCCGAAATCCTCGGTGCGCTGGATGCCCCAGGCGCGCAGCACGGTCAGCGCCATCGGGCCGAACTCCTGCAGCACGTACTGGCGGACCCCGTCGGACAGTTCCTGCCCGGTGACATGCCGTTCCGGGCCTTCGGCGGGCTTCTTGAGCGCCTTCACGGTGAAGTCCAGCGCCTCGCGCAGGAAAAAATAGCTTTCCGCGGCATAGCGCGGATCGCGGACGCAGATTTCCGCCACGGCCTGCTGGAAGGTTGTGTCGTTCATGCCGTTTTCAACTCCGCGCGCAGACTGAGCGCCATGGTGTGCATCTCGCCGGGCGGGAGCGTCAGTGTCGCCTGCCGGGCGTTGGCCGTCTCCACGCACAGCATCCGGGGATACTCGTCGGCGCCGAAGTCCGCCATCCGCTTCGATTTCTCGATCCACGGGTTCCAAACCACGGTCGAATGACTGTTGCGCTTCGCCACGACAATCTGACGGCCCAGGCCGGCGTCGTCCACCGAGCACTCGGGATTGGTGTCGTGATAGACGCGGTCGGTTTCGCCGCGGATCAGCACCGCGCCCTTTTGCGCCGCGTGCTCCTGCCCGGTCAGGTCGTCGTAGTAGCGCACGCCGTCCAGCCCGATCACGCAGGCGTGCGCCACGTCGCGCACCAGCAGGTAGGTGTGGAGCGCCTCGGAGATCGCGATCGGCGCCTTGTCGCGGTTGCGCGTCGTCAGTTCCACGCGCAGCGTCGTGTCCAGCACGACGCGCAACGTGAGATCGAACGCGTGCGGCCAGAACGGTCGCGTGAACTCGTTGTCGCTCAGGCCGAGCTTGATGTCCGTCACCTGCGCGCTGTATTCGGCCGTCAGCAACGTCCAGGTCAGCAGGCGCGCAAATCCGTGGGCGGGCTTGCCTTTTTCGTTCGGGTGAGCGCCGAACCACGGCCAGCAGACTGGAATGCCACCGCGAATGGGCTTGCCCGCCTCGTAGACGGCCTTGCGGCTGACAAAAAGCACGGGGGCGTGCCCGAGCGGTTTGTACCCCAGCACCTGGGCGCCGTACAGCGACACCTCGCACGCGCCATGCGGACCTGCAAGCGCCGCGATTGGCATGCCGCCAAGCCCGGCGCGAAACGCAATGCGTCCAGCCGCGCCGAACCGTTTGTTGAGCTGGGTCACATCAGGAAAGGGCATGCCGGTCTCCCGTTTCGGGGCTGTGGTTTGTTTCGTCCTGCTCCGCAAAGCCGAACCGCAACTGGTGCGGCTGCCAGTCCGGATTAACCAGGCCGGTGGGGTCGGTGCCGCCCGCCAGTTGCAGCAGCGCGCGCGCCAGCCGGTCCGGAATCTCCAGCAGACGCCCGCCCTGAATTCCCTTCCCCCCGGGTGTCAGCGGCGCGTGCAGTTCCGGCAACAGCGGCGCGAGGATACCCATGTAGCGCCCCGGATGCAATGGCCGTTTCAACTCCAGCCACGCCACATCCAGCAGCCACCCCATGACCTCCGGCGCGATGCCGGGCGCAACCGCCACCACCGGCGGGACGGCCGCGCGCGCCCGCGACAACGCGATGCCGATGGCGCGGATGTCCGCATTGTGGTAGGCGAAGATCACATCGCCCGGCGATGCCATCCGCATATTCTCGTAGAACGGATTGCGCGAACCATTGGCGCGACGCTGCCGGCACCAGAGAAATCCGCCCGGGATTTCCACGTCGTACGTGTGCTTCTGATTGGCCCACCAATACCGCATGCGCCTATTATGTTCCAAAAGGCCGGTATGACACAAGGCGGAGCAACGCCTCCCTTTTTGCATCATCGCGTGTATCCCGATCACGCATTTTGGAGGGCGGAGCTCTGCGACGCCATGTAGGGCAAGGAGCGGAAGGTCCGTTCGCGCCGCAACGGCACGACCGAACTGCGCCCTCGCCAGCGACTGTCGAGGACGATGGACGAGAACGATTGCGGCAAAGTCTGGCCGTTGCCGCATTGCTTCTCGGGCCCATAGCTCAGTTGGTCAGAGCAGGAGACTCATCATTCGATCCGGCACATTTTTTTGCCCGAATAGCTCCGAGTCGTCCCCCGTACGCAACCGCCTGTATTTCAACCCGTTGCGCAGATTTTCATTTTATCCCAATCATCCCGAATACGACCATTTTCGGGCACCGGGTTACAAGTTTCCCAAAGGCGCACTCTTCAGACGGCACAAAAGCAAAGGCCACAGTCGCGCCCATTTGTGCTGCACTGTGCATCTCTGAATCACGGGCGATAGATCCTGATGCTCTCGGGCGGCTCGTTTTGCCCATCATCACCAAACTGGCTCGGTTTCGTAAGCGTCAATGCGACTGTAGTCCATTCCAGGCCGTTCCAAATCAGTAGGCCGTCCTCAGACACCCGGACAATTGGCCAAAGCATTCGGATTTGTTTATCACGAAGCCTCCCGCCAGAAGCAGTAAACTCCCAGTCCGGATACCTATGTGTTCGCGTGCGATCAAGAAAGTGTAACTTCACGACGCCATATCTGTTTCGCCCATCCGGAACTGTCATACACGCGTCGGCGAAAAAAAATAATTCTGTTGGCCTGTTTGTGTGAGATTCCGCACTCCGCATAAGAGTCCGGTAGGCGCGGCGCATACGTAGTTGCACAGCCGATGGGTCATCCAGTGTTGTCTGAAGTGGCCACGGCGCAATTGAATCACCATACATGACGACTGTCTGTGAAGTCGCAATGCCAGTCGTGCGCACATCGTTACTGTTGAATGTGACCCAATAGTCGGGTATTCGCAGCGTTCCAATGTCGATTCCGGCGCCCAAGACCTGACAACCGAGTTTCATAACCGAACCATTGGCGGTGGTCCCAAGAATCTTTGCCTCGTCTCCGTATGCGAGGGTGCCACTCTCGATAAGGTCACCTGGGCTCGCAACGTTTTTCTGCAGGTATAGCCTGTATGGGATAAACGGACGGACTTGAGGTCCCCATGCTCCTTCCGTCCGCCACACTATCCCGCACTGTGTCACCAGTTCTAAAATGGCGTTCGTGGGGGCCGGGACAAAGTCGTTAGGGTTCTCATTGAAACCGGAATCGTCACGCGAAACTGACAATGCAAATCGAGATACAGTCACAACATTACCGGTTTCTGTTGGCCAAGCGTCACGCGGCATGACGAGTAGGATCGCCGTGACAAATAGCGAGCTTCTTGCGATGCATCTCATTGTGTTTTCCTAGCCAATATTTGTATGCGTTTCAACGACTCCTGCTAACCGCAATCAATTTTTTATATGGTAACGCTATACTGTCCGTTTTGCAACTTCCCGCGTCCAATTTGCCCGCTTCCCCAACAAAGGGCGCAAGCCAGAACTGACGGGACTTTCCCGCCACATTGCCATCGGACTTGGAAATTCGCCCTCGGCGGGCTTGTCCCGCCGGAGCGAAAGTTCAGACGGCGGCGCAACCAGCGAACCCGGTGTTTTTCTTCCGGATTTTTGCGAGAGGATGCCGTTTCGGACTCGCCTCGCACTCTCCTGGGATGCTCTTCCGCCTTTCTTCGCCAGAACTTCGGCTCCGGCGGGACAAGCCCGCCGGGGGCCGCCTGCCGCGGGTACGCATTTTTGAGCCTTGCGGCAACCCCGTCAACTCTGACTTGCGCCGTCAACGATTCGTGCAACACATTCTGAGTCTTGGAGAAGTGAGGGACAGAGGAGGCTTGCGCAGAAGCATACATCGGGGTCGGTATCGGTATCGGAATCGGAATCAAATGTCTTTTCATGCTCATTTTCCCATGCCAGCACTACCAAAATGCGTCGATTCCGATACCGATTCCGATACCGACCCTCGATAAAACCTGCCGCCGAAGCGTGAAACGTGATTAGATGCTTTCGCCCTGTAAACCCTGCCTGCGCCATCGACAATTCCCCCGGCGCAAACTAAACTATCTTCTTTCTGATTGCCGACTGCTGTGCCGCCACACGATCTGGATCCATCCCTATGAAACATGACCTGCCGTCCCTTCTCGCCGCCGTTCTCGCGCTCGTTGCCTGCGCCGCAGGGCCGGCCGCCGCTGGCGATCTGCCGCCGGAAATCGCCTTCGGTCCCCTGCCCGATTCCGCGCAGGCGATGCAACACGCCGCCGCCGTCACCACCAACCGCTTCCCCGATGCCGACACCGTGCTCGTGGACAATCTCGTCCGCGAGGCCTACCGCCCGGATGGCACCTCCGTGCAGATCGATGACGAATACACCAAGATCCTCACCGAGAAGGGGCGACGCGAAAATTCCGTGCGGTCGTTCTACATTCCGACGGCCTACGCCACCACCACCGTGATGCGGGCAGAGATGATCAAACCTGACGGTAGCCGCGTTGCCGTCGATACCGCACGCAACGGGCGTGTGATGATCGATCCGGGACAAATGGGCGCCAACATCTACGACCCCAACAACAAAATTTTCCAACTCTCCATCCCCGGTCTCGAAATCGGCGATGTCGTGCACTTGGCCTCGCTGCGCACGACGTACAAAGCATACGTGCCGGACACCTGGGCCGATCTCAACACGTTCGAGGGCGAATCGCCCATCCTCTCCTTCACGTATGAAATCGCCGCACCCACCAACCGGCCGCTGCAGCACATCCACCTGCGCGCGCCGGTCTCCAACACCGTCGCCTATGCCACCAGCACGCTGCCGGACGGCCGCCTGCTCCACCGCTGGACCATCCGCGACGTGCCGCAGATGTTCCCCGAACCGGACATGCCCGGTGCCGACACCGTGGTCCAGCGCGTCCTGCTCAGCACGGCCCCGGACTGGCCTGCGCTTTCACGGTGGTATGCGGGCCTCTGTCAGCCGCGCCTCGACGCAGTCACTCCGGAGATGCGCGCCACCGTCTCCAACCTCGTGGCGGGAATCTCCGACCGCGACGGACAGATTCGCGCGCTCTTCAAGTTCGTCTCGCAGGATGTCCGCTACATGGGCATCACCACCGAGAACGTGGCCCCGGGCTACGAGCCGCACGATGTCTGCATGACGTTCAGCAACCGCTACGGCGTCTGCCGCGACAAGGCTGCGCTGCTGGTCGCCATGCTGCG
>Ga0073936_10006771_pt1 | contig 15004 bp, 9 predicted proteins | sample AliMusrvi5mmetaG_FD_87041 | JGI IMG/M metagenome (GOLD analysis project Ga0073936, IMG submission 87041) | Freshwater lake bacterial and archeal communities from Alinen Mustajarvi, Finland, to study Microbial Dark Matter (Phase II) - Alinen... | ecosystem: Environmental > Aquatic > Freshwater >... | reverse complement strand
TTTCGTATGTGTTTTTGGCAACCGTCCAGACATTTTTACGCGAACCAAAGTAACCTCTGGTAAGTAGCAGCAACTTTTTCCTTCGCGCTTTTGATGCTACATGATTTACTGATCTTGGCATTTCTTTTTGTTTTAGAACAATGGCGTTCCGTTTGAAGGGAATCTTTATATGCTCATTGTCCGGTTAAACCTAATTCTATAACTTATTAAAAGAGAACATTATCTCATAGCAAGCAACCTCTTGACATGATTAGTGTCAACATCGGCTACCATACCCCATTTTGTGAGGTTACGTTTGCGCTTGGTGCTTTTCTTGGTCAGAATATGACTCTTGTAAGCATGTTTTCTTTTAATCTTTCCTGAACCGGTAAGAATGAAACGTTTCTTAGCACCGGCATTCGATTTCATTTTAGGCATCTCTGTCCAAAGTATTAAATTATTTTTTCTTTTTAGGCGAAATAAATATTGTCATTCTCTTTCCTTCGAGTTTTGGAAGCTGTTCCACTTTTCCCACCTCTTCCAACGCATTGGCGAAGCGGAGCAGTAAAATTTCTCCTTGCTCGTTGTATAATATCGACCTTCCTTTAAAAAACACGTAAGCTTTAACTTTAGCGCCTTCCTGAAGAAATTTCTCGGCGTGTTTCAACTTAAAGTTGTAATCGTGGTCATCCGTATTTGGACCAAAACGAATCTCCTTAACAATGATTTTGGAAGCTTTGGCTTTTAACTCCTTCTGCTTCTTCTTCTGTTCATAAAGAAATTTCTGAAAATCAGTAATTCTGCAAACGGGTGGTTCGGCATTTGGTGAAATCTCCACCAGGTCGAGCTCCAGTTCGTCAGCTTTCCGCAGGGCATCCTGAATCCTGAATACCCCGGGGGTTTCAATATTCTCTCCTACCAACCGGACCTCAGGGACACGAATCTGATGATTAATCCGAAATTGCGATTTCTCTTCTTCTTTAGGGGCTCTTGGCCCATTGCCTCTGATAACTGCTATGGCTAATCCTCCTTATTATTTAATTAATTTTCAACTATTTCCAGGCGTCTGCCAACTGTACTGAGACCTCGTTGCCAATGAATGCTGCAAAAGCATCAATTGTCATTGATCCCTGATCTCCTTCTCCCTGACGTCGCACTGATACAGAGTTGCTTTCACATTCTTTTTCACCTACAATCAACAGATAAGGAATATGTTTCATCTCATTATCTCTGATTTTCCTGCCGATTTTTTCATTGCGGTCGTCAATTCCGGCGCGAATATCGGAAATATTTAATTGATTTGAAACTTTTTGAGCATAATCATTGTACTTTTCACTGATTGGTAACACAACAACCTGTTCAGGGGTCAGCCACAAAGGAAATTTTCCTGCAGTATGCTCTATCAGGACCGCACAAAAACGTTCCATCGATCCAAATGGTGCTCGGTGAATCATCACAGGACGATGGCGTTTGTCGTCAGCTCCAATATATTCAAGACCAAAACGTTCCGGTAGATTATAATCCACCTGGATCGTTCCGAGCTGCCATTTACGACCAAGTGCATCCTTGATCATAAAGTCAAGTTTTGGTCCGTAGAAAGCGGCTTCACCCAATTCGGTCACCGTCTTTAGCCCTTTTTCAGTGCAAGCCTCAATGATTGCATTTTCAGCCTTTTCCCAATTTTCGTCAGAGCCGATGTATTTTTCCTTGTTATTCGGATCACGCAATGATATCTGCGCTGAATAATCTTTAAAATCGAGCGCTTTAAAGATGATGAAAATGATATCAATCACTTTCAGGAACTCCTCTTTTAACTGATCGGGACGGCAGAAGATATGCGCATCATCCTGTGTAAAGCTTCTGACGCGCGTCAGTCCATGCAGCTCACCGCTCTGTTCGTAACGGTAAACCGTTCCGAATTCAGCCATGCGAACAGGTAAATCTTTGTATGAACGAGGTTTGAACTTATAGATCTCGCAGTGGTGCGGACAGTTCATCGGTTTAAGCATGTACTCCTCACCCTCATTTGGGGTGCGGATCGGCTGAAATGAATCTTTCCCGTATTTCTGAAAGTGACCCGAAGTTTTATAAAGCATCACATCACCTATATGCGGAGTGATCACCTGCTCGTAACCAAATTTCTTCTGCACCTTCTTCAAAAATTTCTCAAGATTGTCGCGGAGCATCGTCCCTTTTGGCAGCCAGAGTGGTAAACCCATCCCCACATTTGGTGAAAAATGGAACAACTCCATCTCCTTGCCTATCTTCCGATGATCGCGTTTTTTTGCCTCTTCCAACAATACCAAATACTCTTCAAGCAATTTTTGCTTTGGGAAAGTGATTCCGTAAACACGGGTGAGCATTTTGTTCTTCTCGTTGCCGCGCCAGTAAGCTCCTGCAATATTAGTCAGTTTAATGGCTTTTATAAATCCTGTATTTGGTAAATGGGGACCACGGCAAAGATCTGTAAAGTTTCCCTGTTTGTATAAGGTTATGGTACCATCCTGAAGATCGGTGATCAGTTCAAGTTTGTATTGGTCACCCTTTTCGGTAAACAACTTTAGCGCATCTGCTTTTGATATTTCACTTCTTACGATATCCGATTTTGTGCGGGCCAATTCAAGTATTTTCTGCTCAATTGGGGCCAGATCTTTATCTGTCAGCACTTTGCCTTCCGGAAGATCGATGTCATAATAAAAACCATTGTCGACAGTCGGCCCGATACCGAACTTGGTTCCCGGATAGAAAAATTCAATTGCCTCAGCCATAATATGCGCCGAAGAGTGCCAGAAAGTTTCGCGTCCCTGGATATCATCCCACAAATGAAGTTTGATGGCTGCATCTGAATCGATGGAACGAGTAAGGTCCCTTACTTCACCGTTGACCGAAATAGAGAGTACCTCTTTCGCGAGACGGCTGCTGATCGCTTCTGCTATTCCAAGACCCGTAATTCCCTGATCGAATTCCCGTACTGAATTATCAGGAAGTGTAATTTTTATCATCACTTATTATTTTTTTCGAAGGTGCAAAATTAGTGATTCTACAGTTGTTCTTCAAAAATATACTCAAGTTTAATACAGCTATTTTTGGAATGATGCTATAATTTTTCGTCCAACTCCCTATTTTTTAATATTTTTGAGGCTAAAACAGATTAAATATCAACTATCATGCGCAGGATTATTTCAGTTTTGTTTTTAATTTCAGCCTGTTACACCACAATCCAGGCACAGCAAATCACTCTTGAGGATCTTTTTACCAAAAGAAGCTTCCAGCAACAGTCGGTGACCGGATTAGCATCGATGAAAGATGGAGTGAATTATACTGCACTCGAGAACGGAGGGAGGCAAATCGTGAAATACAGCTACAAAACAGGTGTGAAATCAGATTTGATGCTTGATATTCAAACGCTTAAAAATGATTCACTCTCCTATATCAGCGATTATGTTTTCAGTAACGACGAAAACAAGGTTCTATTGATGACCGACAGGCAATCCATTTACAGAAGGTCGTTTACTGCAGTTTATTTTGTGTACAACTTCCTGACCAAAGAGCTGATCCGGCTGGCACCGGGAAGGCAGCAGGTGGCAACTTTTTCTCCCGACGGTGAGCGTGTTGCCTTTGTGAGAAAAAATAATCTTTTTATGAAAAGTCTTCGGTTTGGCACAGAACGTCAGATCACTTTTGACGGGGAATTCAATAAAATTATCAACGGAGTCCCCGACTGGGTTTACGAGGAGGAGTTTGAATTCAACAGGGCCTTCGAATGGTCACCTGACAGTAAACAGCTGGCTTACATCAAGTTCAATGAGGAGGCTGTTCCAACCTTTGGGATTCCGATGTACAAGGGACAAAACCCCGAGCATAAGGAAAATAGTGTATATCCAGGTGAATACCGATATAAATATCCCAAGGCCGGGGAGAAGAATTCTGTTGTCAGCGTATGGGTATACGACATAAAGGCGGGACAGAATATCCAGATGGATTTTGGTGCTGAGACAGATATCTATATTCCTCAAATCAAGTGGACTTACAGCGGGAATAATCTTGGAATACTTAAAATGAATCGCTTACAAAACAAGCTGGATCTGCTTTATGCCAATTCCCATTCGGGTGACACGCGCCTGATCTACACTGAAAAGAATAAAAGATATATAGAGACCGATTTTCTGGATAATTTCCAGTTTTTACCCGATGATAAAAGTTTTGTGATACTAAGTGAGAAGGATGGATACAAACACCTCTATCTCTATGACAACAGCGGTGTTGTCGTGCGGCAACTCACTTCCGGAAAATTTGATGTCATCAAATATTACGGGTATGATCCGGTCACAAAGACATTTTATTATCAGGCTGCGGCAGTTTCGCCAATGCAACGCGAGGTTTACGGTGTCACTTTCGATCCGAAGAAAAAAATATCCCTCTCCACACAGAAACTCACGGCACAGAATGGCACCAACAATGCCGATTTTAGCAACGGATTCAAATATTACGTTAATCAGTATTCAAACTTAACGACTCCACTGGTTGTTACCTTACATGAGATCTCCGGAAAACAAATCAGGATACTAAAAGAAAACGAAGAACTAAAGTCAACTATAACTGAGAGAAAAATTCCGCAAAAAGAGTTCTTTACCTTTAAAAATTCTGATGGAACCGAGTTGAACGGATGGATGATCAAACCTTCGGATTTCAATCCAAACTTGAAATATCCGGTTGTTATGACCCAATACAGCGGACCAAACTCCCAGCAGGTGCTGGATGATTTTAAGATTGGATGGGAAAACTATCTTGCAACAAAAGGTTATCTGGCAGTTTGTGTCGACCCTAGGGGAACAGGCGCCCGCGGTGAAGATTTTCGCAAATGCACCTATGGCCAGTTAGGAAAGTTTGAGTCTGATGATCAGATTGAAGCAGCAAAATACATTGCTACACTTCCTTATGCTGATGGTAAAAATATTGCCATCTGGGGTTGGAGCTACGGAGGTTTTATGTCTGCCATGTGCCTTGCCAAAGGTGGTGTCGTTTTTAAGGCGGGAATTTCAGTTGCACCCGTAACTAACCAACGTTTCTATGATACCGTCTACAGTGAACGGTATATGGGGTTGCCAAGCCAGAATCCCGAAGGTTATGATGAAAATTCGCCCATTACACTGGCCAAAGGAATCAAAGGGAAGCTGCTCCTTGTGCACGGAACTGCTGATGATAATGTGCATTATCAGAATACTCTCGAATTTGCAGAGGCGATGGTTCAGGCAGGTGTTCAATTCCAGATGATGTCGTATGTGAACAGGAATCATGGTATCAGGGGTGGAAATACAACAATGCACCTTTACACGATGTTTGATAATTTTCTGAAAGAGAACCTGAAGTAAGGTAATGAAAGAATTTGAAAATGTGAAAATGTGGTAATTTGAAAATGTGCCAATGTGTTAATGTGTTAATGTGCAAATTGAATGTTGTAGTCTTTTTGCTTTGAATTTTTCACTTTAGACTTTATAATTTTCATTGCTTGTTTTTTACTTTTATTTTTTTCTGTAATCCCTTTGGCTATTCTGAAATTCGGTCTATATTTGCACCCTCCAAGCCCAGATGGTGAAATTGGTAGACACGCTAGTTTCAGGGACTAGTGACCGCAAGGTTGTGCAAGTTCGAGTCTTGTTCTGGGCACCAAAAATAAGAAAACCCGTTGAAATTCAACGGGTTTTCTTATTTTTGGCTATTTATGCTTTTTAGGACTGACAGGTTTCTTTGTGTATGTGTGGTGGACGGGAGTAGTGGTCCCAAAAGCCTTTTCAATGGCCACCTCTGTAAGTGGTTCCATTACGTTATACCCCTCTTCATTCGGATGAACGCCATCTTTTGAGTATTCCGCCTTCAAGCCATTTCGTTCATCTACCATTGCTGAAAAAAAATCAAGGTATATACATGCACTTTTCTCGGCATAAGTTTTTATCATTTTATTTAGTGCGATTATCTTCTCTGCCGGTTTAAGTCCTGGTTTCCACGGATAATCGTAAACAGGCAGAACGGAACACAGAATAACCTTAATATCATTGGCTTTTGCCAACTGAGCCATCGAAATGATATTATCCTCGATCATCTCCAGTGTTGAGGGACCTGTGTTACCAGCAATATCATTTGTGCCGGCCAAAATAACAACTACTCTAGGCTTAAGTTTAATCACATCTGCTCTGAACCGAACCAACATTTGAGGTGTGGTTTGTCCGCTAATCCCACGGTTAAGATAAAATTTACCTGCGAAAAACTGAGGATGAATATTGACCCAGCCTTCGGTAATTGAGTTCCCCAAAAACACAACGCGCTTTTCATTCGGTGTAGGTAATACCTGGTTTGCATTTTCAGCTCTAAAACGGTTTAGGTTAGGCCAGTCCTGTGCGAAAGAAGATTGCGCATAAAATACTGAAGCTAAAAGAATTACAATTGCTAATTTTAATTTTCTCATTATTTTAATTTAAATGGTTCCTATTTTTCCAATGAAAATACACTTTAGATTAATACATCTTATTATCAATGACTTTTAATTCTTTCATTTCTTCATTCTCATCTCTCCGCCAATGGGAATGCCGAAATCCTTAACCGTGCTGCCCCCATGGGAATTAAGATAATTTCCTCAGATTTATTTTCTTTTGCTGCACTCTCGTCAGGTAATACACCACATAACCCATATTTATCAATTTTCCAGGATGGGATTCGTACTCCCCTTGCATGCACTTCGATAGGCACCGATCCGGAAGTAAATGGAAAATCATCACTGCTCCAACTTTTCTTAACAACTTTCAGATTTTGAAGAGGATTTTGTCCGGTGAGTTGAAGCGCGTAATTCCAGGGTGTTTCGGGATAAATCTCAAAGGTAGGCCATTTGGTTGCATCGGCACCCGGCTGCCATTTTGAATCGCCAATTGCAGTCGCTTTACTATCAAGCTTCTCGTATCTTTCAGAAATTTTCAGCGACATTGTCAGCGGTCCGTAATTTACAGAAACACTGTTTTTATTCACCTCCCACCGCCTGAGCGAAAGTTCCATTGGAAGTCCGAGCGTTACCTGATCACCATTGCTCCATTTCCTATGAATCATCATGTATTTTCCTGATTCGGGTTTTTCAGATTGGGTTATCCCGTTGATTTTGATTGATGCTTTTTTGCACCAGGTGGGAATTCGCAGGTAAAGTGGAAATTCAACTTCGTCCTTCGTGCTGACCAAAAAATGAACCTGCTCTTCAAAGGGATAATTGGTCTCTTCTTTTATGGATATTGGGATATTTCTGGCAACTTTCACCTTTGCCGTGCAAGCTCCGTATAAAGCGAATGCAACACCATTATCGGGAGTTGCCAAGGCCAGGTGTTCAACATAATAGGGCCATCCCTGGGAATGGTTGTGTTGACAGCAACGGCTGCTGAATGGATTCATTGCTAAAAACGGGCCTGAATTCTGGATCCCGGGACTATGGTTTTTTGAATCGCTTACCACCTCATTCGGGCAGGTAATGTAACGCAACCCTTTAAAATCTGGCATCACAGCTGCAGGATAAGAATTAAAAGCAACCTCTTCGGCATGCTCTGCCCAAAACGGGTCTCCTGTGATGCGCAGCATTATTTCATCTGAAGCCATCTGCTCAACAAAACCACAGGTTTCAGTCCCCTGACGCGGATCGATATAACCCATGCGGGCATTCTCGTCGGCCCCAAACATTCCCCCCGGAACTTGTCCAAATGTCCGGCGTATCAGGTTGAATGCATTATACGACGCTTGCAACATTGCCGGATCACCGGTCTGCATAAAATAGGTAGCCGGCTCCCGGAAACACTGCGCCACATTCACATTGTGCCAGTTAGGCAGTGTCGATTCATCCATCCAGTTAGCTGTATTGCGGTGTATTTTGTTGCCAAGTTCAAGAAGGAAAGGATCGCCTGTGATATTGTAAAGCCAGTAAACACTGAATAAATTATCCCCTCCACGGCTGTTCTCCCAATAATCCTTTAAAAAATCGGCATCTGCCACTTTCGACTGCCACTTAAAATAATTAGTCATCAATGAGATCACCCTGTTATCTCCCGAATACTCATAGTACGATTGCAGCGTCCAAAGCATAATCATATTTGCCCATAAATCTCTTTTCCCTTTCCGGATTGTTACGGGTCCAAAATATCCATCCGGTTGCTGACTTTTAAATACCGCCTCAAGCCACACTTTGGTCTCACTAATCATTTTGGGATCGTTCAGTATATAAGCGAGATTACCGTACCCTTTAAGCCAGTAGGGAACCTCCTCCCATCCGTTTTGTCCTCCGGTGTTGAGCCAGGCATTGTCTTTTTTGTCGAGCCAGGCGCTGATCTCGCCCAAGTGACCAGTAAGACCGTCGCGCTGTAATTCCAGGTATTTCTTCAACCATCCGGCAGGTTTGATTGCCGTAACCGGAAGTTTTATGAACTGGAGTGGCTGAAGCGGTATGCGGTTACTCACATAATTGACGTTGGTCTGATTGGCAACCGGACGATCGAGGCAAATAATTTTTGTCGCTTTATTGTCCGCAAAAACAACAGCAGGGCAAAGCAGGAACACTAATAGTACCACTTTCCCAATCATTCGAATTCGTTTTACAATTATCATTTTATATTAGCGTTTAGTTCATTCAATCGAAGATTTTTGTCGGAGTTTATGGTAAAGCGCCGGGTAAAAATTTATACAAAGCTAAAAAAATCCCTAATTAAGGAGGACAAATTTTAGTCCACTAAAATCACAGGAAAATCATTAATTTCGGCAGGATTTCCAGCTAATGAAAAATCTAACATGAAGTATTTAAAGAGTCTTTACCTACAGGTGATCATAGCCATCCTCACTGGAATCCTTATCGGAACTTTTTACCCTACATTCGCGATCAGTTTAAAACCGCTGGGCGATGGTTTTATCAAACTGATCAAGATGATGATTGGTCCTGTTATCTTTTGCACTATTGTGAATGGGATCGCCGGCATGGAAAACACCAAAAAGGTGGGGCGGGTAGGCATCAAAACAATAATCTACTTTGAGATTGTATCCACGTTTGCATTGATGATCGGTTTGATAGTTATTAATATCCTTAAACCAGGTGTTGGGATGAATATTGATCCATCTTCACTGGATATGAAAGCTGTTGAAGGGTACATGACTCAAAGTAAAAGTGTTGGGGTGCAGGATTTTATTATGAATATCATACCCGATAATATCATCAATGCACTATCCAACGGAAATATTCTGCAGGTTCTGTTTTTTTCCATCCTTTTGGGGTTTGCCTTATCCAAAATTGGTTCAAAAGCCAGACCGTTTATGACTGCCTTAAAATCAATTGAAGAGGCTCTTTTTGCAATTATCAGAATCATCATGAGGGTTGCCCCATTAGGTGCTCTCGGTGCGATGAGCTTTACGATCGGAAAGTACGGGCTGGGTTCGCTGATTTCGCTCGGTCAGCTGATGGGTTCGTTTTATTTGACATGTATACTGTTCATTATCCTTATTTTAGGTGGTATACTAAAATTTACTGGCTTTAGTTTATGGCAATTGCTTAAATATATCAAGGAAGAAATTTTAATTGTTCTTGGTACCTCTTCCTCAGAAGCTGCATTGCCCAGTTTAATGGATAAGTTAAGAAAGGTGGGTTGTTCTGAACCGGTGGTTGGATTGGTCATCCCGACAGGTTATTCGTTTAACCTCGACGGTACCTCGATCTACCTTACCATGGCTGCTGTTTTTCTGGCACAGGCCACAAACACACCTCTGGAGTTTTCACACCAGGTTTCGTTACTCCTTATCTTAATGCTTGCCTCAAAAGGGGCGGCAGGAGTTACGGGGAGCGGCTTTATCACACTTGCGGCGGTTTTACCCGTTGTTGGAAATATTCCGGTTGCAGCGATCGCACTCATTTTAGGTATCGACCGTTTTATGAGTGAAGCAAGAGCAATTACCAATCTTATTGGCAATGCCATCGCAACGCTCGTTATCGCCAAATCGGAAAAAGAGATCGATATGGCAAAAGCGAAGGAATTAATCGGGTAATAAAAACAGGTTGAATTTCTATTTTAGCAACCCCAATGCCTCATTGACCGAATAAACCGGCAGATTACAGGATTTGTCCTGACAAACGTAAATCACCGTTTGATTTTCTAACAGACGATTTTCAAGCAATGGCAAATTTTCATCTGATCCTCCTGCAAAGACGGCAGTTGGAAGAAAGTTCTTCTGCATTTCAATTGCAACTGACAAAGCATTTTCCCCCAGCGCAGCCACTTCGTAAGAGGGATAAATGATTTTTCCCATAACTATCGCCCAATTGGCGTAGTAGGCTCCATGTCTTACAATCTCGTTTCGGAAATTAAATGCCATTTGTTCAGCTCTTTGTGTGTATTCAGGTTGATCGGTAAGTTTTCCCAGTTGATATAAAACATTTGCAAACACAGAGTTGGATGCAGGAATCACATTATCAGAGGTCTCGTGCTTTCGGGCAATCAGATTTTCCGACTGGTCGGAGGTATAATAAAACAGTTGTGTTTCATTATCTGAAAAATGATCCAGGACATAAGAAGTCAGAAAACGGCTAAGATTTAGCCAGTGCAAATCGAATGTAACTTCATACAGACAGATATAAGCATCTGCAAGAAGGGCATAATCATCGAGGAATGCCTCAATACTCACCCGTTTATCCTTGAAAACACGGTACAGTAAACCATCAGCTTTGAGCATATAAGTCTCGATAAAACCGGCTGTCCGGATCGCCCCTTCCAGGTATTTTTCGTTTCCAAATGCTTTATAGGCATTTATATAACCCGATACCATGAGGGCATTCCAGCAGGTAAGGATTTTGTCATCGGTAGCCGGACGAATACGTTGGTTTCGTCGTTCGAGTAATAATTGGTTCGCTTTTTTAAGAATGAGGTTTAATTCCCCGGTTAGTAATCCATTCTCGTCGGCAAACAGCTCTTTGTCAACTCCGGAGTGGAGAATATTTTTATCCGGTTCCCAGTTTCCTTCAGGAGTAACCTGGTAAAAACGGAGGACAATTTCTGAAATCGCAGGATCCAATACCGATTCGATCTCCTTTCTTGTCCAGACATAGAATTTCCCCTCTTCGTGTTCGCTGTCGGCATCGATTGACGCATAAAAACCACCCTCCGGATATTGCAATTCACGTTCTAAAAAAGTGATGGTCTGCTCCACAATTTCAGCGTACAGCGGCCGGTTTGTCAGCTGATAGGCATGCGAATAGAGCGTGATCATCTGGGCATTGTCATAAAGCATCTTCTCAAAATGGGGAACCTTCCAGAACTGATCGGTCGAATAGCGGGCAAAACCCCCGCCAATCTGATCATAAATACCTCCACGCGCCATGGCATCGAGTGATAGGATTACTGCATCGAGTGCCTTCTGATTTCCGGTCAGGTAGTAGTATTGAAGGAGAAATTCGAATCCAACCGGTAACATAAATTTAGGGGCGCCATTATAACCACCGAGATTGAAGTCAATGGTACTGATATGATTTTCAAAGGCATCATGGTATTCATCCCGGTTGAAGGGGTTTTTGCCAATTATTTCCGGTAATGAAACAGCCCGGATTCCTTCAGTAAGGGTCTCAGCTGCCTGTAAAACCCTGGGATATGCTGATTTAAATAGATGACTTAGCTGTTTTAAAGCATCAATCCACTGATCGGGTGGGAAGTAGGTGGCGGCATGAAACGGTCTTCCATCGGGAAGGGCAAAGGCATTGAGGGGCCACCCCCCACGACCTGAAATGAGCTGAGCCGCTTCCATATAGATCCGGTCAATATCGGGACGCTCTTCACGATCAATCTTAATACAAACAAAATGTGTATTCATCAAACGGGCAATACCTTCATTCATAAAAGATTCCTGCGCCATCACATGACACCAGTGACATGCAGCATACCCGATACTGATGATCAGCGGTTTATTTTCGGCTCTCGCTTTTGATAATGCCTCCTCACCCCATTCGTACCAATCGACCGGATTGTCGGCATGTTGTTTCAAATAGGGACTGCTTGCCAGGGATAATCTGTTTTGTGTATTCATATCCAAAGAACAAACCAGACGGGAAATGGTTTGATGTTCCAGAAGGATATAATATATGAGACCAGAGATTTGAAGAGCTCAGAATCAGGGTAGGTCCACAAAAAAAGGCGCCGAAGCGCCTTTTTCAACTATGATATCAGAATCACTTTACATTTTGCTCAGATTTGCCTGTGCAGCAGCCAATCTTGCAATTGGCACCCTGAAAGGTGAGCAGCTCACATAATCAAGACCAACCATATCGCAGAATTCAACTGAACTTGGTTCGCCGCCGTGTTCACCGCAAATACCCAGTTTAATATCCGGGCGGGTAGAACGTCCCTTAATACAAGCCATTTCAACCAACTGGCCAACACCATGTCTATCAAGCACCTGGAAAGGATCTTGTTTCAATATTCCTTTTTCAAGGTAAGCGGGTAAGAATTTACCTGCATCATCGCGCGAGAAGCCCATAGTCATCTGTGTAAGGTCATTCGTTCCGAAAGAGAAGAATTGTGCCTCTTTGGCAATCCCTTCGGCTGTAAGTGCAGCACGGGGAACTTCAATCATTGTCCCTACAAGGTAATCAATCCTGTCGCCACGTTCTTTAAAAACAGTTTCTGCAGTAGCATTGATAATATCGGCCTGGTTTTTAAACTCGGCAACAGTACCAATCAAAGGCACCATGATTTCGGGACGTGCATCAATGCCCTTGGCTTTCAGATTCATTGCAGCTTCAATGATTGCGCGTGCCTGCATCTCAGTGATTTCGGGATAAGTGATTCCCAGACGGCAACCACGGTGTCCCAACATTGGGTTAAACTCTTCCAATTCGGCTACTTTAATGCGGATCTGATCTATAGAGATTCCCATCTCCTCAGCCAGTTCTTTCTGGGTTGCCTGTTGGTGAGGAACAAATTCATGTAATGGTGGATCCAATAAACGGACAGTAACACCATATCCCTCCATTGCCTCGAAAATACCCTCAAAGTCGGAACGCTGGTAAGGCAATAATTTTGCCAATGCCAGTTTACGACCCTTGATGTCGGAGGAGAGGATCATCTCACGCATGGCTTTGATTCTTTCACCTTCGAAGAACATATGTTCTGTACGGCAAAGGCCAATCCCTTTTGCACCAAAAGCACGAGCTATCTGTGCATCTTTAGGAGTGTCGGCATTGGTACGCACTTTCATGCGGGTATATTTGTCGGACAACTCCATAAGTTTTGCAAAGTCATTACTCAATGCAGCTTCCTGAGTTTTCACTTTTCCCTCATAAACTTCACCTGTTGAACCATTCAGCGAGATCCAGTCACCCTCTTTGTATTTCCTGCCGCCAGCTTCACATGTTCTGGTTTTGTAGTCGATACGCATTGTTCCTGCACCCGATACGCAACATTTACCCATTCCACGTGCAACAACTGCAGCATGAGAAGTCATACCACCGCGAGCGGTAAGGATACCTCTTGCAATAACCATCCCTTCAAGATCTTCGGGAGATGTTTCGATACGTACAAGGATTGAATTTTCGAATTTGCCTGCCTCATCGGCAAAGAAAACAATCTGACCAGTGGCTGCTCCCGGAGAAGCAGGTAACCCTTTTGCGATAACTTTTGCAGAAAGGAGCGCTTCAGTATGAAATACCGGGTGGAGTAATTCATCAAGTTTATTTGGTTCAACACGTTTGAGTGCTGTCTTTTCATCAATGAAACCCTCTGCAAGCATATCAACAGCCATCTTCACCATTGCAGCACCCGTACGTTTTCCGTTACGTGTCTGAAGCAACCAAAGCTTGCCATCCTGTATGGTAAACTCAATATCCTGCATATCATGGTAGTGGTTCTCGAGTTTCTGCTGAATTACCATCAACTCGGCATAAGCAGTTGGCATGGATTCTTCAAGTGAAGGGAAGTTCGCTGCACGTTCCTCTTCGCTCACATTCTGCAGGGCAGCCCAACGATGGGAACCTTCGAGTGTAATTTCCTGCGGAGTACGGATACCGGCAACAACATCTTCACCCTGTGCATTAATCAGATATTCACCATTGAAGATATCTTCTCCAGTTGATGCGTCACGTGTAAAGGCAACACCTGTGGCTGAGTTGTTTCCCATGTTTCCGAAAACCATGGCCTGAACATTAACAGCAGTTCCCCACTCAACAGGAATATTATGAAGTTTACGGTAATAGATCGCCCTGTCGTTCATCCAGCTTTCGAAAACGGCACCAACAGATCCCCATAATTGTTCCCATGGATCGGCTGGGAATTCTCTTCCTGTTTTTGCCAGAACAGCCTGTTTAAATCTTAAAACCAAAAGTTTAAGATCTGCCACTGTAAAATCAGTGTCTTGTTTAATTCCCCGTTCCTCTTTTAAACCTTCAATAATCTCTTCAAAAGGATCTATATCCTCTTTGCTATGTGGTTTTAAACCCAGCACAACATCACCGTACATTTGAACAAACCGACGGTAAGAGTCCCATGCAAAACGTTCGTTACCAGATTTTTTGGCAATTCCTTCAACTGCGAGGTCATTCAACCCAAGATTTAAAATGGTGTCCATCATCCCTGGCATCGACGCCCTTGCACCTGAACGTACAGATAACAGACAAGGATTTTCTTTTGAGCCAAATTGTGTCCCTGTAAGTTGCTCAACGAGGGCAACTGCTTCTTTAACTTCTTTGGTAATCAATTCAAAAGCCGCATCCCTGCCTTGTTCAACAAATATGGTACACACTTCGGTCGTAATCGTAAATCCCGGAGGAACCGGAACACCAATAAGGTTCATTTCAGCGAGGTTGGCACCTTTCCCTCCAAGCAGATTTTTCATCTCTGCTCCACCTTCAGCCTGTCCATTTCCGAACGTATAAACGTACTTGGTCATAATTAAAGTATTAATTTGATAATAATAGAAATTTATGTTTTGGGGAGCAAATTTAAGGTTATTTTTCAAATCTTCTAAGAGAGAACATTAG
>Ga0073936_10006768_pt1 | contig 15008 bp, 10 predicted proteins | sample AliMusrvi5mmetaG_FD_87041 | JGI IMG/M metagenome (GOLD analysis project Ga0073936, IMG submission 87041) | Freshwater lake bacterial and archeal communities from Alinen Mustajarvi, Finland, to study Microbial Dark Matter (Phase II) - Alinen... | ecosystem: Environmental > Aquatic > Freshwater >... | reverse complement strand
GTATATAACGTGGGCATCCGCGTCATCGTGGAGGATTGATTGAGGCTTGAATCCCGCGCGTTTCCCGGCCACAACCCGCGCGTGATGAATTTCGACTTCGACCATGCCAACGAGCGCCGCGGCAGTGGCAGCATCAAGTTTGACCGCCGACCGGAGTTGGATCCGTTCTGGGTGGCCGACATGGATTTCGCCTCGGCACCCGCGATCCTTGATGCCTTGCACCGGCGGGTGGACCACGGGATCTTCGGCTATGCACAGGCTCACGAAGGCCTGAACCAGGCGATCCTCGATTACCTGCGCGTGCGCCGCAACGCCACCGTCCCCGTCGAACACATCGTGCACCTCGGCGGATTGGTGCCGGCGCTGTCGCTCGCCGCGCGCGCCTTTTGCCAACCGGGCGAGGCGGTGCTCACCTGCACTCCGGTCTATCCGCCGTTTCTCGGCATCCATCACGATGCCCCCAAGGCGGACCTCATCACCGTGGATCACGTTCTAACGGAAAATGGCTGGGGTTTCGATTGGGAGGCGATGGAGCGGGCGGTCACCTCGTCCACCAAGGTATTTCTGCTGTGCAACCCGCAGAACCCTTTGGGCAAGGTGTTTGCCAAATGGGAAATCGAACGCCTGGCGGAATTCTGCGAGACCCATGGCTTGATCCTGGTGTCGGATGAGATCCACTGCGACCTGGTATTCGATGAATCCGCCACGCCGCATGTTTCCGGATTGGATCTAACGGAAAAATTCGCGGGACGCGTGATCACCCTGCTGTCGCCTAGCAAAACCTGGAACATCGCCGGCCTCGGTTATGCCTACGCCGTGATTCCCGACGATTCGCTGCGCCGCAGGTTTTGCGCCGCCCGCGGCCACACGCTCAGCGAGATCAACGCGCTCGCCTACTACGCCGCCGAGGCCGCCTACCGCCACGGCGAACCCTGGCGCCAGGCGCTCATGGCATATCTCCAACAGAACCGCGATCGGCTCGTGGAATTCATCCGCACCCGCTGCCCCGGCTTGTCCATCATCCCGGGCGACGCCACTTACCTCGCGTGGATCGACGCCAGCGCCCTGCCAATGCCGAACCCGGCACTCCACTTCGAACACACGGCAGGCCTGTTTCTATCAGACGGCGCGTTTTTCGGCTGGCCCAAACACCTCCGCTTCAACTTCGGCTGCACGCGTCAGCGCATGCTCGCCGGCCTGGAAAAGATGGCCGCAGCGCTGGCATTGGCTTAAGCCGAACTAAGAAGGGATACCGGCCCTTGGGGCCTTAACTTGACGTGCCTGCCCGACGGGATTGGCGGGAACGTCCGGATCCAGCGCCGGGGCTGCGGCCGCGCGGTCCGGCACCAAAGGTTTGAGACCAAGTTTCCCTAACAACGCCAGGTCCGCGGCGGCTTCGGGATTGTCCGTGGTTAGAAGTTTCTCACCGTAGAAAATCGAGTTGGCACCGGCATAGAAACACAGCGCCTGCAACTCGTCGGAAAGACGGGTGCGCCCGGCCGAAAGCCGGACTTTGGCCGCAGGCACGGCGATCCGTGCGCAGGCGATCATGCGCACCAGATCGAAGGGATCCACTTGCGGGTTGTCCGCCAGCGGGGTGCCGGGCATCGGCATGAGCGAGTTGATCGGCACGCTCTCCGGCTGCGGATTGAAATTGGAAATGACTTCCAGCAAGCGGAGGCGGTCGGTGATGGTTTCGCTGAGACCGAGAATGCCGCCGCAGCACACGGCGATGCCCGCATCCTGGACATTGCGGATGGTGCGCAGGCGATCCGCATAGGTGTGGGAACTGACGATGTTCGGGTAATGTTCGGGTGAGGTGTCCAGATTGTGGTTGTAGGCGGTGACTCCGGCGTCGCGCAGTTGCGCGGCTTCCGCAGGACCGAGTTCACCCAACGTCACACACACCTCAAGCCCGAGCGTGGCGACGGCCCGCACGATGTCGAGCACCTGCTCGAAGCGCGGGGTGCCGCCCTGGACACCTTTCCATGCGGCACCCATGCAAAACCGGGTGGATCCGGATTCCTTGGCGGCCCGGGCGTGGACCATGACCTCTTCCCGCTCCATCAGCACATGGCTTTCCAACTCCGTCTTGTAGCGGGCCGATTGGGCGCAATACGCACAATCTTCCGAGCACCCGCCGGTTTTGATCGAGAGCAGGGTACAGAGTTGGATCCCGCCCTCCGGCCAGAATTTTTCGTGGACCGCGCGGGCCCTCTTGAGCAAATCGAAAAACGGCAGCGCGTGGAGTTTCTGGAGTTCGGCGAGGGTCATGGATCGGGTGGCGGGCGACTCGGTAACCCCGATTCGCCCCGCTGCAAAGAAGATAGCAAGATGTGCCGAGCGAAAAGCGGAAAGGGCATTCCGCCGTTGCCATCGACCGGCCCTTCAGATTACCATGCCCGCATGCCGCCAGCCGCAGTCACCCGCCGCCGTTTCCTGCAAACCACCATGGCAACCGCCGCCCTGGCCATGGCTGACCAGCCTGCGGGCACGGCCAAAAAGTCCATCCGTCTCGGTGGCCCGGCATTCGCAGGCACCCAGGATCCCGAAGAACTCGCCCTGGCACACCGCCAGCTTGGCTACCGGGCTGCTTATTGCCCGGATATCGCGCTTACCGACACCGACCGCCTCCGTGCCACCGAAACCGCGTTCGCCAAACACGACGTCGTGCTGGCCGAAGTCGGCCGCTGGTGCAACCTGCTCGATGCGGACCCCGACAAACGCCGCAAGAACCTGCAAACGGTCACCGAAGGTTTGGCGCTCGCCGAGACCGTGGGAGCCCGCTGTTGTGTCGATATCGCCGGATCGTTCAACCTCGCCTCATGGTTCGGTCCGCATCCCGACAACCTCACGCCGAAGTTCTTTGACGCCGTGGTGGAAAACGCCCGCGCCATCATCGACGCCGTCAAACCGAAACGCGCCAAATTCGCTTATGAAATGATGGGGTGGTCGCTGCCGGACACTCCCGATTGTTATGTCAAAATGATCAAGGCCATCGACCGTCCCGCGTTCGGCGTCCATCTGGACCCGTGCAACCTCATCAACTCCCCCGACAAGTTCTACCGCAACACCGAGGTCCTGAACGAATGTTTTGACAAACTCGCCCGCTGGATTGTCAGTTGCCATGCCAAGGATCTCACTTGGGACGTCGAAATGAATGTGCATTTCCGCGAGGTCCAACCCGGCAAGGGATCTCTTGACTACGCCACCTATCTCCGCCGACTCGCCGATCTCCACGATGTTCCGCTCATGCTCGAACACTTGTCAAAACCTGAGGATTACATCGCCGCAAAAGATCATATCTTCGCCGTCGGCCACAAGGCCGGGCTGGACTTCTGAGTCCCATATCATATATTGCTCTAACAAACTTATGCCCGCCGTTTCCAACAGCCAACCTCCCGCCGTCCCGGGAACCCGCACGTTCCCGGCGCACCTCATGCCATGATCGCTTTGCTCAGCGGATTTATCGCGGGATTAGGTCATGTTTTCTCCGGCCCGGATCATCTGGCCGCGGTCGCGCCGCTGGCGGTGGAAAGCCGTCGCCAGGCATGGAAAGCCGGGTTGCGGTGGGGGTTGGGCCATACCGGAGGCGTGCTGGTGGTGGGCATGCTGGCACTGTGGTTGCGCGGCATCCTGCCCGTTGATCTGATCTCCGGCTGGAGCGAACGCATGGTCGGAGTGGTGCTGATCGGCATCGGCATTTGGGGGTTCCGCACCGCGCTCAGGAAACGTGTCCATGTCCATGAACACCAACACGATGGCCGGGAACATGTGCACATCCATGTCCACGGGACGCAATCCACCCATGCTCCCGTCGAGAAAAACCGGCCGCACGTCCACACCCACACTGCCTTCGCCGTGGGCACCTTGCACGGCCTGGCGGGAAGTTCGCATTTCCTCGGCGTGCTCCCGGCCTTGGCCATGCCTTCCAAACACGAAGCATATATCTATCTCGGCGCTTTCGGCGTCGGCACCGTCATGGCCATGATCGCGTTCGCCACCGTCATCGGCATGATGTCGCGCGGCTTCGCCGGCAAGGGCGTGCACGCCTATCAGGCACTCATGTACACCTGCTCGTTCGCCGCACTCGCCGTCGGCACTTATTGGCTCGTCTGGTAAACAGGTGACAAGACCGCCGCTACATGCTACCGCATCCGGTAATAACCGTCCGGGTTCTAGATGAAATAGACATCCTTGGGGTCGAGGTGGGGGAGCCAGACGAAAGGATTGCCAAACCGACGATTTGTGCAGGACCGGCGAATTTTTCCCGTTTGGACCGCGAGTCTCCCGACTCGCCAGCGATGGGCGGCCAATGAAATGCCCGCCCGGACCAAGGGACGTCTCGTGGCGATTCATTGGCATGCGAGTCTGGAGACTCGCGGTCCATTTCCTGCGCGGAATCGCACGCCCCTCCCACTCGGTCTGAATTCGTTTTGAAAATCCGGAAATCTCGCCTACGCTGGTGTGACTTCAACCACATTGACGGCTCATGCATTCGACATCCCCAACCCTGCCTAACATATTCCGCCGCGTGCCCGCGGTCCCGTTTTTCCGGTTGCTGGCTCTTTCCGGGGTTTTCATTGCGGGGAGGCAAGTCGCATCGGCGGTGCCATCCGCTGCCACCGTTCCATTGACCGCGGATCACACACGGATTCTCGCGCGCGCCGATGAGATCCTCAAGAAAGCCGGGGTGAACCATGCCGAACTGCAGGTGCGACTCCAGGTCATCAAGGCGACATTGACCGGAACCACCATCAGGCCGGGTGATGATTATCCAGAAATGCGCAACCCCAAACACTGGACTTTGACCGACGAGGGGTTTGTCGTGGCACCCTCAAGCACGCCCGTCGAGGCCATCGCCGATCTGTGGGTTGTGCATGAGAACGACGGCGTTCCCATCCCGCGCATCCGGTGCTATAAATACTCATCGCTGATCCTCGTTCAGGGATTCATCCAATATTTCCGCGAAACCGGCAACGCCGCCGGACTGGCAGCGGTCAACCGTCTGATAGGACACCGGGAGATTCCCAACGCATTGCCTAACGGCGGCGACAATCTCCTGTGGAAACAACGCGATGGCAGAGACAACCTGCTGCCGGGCGACCAGGTGTGGTTCGAGAATCCGTTTTTCGAGAAAGGCTTCGAACTGCTGCGCGAGGAATACTATCAACAGGCGCTGCGCGACGGCAAGTCGCCCGCGGAAGCGGCGGAGTCGGCCGATGCGGGCATCGAATCGGCTGCGGCCGGCGAGGAGGGCAGCAATGTGTTTTTCCTCGGTGACGATCTGTTCATCCGTGGCGCCACCAACGTCGCCCGCTTGTGTCGCGATTCATTCCAACACCGCGAGTCCGCCACTGCGGTGGCCCACGAACAAATCCTCACTCCCAAAACCTTCACCATGGCACGCTTCCAGGAACACATGGTGGATGATAACTACACGGCGCACGCGTGCATGCGCGCCAACCCCGGAACCGTCCATCCCGCGGACTTCAAAATCGAAAGTGTGCGATCACCGATCGCTCCTGATAATCTCTTGCGGTTCTATGCCGGCCCGGTGCCGGGCCAATCCTTGGATTCGCTGATCGATGCGGTCGCCAGCCATAACAAACCGCCCACTCTGGCGAAGGCCTACGATGTCACGTTCCCGCTGTTCGGCGATGATTACGATTGGCCGGAGCAACAACGCGTGCGTGCGGCGCTGGACAGGCTCATGAGAATCAGAAGTGACGATTCATGGTGGCAATTGCGCGACCATATCCGCGACGAACGCTATGTCCTCACTGCCACCCGAGAAGGCGTCGCCAGAAACTTCACCATGGGCGCGCTGTGCTCCGATCTGATAGATTCGCGCCTCTGTCTGGGTTTCACCGCACACCTGCCGTTGGTGGCAGGACGACTGCCGGCCACCTTCCTTCCCGAACAGGAATATTGGCAGCACGAAACCCAGTGGGCGAATGAACGCCAGCCGCTCTACGCGATGCAAGCCGCCTTGTGCGAGCGCGCGATCACCGAATGGGAAACCGTCCGCAGAACCATGCCGGGCAGTGATGGCCAATCCCATATCTATACCGCCGACGAGAAGGACCGCTTCGTGGCGGCCCTGAAAAAGGAAATCACCGAGCGCAACCAAACGAAAAAGGCCGCATCCGAAGAAGTCGTCGTGCCCTGCCTCCCCGCACCCGGCGGCTGGGAAGGCTTCGACGCCCAACGCGCCAAGGAGGCCCGCATCGAATATGCCAAAAAATCGGCTGGTGCGAAGTGACAGGAAAACCCGCCTTTCACTTCCGCCACCCGATCCTCGCGGCGAACGCGCCGTCGGTGCCATCCCGGAATGGCAGCACCTCGCGGGTGCCAAGCAACTCCAACTCCGGATGTTCCGTTAGCCAGGCTTCTATCAAGCCAAGGTTTTCCTCACGTTCGAGCGAGCAGGTCGAATAAACAATGCGGCCGCCGGGTTTGAGGCAGGGCAGCGCGTGATCGAGGATTTTGCGCTGGGTGCGGACGATCTTGGCGACGTCGGGCGCTTGCAGGCGCCAGCGCACATCCACGCGCCTGCGGATCACGCCGGTGTTGGAGCACGGGACATCTAGCAGAATGGCATCAAACGCGGTATGCCACTCGGTAGGTGCGGGCTGCGTCCAATCGTGAACCTCAATCGTGGCATCGCCGGCATGCAAGCGCAGCAGGTTTTCCCGCAGACGCGGCAGACGCTTTTCATTGGAGTCGGTGCATACCAGGTTTTCGGCTGAGCCGAGCGCTGCGGCAATGAGAAACGCCTTGCCACCGGGCGCGGCACAGGCATCGAGGATGCGCTCGCCGGGTTGCGGGTCTAACAAATCCACCGCATGCCGGGTCGCGGGATCCTGGATGTAGATGTTCCCCGCCGCGAGCAAGGCTCCGGGTAGCGGACCATCGAGTTGATAGAACCCCGGCGCATGGTCGAGCGGTTCGCCGGGCAACTGCGCCGCAGCGGGCACCAGCGGATTGACGCGGAAAAATGTCACGGCCGGTTGATTGTTCCATGCCATCAGCGCGAGAGCGTCCGTTTTGCCGAAGGCCGCCTTCCACCGGTTGTACAACCAATCCGGATGGGAATGGGCGACGGCGGGCGGCAGGTCCGGCACTTCATCCATGAGCTTCTTGCGCGAGGCAACCGTGCGCCGCAACACGGCATTGACCAATCCGCGAACACTCGCTTTGCCGGATTCCACGGTTTCGTTTACCGCCGCGTGATCCGGCAAACCGAGAATCAGCAGTTGGCAAACCCCAACCCGCAGGACATCCCGCGTCTCGGGATCCAGCTTGCCCTCCCGAAGCTCGCCAAGCCAGTGGTCTAACAAACGGCGGTGGCGCAACACTCCGAACAGGATCGCCTGGAGCAAGCCGCGATCCGCGCCGGACAGCATGCGGCGGTGAGCGTGACGTTCGACCAGGCTTTCGGCATAATCGTGGCCCTTGGCCCACGCGCGGAGGGCGGAAACGGCGGCTTGGCGGACGTGGAAATTTTTTGCGGGCATGTGGGGTGGACGGCAGGGTACAGCCGACCCATGAGAAATGCACTGCCAATTTCCATCACCCGATTCCCTCTGATGATTGACTTTCAGGAATCGAAACGCGGAGGCGCGGAGGAAGACGCGGAGATCTTCCGTTTCAAATTTGAAAGCTGAAATTCGGGATTTGGGATTCGGGATTTTCCAATTACAGGTGAAACGCTTGCTTCATGGGGCGGGATCTTCCATGGTTCTTGGCGGATGCGATTCGCAGTGCTTGGCAGTGGCAGTGGTGGAAACTCGGCGCTTGTCGAGTGCGGCGGCATCCGTCTGCTGATCGACGCCGGCCTGAGCGCCAAACAACTCAATCTGCGACTCGCCCAACTCGACATCGATCCTTCATCGCTGGCTGGCATTCTACTCACCCACGAGCACGGCGACCATGTGAAAGGCCTTAAGATTTTCCTCAAACAGCACCCGCTGCCGGTGTTCGCCACCGCCCTGACCGCCAAAGTCGTCCGCCAATCGGGCGTCGATGAAGTCACCTGGAAAACCTTCGATTCCTCGCAAACCTTCACCATCGGCAATGTCGAGGTGCGCAGTTTCACCATCCAGCACGATGCGGTCGATCCGGTCGGCTTCGTCATCGGCCACGCGTCCCGGCGTCTCGGTTTTGTCTCGGACGCCGGCCATGTGACCCGCAGCATGACCGACTGCCTGCGCGATCTTCACGGATTGTATGTCGAGGCCAACTATGATGACGGTTTGCTAGAGGCGGACAAAAAACGTCCATGGCCGATCAAACAGCGCATCAGTTCGCGGCACGGGCACTTGTCCAACGACCAGGTCACCGGACTGATCCGTGAAATCGCCCATGCGGAGTTATGCCGTGTGGTGTTAGGCCATCTGAGCGCGGACTGCAACAACCCGGACCTCATTCTCGCCCTCCTCCGCAATTGTCTCACGGAGTTGGGCCACCCGCACGTCGGCCTCCACTGTGCCTGCCAGCACGAGGTGACGCCGTGGTTCGAGATGTGACGTCGCAGGCTACAGTGCGATCAATTTGCCACTGCGGATCGATTCGCCTTCAGCTTCGCAGATTTCCACGGCGCTGGCACCGTCATTGCCGGTGACGATGGCGGGTGCCCGGCCGCCCGTGATGCAATCGATCATATATCTCAATTCGTGAAGATATCCGTCGCCTGGTTCGGGGGTGATCGTGCGAGCCTCCTGCCCGTTTTCAAACAGGCGCAAACCATCGGTGCCACGGGTGCTGTTGAAGTCCACGGTGGCGTTCTCGAAGATGACGGTATAGGACATTTCAAATCCGTGGCCGGGACCCATGACCCATCCGCCTTCCGCTGACACCGCCGCACCGCACGCCACCTGGTATTGTGCGAAGAGGTGGTCGATCTCCCCACTGTAAAGCGAGAACCCCTGGGCGAAAACCGCCTGTGGCCGGCCGAAGCAGAACTGCACGAAGTCGGCATCATGAATGTGCAAATCGAGGATCGCGCCGCCGGATTTCGCGCCATCGAAGAAATGTTCGCGGCCCCAGGCCGGGGGTTCCGAAACGCGGCGGAACCGCGCCGCCAACACCTTGCCATAACTTTGCCGGTCGATGGCATTCTTCAGCCAGGCATACTCCGGCCAAAAGCGGATGCACATCGCCGGCATGAAATATCCCTTGGCCACGGCGGCCGCAGCGGCGATCTCCCGCGCGGCGGTGGCGGTCCGGGCCAACGGTTTCTCACAGATCACGTGCTTGCCAGCCTGCAGCGCGGCCACCGTCAGCCTCGGGTGCGCCAGGGTCGGCACGCAGATGTCGATCAGGTCGATGGCAGGATCGGCTAACAATTCATTCAAATCATGGGTGGCCTTCACCTCATTCGTATCGAAGGTGAGGCTGTCGTCGCTGCCGATGTTACCGCCGGCGGCGGCCAGCACTCCATCCACCGGCAGGCGGACGGCATCGCACAACGCGGCAATGCGGACATTCGGGATTTTCCGATAGGCCTTGAGATGGGTGACGCCCATGAATCCAAGGCCGACGACGGCAACGTTGATTTCGTTCATGATGGGATCGTTGATAGACTTTCGACGAACGCGCGGCCTGCCGCAATGTCAGCGAGGCGCTGGTTGCCGGCTTCGCGCTCGAAGCAAAAATAGCCGGAAAATTTGCTTTCGGCCATGGTGGCAAAGAACGCGGGCCAATCGACCTGGCCGGTGCCGACGGGGACCTCGTCGCCCCAGGTGCCGGGCACCAGGGTCACGATGGCATCCTTGATATGGCAGGATTTCACCCGCAGACCGAGCGTGCGCAATGCGGTGATGGGATCCCCGTTGTTGTAAAGCAACATGTTCGCAGGATCGAAATTCACCGCCACGTTCGGTTCGCCGAGGTGATCGAGAAAGGCCACCAGCGATTCCGCGGATTCCTGGCCGGTCTCACAACACAACGTGAGCCCGTGGTCGGCAAACAAACGGGCCACCTCGCGCATCCGTCCGATCATTTTGCCAAATGCCGGATTACCCGGATCATGCGGCAGAAAACCGGCATGGGTCATCACGATTTCCAAACCAATTTGCCGCGCGATTCTAACAGTATGTTGGAGGTTTTCCCAGTTGGCCTGCCAGGTTTCATCGGGCACCAGGCCACCGGTGCGGCGGATCGTCTCCAGCGTCGTGTAATCCTCACCCACCGTGCGGAACATGCCCGAAACCACCGTGATTCCAGCATCCGCCAAAATCGTCTGCGCTTCACCCCACACACTAGGTTGTTCGCGCAGCGGATCGAGGTCGAGCTGTGCGCGGGTCAACCCGAGCGCACGCAACTGGCTGACAAGATCCGCAGGATCCGCGGGCTGCAGCGACCAACTGCACACCGCCAAGCGGGAGAGGAAAAATGGGGATATCTCAGACATATTCATCGCTCTAACAAAATCGGCGCGGTAAGCGCCGCCGTTTCCAGTGGGACCAATCGGCGGTGGCCCGGAGGATATTCGGGAGAAATGTGAGGGCAAGCCGATTTGTCAGCATGGCGGCGCTACGGTGGGAGAACCTGGATATGGCCGGGAAAGAGGTCCGATTGACAGGCGCAAATGCGCATTTTTTGCTTTTTTTCTGCCGTATCCTAAACATTGTGGACCTTTGGGTCTTAAAAGTATTGGGTGGGCGCGTGAACGCATCAGCACACATCACCATGGGAACGCTGGACGCCAACGAAGCGGTTGCTTCGGTGGCCTACAGGATGAACGAATTTTTCGCCATTTATCCGATTACGCCGTCGTCAGGGATGGCGGAGTTTGCGGACGAATGGTCGGCGGCGGGCAAGACGAACCTGTGGGGAGCGGTCCCCAGCGTGGTTGAAATGCAATCGGAAGGCGGGGCGGCGGGTGCTTTGCACGGGTCGTTGCTGGCGGGCACGCTGAGCGCGTCGTTCACGGCATCGCAGGGCTTGCTGCTGATGATTCCGAACATGTACAAGATCGCCGGGGAACTGGTTCCGTGCTGTCTGCACGTCACGGCCCGGGCGCTGGCGACGCATGCGTTGAGCATTTTCGGCGATCATTCTGACGTGATGGCGTGTCGGCAGACCGGGTTTGCGCTGTTGGCGGGCGGTTCGGTGCAGGAAGCGCAGGACACGGCGGTGATTTCGCAGATGGCGACGTTGCGTTCGCGGATACCGTTCCTGCATTTTTTCGATGGTTTCCGGACGTCGCACGAGGTATCGAAGATCGCGTTGCTGAGCGATGACGACCTGCGCGCGTTGATCGACGAGGACGCGGTGCAGGCGCACCGGGGGCGGGCGCTGACGCCCGACCGGCCGATGATCCGCGGCACGGCCCAGAACCCGGACGCGTTTTTCCAGGCGCGCGAGGCTTGCAACACCTTCTATGATGAACTGCCGGGCTTGGTGAAGGAAGCCATGGCCGCATTCGGCGAGCGTACCGGCCGGGTCTATAAACCATTCGATTACGAAGGAGATCCTGAAGCGGACCGGGTGGTGGTGATCATGGGATCGGGTGGCGAAGCGGTGGCGGAAACCGTCGGCTGGCTCAATGCCCATGGCGAAAAAACCGGCGTCGTCAAGGTACGCTTGTATCGTCCGTTCTCAGTGGAGGATTTCGCGGCAGTGCTGCCGAAGTCGGTGAAGTCGATCGCGGTGCTGGACCGCAGCAAGGAACCGGGTGCGCTGGGCGATCCGCTCTATCTGGATGTGGTGGGCGCGCTGCGTCAAGCGGACACCGCGGGGTGGCTCAAGGACACGCACACGATCCGGGTGATCGGCGGTCGTTATGGGTTGGGATCCAAGGAATTCACCCCGTCGATGGTGAAGGCGGTGTTTGACGAACTTTCCAAGGCCTCGCCGAAGCAGGTGTTCACCGTGGGTATCAACGACGACGTCACCGGCTTGTCGCTCGCCTACGATCCGGAGTTCGAGGTGGTTCCTGCCGGGATGAAACAAGCGGTGTTCTTCGGCCTCGGGTCGGACGGCACCGTGGGGGCTAACAAGAACAGCATCAAGATCATCGGCGAAGGCACGGACAACTTCGCGCAGGGATACTTCGTGTATGACTCGAAGAAGGCCGGCGCGATGACCGTGTCGCACCTGCGCTTCGGTCCGCTGCCGATCCGTTCGACCTATCTGATCCGCAGCGCCGAGTTCGTGGCCTGCCACCGGTTTGACCTGCTCCATCAGGTGAACGTGCTCGATTATGTGAAAACGGGCGGGATTTTCCTGCTGAATTCGCCCGGCGATCCACATGAGGCATGGGGCAACCTGCCGCACGAGATCCAGGAGCAGATCATCATGAAGAACCTGTCGTTCTATGCCATCGACGCCAGCACGGTGGCGCGCGATGTCGGCATGGCCGGGCGCATCAACACGATCATGCAGACGTGTTATTTCGCGATCTCCGGCGTGCTGGAAAAAGACGAGGCCATCGCCGCGATCAAATATGCCATCAAGAAGACTTATGGCAAACGTGGTGACGCCGTGGTCCAGCAAAACTACGACGCAGTGGACCGCACGCTGGAAAACCTGGTCAAGATCGAATATGCCGACGCGCCAAATTCGACGATCCGTCTCAATCCGATCGTGCCAGCCAACGCGCCGGACTTCGTGCAGCGGGTCACCGCGTTGATGCTCGGAGGCAAGGGCGACCTGCTGCCGGTCAGCGCGTTCCCGGTCGATGGCGTCTGGCCCACCGGCACGACCCAATGGGAGAAACGCAACATCGCCGATGAAATCCCGGTGTGGGAAATGGATATCTGCATCCAATGCAACAAGTGCTCGATCGTTTGCCCGCACGCCGCGATTCGGCCGAAAGTGTTCGAGCCCGGATGTTTGGCCGGCGCGCCGGCGACCTTCAAGTCCACCGAGTTCAAGGCCCGCGAGTATCCGAACATGCTGTATTCGCTGCAAGTCGCGCCCGAGGATTGCACCGGTTGCCAACTTTGTGTGCAGGTTTGTCCGGCCAAGGACAAGAGCATCCCGAGCCGCAAGGCGATCAACATGGTGCCCCAAATTCCGCTGCGCGAAACCGAACGCGAAAACTACGCGTTCTTCCTCGACCTGCCGGATCCGGACCGCGCGATGCTGCGCGACGACGTGAAAACCACGCAGTTCATGCGACCGTTGTTCGAGTACTCCGGTGCCTGCGCCGGCTGTGGCGAGACGCCTTATTTGAAACTGCTCACGCAACTTTTCGGTGATCGTTTGCTGATTGCCAACGCGACCGGTTGTTCGTCGATTTACGGTGGCAACCTACCGACCACGCCCTACACGAAGGATGCTTGCGGTCGCGGTCCGGCCTGGGCGAACTCGCTGTTTGAGGACAACGCGGAGTTCGGCCTCGGCTTCCGTGCCAGCCTCGACCAATCGCGATCGTTCGCCAACCTCCTGCTGCGCGGACTGGCTGGCGTGTTAGACGATGACCTGGTCACCGCCATCACCACCGCCGACCAAACAAACGAAGCGGGCATCGATGCCCAACGTGGACGCGTCATCGCGCTGCGCAAGGCGCTGGAAGGCCAGACCTCGCTCAATGCGCGCACGCTCAGCCAGATGGCCGACTACCTGGTCGATAAGAGCGTGTGGATCATCGGTGGCGACGGCTGGGCCTATGACATCGGTTTCGGCGGCCTCGACCACGTGATTGCCTCCGGCAGAAACGTCAACATTCTGGTGCTCGACACCGAGGTTTATTCCAACACGGGCGGCCAGCAATCGAAGGCCACCCCGCTGGGCGCGGTGGCCAAGTTCAGCATGGCCGGCAAGGCCCTGCCGAAAAAGGATCTCGGGCTGATCGCCACGACCTACGGATCGGTCTATGTCGCACGGATTGCGCTGGGCGCGAAGGACGGCCACGCGGTATCGGCGTTCCGTGAGGCGGAAAGTTATCCCGGTCCCTCGTTGATCATTGCCTACAGCCATTGCGTGGCACACGGCTACAGCCTGTCGCAGGGATTGGAGCAGCAGAAACGGGCGGTGGCCTGCGGTTACTGGCCGCTGTTCCGCTTCGACCCGCGGCGCGCCGAAAAGGGCGAAAACCCGATGAAACTCGATTCGGCGGCCCCGAAAGGCCTGCTCACCGATTTCACCCGCAACGAAACCCGCTTCCAGATGCTCGAGCGGATCAACCCGCAACGCTCGGCCATGCTCCAACAAATGGCCGCCGAGTCCGTCAAGGAACGCTTCGCCCACTACCAGCAGATGGCCGCCGCCAACCCCACCGGCAATAGTGCCGCGTCCGAAACCCCTAAAACTAACGACTGATCACCATGAAGCTTGCCACCAATTATCTCGGACTGAAATTGAAAAATCCGGTGATGCCAGGCGCCTCGCCGATGGCCACCAAGCTCGACACCGTGCGTCGTCTAGAGGATGCCGGTGCCGCGGCGATCATGATGCATTCGCTGTTTGAAGAGCAAATCACCAGCCAGCAACTGGCGGAATTCGCCCACACCGAGAACCCTGCGGATTCGTTCGCGGAAGCGGTTTCGTATTTCCCGCACCGGGAAGATTACGTGCTCGGGCCGGACCTCTATCTGGAGCAGATTTCCAAAATCAAGGAAGCCTGCGAAATCCCGGTGATCGGTTCGCTCAACGGCATCAGCATCGGCGGCTGGACAGATCATGCCAGGCTCATCCAACAAGCCGGCGCCGACGCCCTCGAACTCAACGTCTATTACGTCGCCACCAATCCTAACGAATCCGGCACCGACGTGGAAAAGCGCACCCTCGACATCCTCGAGGCGGTCAAAGCCAGCGTCACCATCCCGGTGACTGTCAAGCTCTCGTCGTATTTCTCGTCGCCGGGGAATTTTGCCAAGCAGCTTGATGCCCGCGGTGCCGCCGGGGTGGTCATGTTCAACCGGTTCTATCAACCGGACATCAACATCGAGGAACTCGAAGCCGTCCCGTTCCTCGAGCTTTCCAACTCGGTCGAACTCCGCCAGCGCCTCCGCTGGATCGCCATCATCCACGGCCACATCAAGGCGGACATCGCG
>Ga0073936_10006767_pt1 | contig 15009 bp, 16 predicted proteins | sample AliMusrvi5mmetaG_FD_87041 | JGI IMG/M metagenome (GOLD analysis project Ga0073936, IMG submission 87041) | Freshwater lake bacterial and archeal communities from Alinen Mustajarvi, Finland, to study Microbial Dark Matter (Phase II) - Alinen... | ecosystem: Environmental > Aquatic > Freshwater >... | reverse complement strand
ATGAAGTCCGCCAGACGCCCGATTTCGCCGATATTGCCGGCCGCAGTGGCCACTTCGTCGGAAATGTTCGGACTCGCGGAGATGATTTGGGTGAACTCCCCGAGTACGTTTTGTCGCAGCGCGGTGAGTTCCGGGGTAATTTCGGGCTCGATTTCCGGCAGGCGTTCGATCCGGGCGCGAAGAAAGGGGGTCCGCGACGTGTATTCCAGTGTGCGCATGCGGGAAATGCCTTCGCAAAACAGGAGTTGACCCTCGCGCATCCGGACGATTTTATGAATGACGGCGATGGTACCGGTCTGGTACAGTTCGCCGGGACCCGGATCGTCAACCCGGGGGTCGCTCTGCGAGACCACGCCGATGACGCGGTTTTCGCCCAGCGATTCGACCAGTGCGACGGAGACCGGACGGCCCACGCTCAGCGGGAGCAGGGCGTTGGGAAAGAGCACGGTGTCGCGCACGGCCAGAATCGGCAGATCCTCGGTCGGGAGGTCCGCCGATTCCGGCGTCACGACCGGTTCTCCGGTCACCTCGTCCACGCGCGGCTCCCCGCCTGCAGCCGGCGATTCTTCGAGGGAAACGATCTCGTCCGCTGGCCCGGTCATCGCGCAACAGGATAACAACCCTGCACACGGAGCATGTCCGCCAGTTCCGCCAGATGGTTGAGAGCGTTTTTGGCTACGGTATCCTCCTGGTGACCGAGGAAGTCCAGATAGAAGAGGTACTCCCACGGCTTGCCCCGCAGCGGCCTCGATTCGATCTTGGTCATGTTCAGATCCCGCAGGGCGAAGGCGCTGAGACATTTGAACAGAGCGCCTGGAACGTTTTTTACCGTAAATACCAGTGATGTTTTATACTTTTTTGTTACATCGGCCGGTTTTAACTTTTTTTGGGGGGGTTCAAGAAGAAAGAATCGGGTAAAGTTCGCGCGATCGTCTTCGATCGATTTCTTCAGGATTTTGGCGCCATAGATCCCGGCGGCAGCGGCGGAGGCGATGGCGGCGGCGTCGGGAAGCGCTTTTTCCAGGATCATTTTCACGCTTCCCGCCGTATCGTAAAACGGTATTCGTTCGTACTCCGGGTGTTTATCGAAGAAAAGACGGCACTGGTTCAGAGCGACCGGATGCGAGTAAATACGGCGGATTGCGCTGCTACGGACCCCGGGGCAGGCGATGAGATTGTGCACAATCCGGACGAAAGTTTCGCCCTGGATGGCCAGTCCGAAGTGCAGCAAATGGTCGTAGTTTTCGTGAATAGAGCCGTGTAAAGTGTTCTCAATCGGGATCACCGCGGCATCGCATTTTCCAATTGCGACCGACTCGAATACTTCCTGGAAGGTCGGCAGAGCAACGGGTTCGGAGTTGTCTCCCGTAAGCTGGTGCAGGGCCACCTGACTGAACGCTCCGAGTTCACCCTGGAACGAGACTTTGCGCTTCATTCTGTTGTTTCCTCCGATTCCCGGAAATTGGCATCCTCTCCGGGTATTTCCTCTTCCGACGGGCGATCCCGCTCCGGGCCGGCGACTGCGCCGGTTCGCGGCCCGCGCCAGCGCCGGATCGAATCGTCCGGCAGCGCCAGCAGGTCGAGCACCCGGTCCACGCTCGAATCCACCAGATCTTCGATCGTCTTCGGATTGTTGTAAAAACCCGGTATCGGCGGGGCGATAATGGCGCCCATTTCGGCCAGGGACGCCATGGTTCGCAGATGCCCGAGATGAAAAGGGCTCTCCCGGACCATCAGGATCAGCCGGCGTTTCTCCTTAAGAATGACGTCGGCCGCCCGAATCATCAGGTTGGAGCTGATTCCACAGGCAATCGCAGACATGGTGTGAATCGAGCAGGGCGCGATCACCATGCCTCCGGTGGGGAACGAGCCGCTTGCCAGAGGAGCGGCAATGTCCTCGAGGGGCCAGGAGTAATGGGCCAGCGATTTCAGTTCGGACGCGAGCTTCCCGGTTTCCAGGTAGAGGGTTTTCTCACCCGCGCGGCTGCAAATCAGGTGAATTTCCACATCGCCCCGGCGTTTCAGACGCTGCATCAGACGGAGCGGGTATAACGCGCCGCTCGCGCCGGTCACACCCACAATAATATTGGTTCTCATTCCTGGCGGCCGCCACGGGTTCGGACCGTGCCCGGGAAGGCGCGTACGCGGCGATTCGCCGGGAAGGGAAAACCTGCCGACGACTCAGCTTGTTCCATTTTCAGAACACTCTCTTTTCGTTTTGTTGAACTAAGAACAACATGGGCGGTATAATCCTGAGAAGAAGGGGCAGACGTGCAGCAGGCGCCCGCCATCCACATCCAGAGACAGGATCATAGCATGGAGGACGCGGGTCAGCGTTTACGCCGGGCTCGGGAGAGACTCGATCTTCGCTTCCGCGATGTTGAGCTGGCAAGCCAGCAAATCGCGGATCGCCACAATAATAAAGAATTCATTGTGATGATCAGCCGGCTTTCGGACATCGAGAACCACGGGACACTCCCTTCCATCTACCGGCTGTACTCCCTGTGCTGCATTTACCGCCTCGATCTGACGGAAGTGCTGACGTGGTTTGGCGTCCCCGTGAGTTCGCTGGCCTCGGATGCCGGTCTGGTGCCGATTGAAAAGACACACCCGGTGGACTTCGATCCGGATGCGGCCGAAGTGCTGCTGCCGATCTCGCTGAATCCGGGCATCGATCTCGGGCGCACCTTTTTTGTAAGCGAAGTTGTGCAGAGATGGGGAAAACTGCCGCTTGCGCTGGTCAGCGGGGCGGACATCCGGCGATATCGCTACGGATTCGTCGGCACGGACGACTGGAGCATGAGTCCGTCGGTTCCCGCGGGAGCTTTGCTGGTCATCGACGACACCAAGCGGCGGATCGCGCTGACCGGGTGGCGGAGCCAGGCGGAGCGACCGCTTTATTTCCTTCAGCATAGAGATGGTTATTACTGCCGCTGGTGCAGCCTGAAGGACGGGGTGCTGAGCATGATTCCCGACCCCTCTTCCGATGCGCCCGTTATCGCGGCTCCCGCCGATGAAGTCGACGTGATCGGGCAGGTGGTGGGTCTGGCGATCAGTCTGGATCACGAGAAGCGACGCCGTACTCGGACCTGACCAGTTCCAGAGCGATCGCGAGATCCGTGTAAAACAGCTTCCGCTCCACGTCTCTCGACTCCGCCGGTACCCAGACGGCATAGGGTTCGAGCGAGAGCCAGGTCGCGATAATCTCCCGGGTGTTGCCTTTCAGGGACGACAACTGTTCTTCCAGTTCGTCGCGCTGCCGCTCGAGCCCGAAGCACAGCCACTCCTGAAAAACCTCCAGATGACTGCGCCGGAGCAACCGGTCCGTTTCCGCCGCTCCGACGCGGTCGGCGAGGCCGGCGTGCTCGTAAGTTCCTGTATTGGGATTCCTTAGCGACGCAAGGTAAGCAAGGCGGCCGAGGATGGCGGGAATTCCCTCGAGAGTTCGCCGCCAGGTTGCCGCCAACGCCGCTTCTCGGTTCGGAGTCATGACCGACTAAATTCTACTATGCCCGGTCAATCCGTATTTTTCCGTAGCCCGCGGAGAAGACGTTCCAAATAGCAGATTTCTTAAGGGTTTAGCCCGCCGCGGGCCAGCAGTTTCTTAAACTGCAAGTGTACCAAAACGGTACAAAAGATCTATCTCAAGGAGCTTTCCATGCGCAAACTTTGCATCATGATCACTTTCGCCATCCTCTCTCTTTCCGTCGCCGCCCCGGCTGGCGCGTTTCCTGCTCCGCGATGCGGTGGCACGCCGCAGGGCTGTCCCGGGAGATAGTCAGCCCGTGGATCTGTTGGAAACGACGCCGAACTGAGGGAGACGTCGACCGCGAGGCGAAGTTGACGGTGCTACTATCTAAACTTGGTGGAACCGTGATTTTTTCACTGGACAACCTGGCAATGGATGTGCACGCGGCAGCGTCGGCAGCGGCTGCATCGCGACTAGTCTACCTTGGAATGGCAAAACGTCAGCCGGCGCTTCTGGCCTTTCTGTTGGTGAGCACGTTTGGAAACGTCGTACTGAGTTTTCTCGGCCTCAAGACGGCCAGCTATTTCCTGGCTTATATGGTCTTTCAGACAGTACAATTGGCCACGGAAATAGCGGTGGTGCGGGAGTTGTTCGAAATTACGATGGGAACGTACCCCGGTATCCGAACGTCCGCGCGATGGGTATTGCATGGGACTCTTGCTATTGTGGCGGTCGGCGCGATTCTGCTCACAACTCTGTTTTGGGGAGAAGTTGGTAGTAGCCACTATTTGTTTTATATGCTCGTCCTGAGCCGCTCCGTGCAGTTTGGTCTTGCTGCGGTGATCATTTCCTTCCTCGTTTTCCTCTCGAGGTATCCGCTGAATCTGCACCGCAACATCTATGTTTCGTCGAATTTTTTCGGGGCTCTCTTCCTGATCGAAGCGGCGGATGATCTGATTGATTCCATTTCCCCCCGTCTGTTTTCTGCCTCGGTGGATACCGCTACGGTGTTTCTGTCGACGCTGTTGTGTTTAGGCTGGGCTGCTATACTGCGTAGCCCGGCTTCGGAACCGGTGACGGTTATCTTCGATTCGGCTGCCGATCGTGAATTGCTGCGACAGCTCGAATCGTTAAATAATACACTTTCGCGGGTCGGCCGAGGGCAATAGTTCCATTTTTTCCGGAGATACCTTGCAATTGACATGAAAGATCCTGTATTCTCAAGTCAATTTAACTTTCGGGAAGGCGGTACATGTTTCTTTTTGCGGCTTTGCTCATTTTCATCGTTTTCGGCCTGGTGGCGTTACACTTCTTCACGCACCTGCGTCGCTTAAACGCTCTCTCACAAGGCACTTCCGGCGTGCCGGCGGCGGGACGTCACACTCCCATGCTTCGGCTGCTTTCGAACGACGACGCGCGGCTGGTCTCGCTGAACAAAAATCTCGCCCGCAAGTTCCGGCAGCAGCGCGTGGCGATTTTCCGGGACTACCTGCAGTGTCTGACGCGGGATTACGCCCGACTGCTGGGCGGTGTGCGCCTCGCGATGGTTCGTTCTCACGTGGACAGGCCCGACCTGGCGGCGGCCCTCGCTCGTAATCAGGTCCTGTTCGCGCTGGCAGTTTGCCGCATTGAATACAGACTTTGGCTGCACACGGCCGGCATCGGCACAGTGGATGTTTCCGGACTTGTCGGTGCCATGGACGCCCTCTGCGTCCAGGCCCGCATCGTGAGCCCAGCGACCGCCGGCGCACAATAAAGTTTTTCGGGGCGGCTACGGGACCGGGATTTCCGCGAGGCTGGCGAGTATTCCCTCATAATAAGAGGGATAGGCGAAGCTCACTCTCAGAAAGTCGCGGATATCCCGCCCGTTAACCTGCCGCCCCGCAATCCGGATTGGCTCGGCTGGTGCGGCCGTTTGACTCTGCCCTATTAGGTGGCGACACCACGCCGTGATCGCATCCGTTGAGCAGGGCAGGTCGTCCGCGACCGGCCACGCTCCCTCCAGTTCTGATTCCACACCCGCCAGCAAAAGAGCCGCAAGGTCGTCCACGTGTACGCGGCTGACCATCGCTGTCCCCGCCGCCCTTGACGATCTCCCCTCCTTTATCCTGACATGAACTCCCCGGCCGGGCCCATAAATGGCGGCCGGACGGAGGATCAGACTGGACCCGGCATTCCTTGCGATCCAGTTCTCTTCCTCCACCCGCCGTTGTCCTTTTTCCTCCGAAGGTTCCGCGGCGGTGCGGGCGTCCACGACAATATGGTTCCCATAAACGCTGGTGGAGGAGATATAAATTATGCGGCGCGGCTTCAAGCCGAGAATCAATTTCCGCAAATTCTCATTCTCGTCAGGAGGAAGGGGCGGAATCGTGTGGATTAAGACAGAATTCGCGGGAAGTGCCTTTTGGGCGCAGATTTCCGGTTCTTCTACCCGCAACCCGGCTGCAACGAGATCACGAAAACGCGATCTCTGACGCGCAATGGCGTACGAGGATATCCCGCGCAGCAACAGCAGGCGAGCCAGCCTGCGAGTGGTAAAGCCGAGCCCCAGCAGAATTACCGGGCCCGGCCGGCAATCAGATGCCACGAAGTCCGGAGACATACGCTGCCATCAACCGATCAGGGCTCGTTCGAGCGAGCGGACGATGCCGCCGGGTTCCGCGAGAGCCAGTTCGACAATCGCATCCGCGCGCTCCCGCGTATCGGCGACGGCATAGACCCGAAACTCGTCGGCGTTGCCGGAGGGCCGGAAATGGGTCACCTCGCCATTCGTGAAGCAGATGCGGACGCCGTCGGTGTAATCGATCCTCTCAATCCCGCTGAAACCCGCCGATGCGCCGAAGAAGCCTTCCAGCCGGCGGCGAATGCCTTCCACCTGACCGGCGTCTTCTGCGGTCAGCAGTTCCACCATCCGCTTCCCGTTGGCACGGGGGAAATTGCGCAGCAGCGCGGCACGGCTGAAGCGCGGCGGAAGGGCGGCGAAAACCTCCGGAATCGAAATTCCGCGTTCCTGCGCCGCAAACAGCACGCCCAGGATCGGCAGCACGGCGTCCCGGGTGGGCAGGGCGCCAAGGGTGCGGCCCGCCCGAACCGTATCGGAACCGAGCAGGAAGCCCCCGTTCGCCTCCCAGCCACACACAGTATTGCGGCCTTTGGCCAGAGCCGCGGCCATTCCGGCAATGACGAACGGCGAGCCGATTCGGGTCTTCGGTTCCAGCACGCCGGCCAGGGATCCCCGGTCGATGGCGTCGTTGCAACTGATCGGCACCACGACGGAGTCCGCGCCGAGGTATTCCGCCACCACCATGCCGACCAGATCGCCTCCGAAAAAGCGGACCTTGCCCCGGAAGCCCGGCCCGTCTTCAAGGCCCAGAATCAGAGGCCTGTCGCTGTCGCCGTCCACTGAAACCACCGCCCATACGGGACCGTCCTGAAGCGCGGCATCGGCGAGAGCCTGGAGGTTGGCCAGTTGCGCCTCGTCGATCGCCTCCGTGTCGATGGCAACGAAACTGTCACTGCGACCGCAGGGCGTCACCTCGGCGCCCAACCGTTCCAGCACTTCAACCAGCAGATCGCGCCCGACCGCGGAGTGTTGATAAACGAGGATTCGCTTTCCCGCGAGCGACGAACCGGCAAAGAAGTCGGTATAGCGGGCGATGTAAGCCTGCCGGGCAGAGTCATCGGCCGGTGGCAGTGCGCGGTGCCCGTCGCGCAGCATTCCCTGGGAATTGAAGATGGACTCTTCCGCAGACTGTTCATAGAGGCGCGCCCGCACACGCGACACGCATTCACCGATGGGGGCTTCGTGGGTTTTCATCAACTCGCCCGCGGACGTATTCAGCTTATAGCCGTTCAGGTCAAACGGAATGTGGCTGCCGGTGATCATGACGCTGGCGCGGCGCCGGGCGAGGGCGTAAAAAGTCAGGGCGGGGGTCGGGATCGCGTCCAGGTTCACTGGCCGCATGCCGGCGTCGAGGATCGCCTGAACCACGGCCTGGCAGATCTCGCCGCGGCCGTTTTCGGTTGCGTCGAAGCGGGTGGAACTCGGTCGCAGGTCGTGGGCAAAAAAGACCTCCTCCCCGGACCGGATGCCGCCTTCGGAAACCGGCAGACTTAACAAGTACTGAATTTCACCCGCGACGTTGATATAGATCTCGAGTTGGGTCAAATCCACCACAGGGCCGCGACGGCCGCTGGTGCCGAAACGAAGTTCCCGGGGGGAGTAAGCGAGAGTGGAAAGCAGGTCAGACAATACGAAAAGCAGTATAGCGAGCGGTCATCGCCGTACGATAAAAGCCCGCGCCGTACGATAAAAAGGGACACGCTGAACCGCATGAGAATCGACGCTCACCAGCATTTCTGGGACATTACCCGGCTGCATTATCCGTGGATGCCGCCAGGCGAATCCGTGCTGCGACGCAACTATCTTCCCGAGGATCTGACGCCGATACTCGAGCGCCACAACTTCGACGGCACGGTATTGGTCCAGGCCAACGTAACGCTCGACGAAACCTGGTGGCTGCTCGATCTGGCGAGTGCGCACGAGCAGATCCGCGGCGTGGTCGCCTGGGTGGATCTGACCGACCCGCGCGTCGGCGAGACGCTGGACCGCTGTCAGCTGCATCCGAAGTTCAAAGGGGTGCGGCACATCGTGCACGACGAGCCGGATCTCCGCTGGCTTCTGCGGGACGATGTGATCGGCGGCCTGCGGGAACTGGCTCGCCGCGACATTCCTTATGACCTGTTGCTGCGCCCACCGCATCTTCCGCTGATCCCCGAACTGGCGGACCGGGTTACCGGCCTGCGCATGGTAATCGATCACATCGCCAAGCCGCTGATTGCATCTCATGACGTGGAACCCTGGGCTCGTGACATCGCAAGGGTTTCGGAGATACCTGGAATGCACTGCAAACTATCCGGCATGATTACCGAAGCCGATCACGCGAACTGGCGACCGGACGATCTGCGCCCTTACGTGCAGCACATCCTGCAACTCTTCGGCCCGGAGCGCCTGATGTTCGGCAGCGACTGGCCGGTCTGCCTGCTCGCGGGATCCTGGAAGCAGGTGCTCGCGGCGTTCACGCAAGCCTGTGGACCGCTGCCCAACGCGGAACGCGAGAAGATTCTGGGCGAGACGGCGACACGTTTTTATCACCTCACATGATTCAGGACCGGCGGCTCTCCAATCTGGCAAGACTTCGAAGCGAGCGGTGGGACGTGCTCGTGGTGGGCGGTGGCATCAACGGCGCGGGTATCGCGCGCGATCTGGTTCTGCGCGAAGCGGGTCTCAAAGTCGCTCTGGTGGAAAAGGATCACTTCGCATCGGGCACCAGCGGCAGGAATTCGCAGCTGATTCACGGCGGACTGCGGTATCTGAAGTACTTCGATTTTGGCCTGGTGAGCGACGCCCTGCACGAGCGCGCCACGCTGCTCCGCGTCGCGCCCGGTCTGGTGCAGCCGCTCGAGTTTCTGATTCCCTGTTACGGCAAAACCGACCGCTGGTTTTATGGGGCGGGGCTCACTCTTTACGATGCGCTGGCGGGCGGCCGCAATATCGGCCACCATCGCGCACTTAGCGGCGCCGAAACGGCGAAGCTGGAACCGGAACTGGCACGTGACGACCTGCGCGCCGGGCTGCTGTTCTTCGACGGCAAGGTGCATTCCGCGCGCCTGGTGATCGAAAATATTCTGGATGCAGAAGCGCACGGCGCGTGCGTCGTGAACTATGCCGGCGCCCGTTGGACGCCCGGCGAGGTTGAGATTCGCGACACCCTGACGGGGGAGGAGTTCCCCATCCGCGCCAAAAAGATCGTGAATGCCACCGGCGCGTGGTCGACGGGCGCGCCGCTGCGGCTGGTGCGCGGTTCGCACCTGATTTATCCCCGCATTCAGAAGGGTTCGGAAGCGATCGCGTATTTCGATGAGAAGGGGCGGATCATCTTCTTTATTCCGTGGGGCGAGAACGACGATCTGACGCTGGTGGGCACCACGGATATCGATCACACCACCGGACCGGAGGACGTGCGAATCTCCGATGGCGAGCGCAGCTATCTGAAATCCATCGTGGCCCGGCTGTTCCCGGCGTTTCGGGGCGAGGCGATCACCAGCTACAGTTCGTTGCGGCCGCTGCTCGCGGAAAGCGGACGGTCCGCTACCGCGACCAGTCGCGAACACCGTATCTGGGAAACCGCGGACGGCGTGCTGCACATTTCCGGCGGCAAATACACCACCTATCGGGAAATGAGCGAGGAGTTGGTGGATACGCTGCTGCGGGACGTGGCGCCCGGCCGCGATCTGCCCTGCCGTACTGCCACGACACCCCTGCCCGGCTTCACGCCGCCGAAGGAGATGGCCCCTCGCGTGGAAATGGCCGTTGAGCGTGAGTTTGCCCGCCGGCTGCAAGACGTCCTGTACGTCAGCACTTACTGGGGTCATGAACGCCATCTGGACCGCGCGTGGCTGGAACCCGTCGCGCGGGAGATGCAGGAGCTGCTGTGGTGGACGGAGGATCGCACGGCCCGGGAAATCTCATTCTGTGTGGAGCAACAGGGGCTGCCGTAAGCTGGATAGACAACAATGAAAACTGTCGCGTCGGTGATGGCGGATCTGAACGAAAAGGGCACCGAGAAAACGCGTAAGACGTATGTCCGCCACGGCCTGCCCGCGGACCGCGTGCTGGGAGTCCTGGTCGCGGATCTCAAGGTTGTAGCGAAACCCCTGAAGGGCGAGCAGGCTTTGGCCTGTGAACTCTACAAGACCGGGATCGTGGAAGCCATGTATCTGGCGGGCATGGTGGCGAACGGAGCGAAGATGAGCGGCGAACTGCTGCAGTCGTGGGCCGAAGAAGCCCACGGGCTGCCCCTGATTGCGGAGTTTCCGGTTCCGTGGGTGACGGTGGAAAATCCGGAAGCGCGCGCGCTTGCCGTCAAGTGGATGAGCGAGAAGAAGCCTGCGTCGTCCGGCTGGTGTGCGTATTCCGGGCTGCTCGCGACCCAGCCGGATGCAAAGCTCGACCTCGCGGAAATCGAGGCGCTGCTGAACCGGGTTCCGGCGGAGATCAACGCCGCGCCGAATCGCGTGCGGGCGAACATGAACAGCTTCGTAATCTCGACCGGCGCTTACGTGACGCCGCTGCTGAAGCAGGCCAAAGCCGTGGCGCGGAAACTGGGAACCGTGGCGGTGGATGTCGGCGATACGGACTGTAAGATCTCCGTGGCTCTTGCGGCCATCGAAAAGATCGAGAAAGCGGGCAAGCAGGGCGTCAAAAAGAAAACGATCCGCTGCTGACTACTTCGCCGCGCGCAACGCCTTCGCGAAGGAACTCCCGGTCTTAAACTCGCCTTCGAAGTTCGCGCGCAGGCCCTGCAGCTTTGCAATGTACGCGTCGAGCGCCGCCCCGATGGCGGGCGCGTTGGTTTCGAGAATGTCGCCCCAGAGTTCATAGGAGCTCATCGCCAGGCGGGTCATGTCGAGCAGGCCAGGGCCCGCCACACCGGCCGCGCCGGGAGCGCAGTCGTCAATCACCGCGGCCAGCGCCGTCGACGCGAGTTGCGGCAGATGCGAGCCCCATGCCACGAGAGAGTCATGCCGCGCCGGATCCAGCACGATTTCGCGGGCGCCGAACAAAGCAAGCCATTTCCGGAAGACCCGCGCGGTGGGGTGATCCAGATCTTCGCTCAGCACCCAGGGGCGGCCCCGGAACAGCTCCGCATCGGCCGCGCCCGCCCCGCGCGATTCCTTGCCCGCCATGGGATGCCCGCCCAGGAAGGAGCCTGTCGTGAGACTTCGTCTTGCCTCTTCCGCGATGGCCTGCTTGGTGCTGCCGGCGTCGGTCACCAGGGTGTCGCGCCGGACCATCGGGCCGAGTTTCCGCAGCGTTTCCAGAATCCCCGAAATTGGCTGCGACAGGAATACGAGATCGGCGGTCGAGGCGGCCTCTTCCAGCGTGACGCCGCGGTCAATCGCGCCCCGTTCCAGTGCCGGTTCCAGACTGCGCGGCGAACTGACGCCGACAATGCTCCCCGGAAACCCCGCCTTGCGCAGCGCCAGTCCGAACGAGCCGCCGATCAGGCCAACGCCCACGATCGCGACTTTGCGCATCAGATACTCCGGCCCACCGCCGTCGCAATCATCCGCAACTGCTGCATGAGCTCGGCATACGGCTCGGGATACATGGACTGCGCGCCATCGCTCAGGGCGTGGTCGGGGTCGTGGTGCACTTCCATGAGAAGCCCGTCCGCCCCCGCCGCCACCGCCGCCCGCGCCATCGGGGGCACCATGTCGCGCCGGCCCGTGCCGTGCGAGGGATCCGCGATGATCGGCAGATGCGAGAGCTTCTTGATCACGGGAACCGCCGAGACGTCGAACGTGTTGCGCGTGTAAGTTTCGAACGTCCGGATCCCGCGCTCGCACAACATCACTTCATAGTTGCCGCCGGACAGAATATACTCGGCGGAAAGCAGCAGTTCTTCGATGGTTGCGGCGATGCCCCGCTTCAGCAGCACGGGCTTCCGGATGCGGCCCAGATCGCGCAGCAGATTGTAGTTCTGCATATTCCGCGCACCGATCTGCAGGATATCGGAATACGCCGAAAGCAGCGGAATCTGGAGCGAATCCATCACTTCGCTGATCACCAGCAGTCCGCGCCGGTCCGCCGCTTCGCGCATCATTTTCAGGCCTTCTTCGCCCAGCCCCTGAAAACTGTAAGGCGAGGAGCGCGGCTTAAACGCGCCGCCGCGAATCACCTTCGCGCCGGCGTCGGCCACGATATCGGCGGAGCGCTCGATCTGGTCGCGATTCTCCACGCTGCACGGGCCCGCCATCACCACCACCTGCGACCCGCCGATCTCCACGCCTTTAATCGACACCACGGTGCCCTGCGGACGGAAGGCGCGGCTGGCCAGCTTATAGGGCGAAACGATGCGGTGCACTTCCTTGACACCGTCCATCACTTCCACCACGGCCGTATCGAACTGATCGCCTCCGCCGACTCCGCCCAGCACGGTGTGAATGGCGCCTGTGGAACGGTGCACGTCGAAGCCGTCTTCGATCAGGCGGTCGATGATCCTCTGGATCTGCGCTTCGGTCGCGCCCTGCTGCATGACGACAAGCATTTGATTAAGCTAACCCTTCTCTTCCATGCGGACTTTCTGCACTCGGCGCATTTCGTCGATAATCCGCTCGAAAATGCGCTTCACCGCGTCGTCCGGCAGCGGCCCGTTGTTGTGCGAGGTGACGTTGAGGAAGACCTGGTCCTCACGCTTCGGCTCATAGATGGCCAACTGCGCCTCTTTCTTGATGCGACCGACTTCTTCCACGATGGAAGTCCTCTCGTTCAGCAACTCCAGAAGGCGGAGGTCCACATTATCGATGCGCTCACGGCAATGCGCCAGAGCGCGCACGGGATCGGCAGTCATTCGCAATCTAAGATATCGTGCCGGGGACGGCGGAGCGGCTGGCGCCGTCGGGAGAAAGCAGAGGGCGGCTCAGGTCCCGCATGAACTCTTCGAGGCGGGACGAATCGGCCTCAATCTGCCGGACGATCGCGCTGCCCACCACCACGGCCTCCACCTTGCCTTCGAGCGACGCGACATGAGCCGGCGTGGAGATGCCGAAGCCCATGGCGAGCGGCAGGCTGGTATGGGCGCGCATACGCTGCACCAGGGGCATGGCGGTGCCGGAGATGCTTTCCTGCTCGCCCGTGATGCCGGTCCGGGAGACCAAATAGATGAAGCCGCTGGAATACTGCGCCACCAGTTTCAGGCGTTCTTCGGTGCTGGTGGGCGCGGCCAGGAATACGGTGTCGAGGCCCGCCTCACGCATTACCTTCACGTAGTCACCGGCCTCTTCCACGCTGACGTCCGTGAGCAGGCAGCCATCGATTCCCGCCGCTTTCGCCTCGCGCGCCAGCCGCTCGAAACCGAAGCGGAGCGCCGGGTTCAGATAGGTGAAAAGGAGCAACGGCACTTCGGACGTCTTGCGGATTTCCGCGGCGATGTGCAGCACGCGCGCCAGGTTCGTGCCCGCTTTGATGGCCCGGTCGCCCGCCTGCTGAATCACCGGACCGTCCGCGATCGGGTCGGAAAACGGGACGCCCAACTCGATCAGATCCGCACCGCCGCGCTCCAGCGCCGCCACCAGTGCGGGCGTGGCGTCCGGAGACGGATCCCCCGCCGTCAGATACGCAATCATTCCGGTGCGTTTCTGCTCCCGGAGTTTTTCGAACAACTTCGCGATACGGGTCACGCCTGATCCATCTGTTTGAGATTTTCGCGGTAAATATCGATGTCTTTGTCGCCCCGGCCGGAGAGATTCACGATGAAGACTTTGCCGGGATGCGAGGGCGCCAGACGAATCGCTTCGGCCACCGCGTGGGCGGATTCGAGCGCCGGAATAATGCCTTCGGTGCGGCTCAGCGTGAGCGCGCCCGCAATGGCGTGTTCATCGTCGCAGGAGCAGTATTCCGCCCGGCCCTGATCGTGCAGCCAGGCGTGTTCCGGACCGACCGAAGCATAGTCCAGACCCGCCGACACCGAGTGCGTCAGAGCGATCTGCCCGTCGTTATCCTGCAACAGATAGCTGTGCGTCCCCTGCAGCACGCCTGGTGAACCACCGGCGAAGCGGGACGCGTGCGAACCAAGCGCGGGGCCGCGACCGCCGGCTTCCACGCCGATCAGCTTCACTTCTTTGTCTTCGATAAACGGATGGAAGATGCCGATCGCGTTGCTGCCGCCACCCACGCAGGCGATCACCACATCCGGCAGGCGCCCTTCGGTTTCCAGAATCTGCGCGCGGGCTTCCAGACCGATGACGCGATGGAAGTCGCGAACCATGGCCGGATACGGATGCGCGCCGAGTGCCGAACCCAACAGGTAATGCGTGGTGGCGACGTTCGTCACCCAGTCCCGCATGGCCTCGCTGATGGCATCTTTGAGCGTGCGGCTGCCGTTGGTCACGGGCACCACGGTCGCGCCGAGAAGACGCATGCGGAAGACGTTGAGGCGCTGCCGCCGCATGTCTTCCTCGCCCATATAAACCGTGCAGTCGAGCCCGAACAGTGCACAAACCGTAGCGCTCGCGACGCCGTGCTGCCCTGCCCCGGTTTCGGCGATGATCCGCTTCTTCCCCATGCGGCGAGCGAGGAGCGCCTGCCCCAGGCAGTTGTTGATCTTGTGCGCGCCGGTGTGCAGCAGGTCTTCGCGCTTGATATAGATCTTCGCGCCGCCCAGCTGCCCGGAAAGGCGCTTCGCGAAATAGAGCGGAGTCGGCCGTCCCGCATAGGTTTTCAGCAGGTGATCGAGTTCGGCCTGAAACGCGGGATCGTCCTTCGCGGTTGCGTATGTTTGCTGCAGTTCGTCCAGAGGCGACATGAGCACCTCCGGCACGAAGCGCCCGCCGTAGGGACCGAAATGTCCGCCCGCATCGGGTTGAATAGAAGTCATGAGTTTATGAGTGCTGCCTGAATAAATCGTTTCATGCGCGCGTGGTCTTTGCGGCCGGGCGACGCTTCCACGCCGGAGGCGGTATCCACGCCCCAGGGT
>Ga0073936_10006756_pt1 | contig 15029 bp, 12 predicted proteins | sample AliMusrvi5mmetaG_FD_87041 | JGI IMG/M metagenome (GOLD analysis project Ga0073936, IMG submission 87041) | Freshwater lake bacterial and archeal communities from Alinen Mustajarvi, Finland, to study Microbial Dark Matter (Phase II) - Alinen... | ecosystem: Environmental > Aquatic > Freshwater >... | reverse complement strand
CTGGTTGGTCCCCATCATTGTCGGCGCCCTCCTGAGGTTGCCGCAGTTTACCAAATGTGGGTTACTTGGCTACTGTTCTTCAGGTGAAATGTGATTTGGGCAACACGCCGTCGAGGGCTGACCGACCCTAATCTGCCCACTAAATCTTTTTAATCAACTCGTAGACATCACCGGGCACAATGGCTTTCAGGCATAAATTATCCCGACAACTCGAGACGCGATGATTAAAAGCCGATAAACAAGGCGAACACGGCCAATCGGAATACAGTATAAAACTGTTTCCGTCCATGGGGCCAAAAACCTTCGGACTTTCGGGACCAAAAATAACGATCTTTTTAATCGAAGTCAGCATCCCCAGATGAGCCAAGCCACAATCGTTGGCAATTAAAATGTCTGAAACAGTAAAAAGCTCTAAAAGCTCATCCAACTCGGTCTGGCCAACTAAACTCACGCACCCAGGGCTCTGGATGGTTTCTAAAATTACTTTTGTCCTGCCTTGCGCCCCATCAGTGCCTATTAGAATTATGTAATGATTTTCGTTCTCAAGAATGAGCCTGGATAACGCGATAAAATTCTCTAACGGCCATTCTCTAAGCGGCAAAACGCCATCACCAGGATTAACAAGAAACACTTTCTTTTGACCGGGGATCACCCCGACCTCTTTCATTTTCCTCAAGACTTTCTCCCGCGCCTCGTTATTTGAAACATATTTAGGAAATGTTATTTCCTCCTCTTCATCTTTACATTTCAACTCAGGCGTATTCTTTTCTGCCTCTTCAATGTCCTCAATGAACGATAAATAATTCCTGGTGATGTGGAGCAGCGGGTTATATTCGATCCTATGGGTCAACAAATTCCCTCTATAAAGCCCTTCAAAATGATAACGATAGAATCCTGCTCTTTTTCTGGCGTTGACCAAACACGCGAATACCGCCGAAAAACGCGAGAAAAACTCTAAATCAAAAACAATGTCTATCTCCTCTTTTCGTAATCTTTGAATTGCCCTTAACGTATCTAAAATAAAAAATAACGATCCTTCGCGAATCCCTAAAACGTTCCTGTCGGGAATTATTCCGCCTGACAACTTGAAAATATCCGTGTTTTTTTGGAATGTCACAAAAAACAGCTCCGCAGCAGGGTATTCTTCTTTGATCCGATTTAAGAACGGAAAAGACAAAACAATCGCGCCTAATTCTGAAAGTTTTATAAAGAGCACCTTCTTAATTGGCTTACTATTTTTTTCCTTGAAGTTTACCGCTTTTTTAATACAGTTCAGGCCGCTTAACAAAAAACATAATGGAATCCCGAACCAATAATCAATTTTTCTCATTTTGTTAATATCCATATGAATTTCTCCGCCTCTGAATGGAGATGTTGAAGAACACTTTCTTAATTTATTTGGAACCGTAACGCCTCGCATCCACATCGGCAATGATTTTGTTAAGTTGATCCCTTGCTTCAACCAGATCGCATCTGACGCATCTCCAGTTCATCTCTTTCCCTCACCCAACCGTGTTATTGAGCCTGCTTCATACGCGATGTTTTCATCAACTTGCCTGAATGCTATATGTGGCAACTTTGTTTGTCAATGACGGCTGGATGGACCATGAACCATTCGCCAGTTGACGGCCTGTCCACCTTGAAATAACATTCGGATCGATTTGGTTGATCGAGTTTGTATGCATACCACGACTGGCCATGAGATAATGAAAACATTCAGGAATATCGCATTGGGAATCCTGGCATTCGTTGCCGTGGCAACCATTGCAGGGCAGGTTCTCATGCACGGCCAAGGCGACACATCCGAAATCAGCAGACGTTACGGGCTTCTCTATGTTGTCACGGGATGTGGTATTCCCGGTGTTTTGACGATGATTCGACTCGGCGAATTTGACTTTTTAGCCATGGGAGGGATTATTAAAGGAACCGAGTGCGCTTTCAAGCTTTAGTAGCGGTCAGCTATCAGCGCTCAGCCGGCAAAATCCGGTATTTTATGAAGACATTTCACATGGATACGCAGGATGGACAGGATTACGGATTAACTACGAAATTCGCGAAAGGACGCGAAAACGGGATTCACCACGGAGGCACTGAGAATCGGACCCGGAAGAGGTCCGATCAAATCAGATTTGATTGGACGGTTTGTCTGGTGGAGGCGGAGGAGTGAGAAAAGATGTTGAGGCCGAGCGCAGAGAGCATGGCGCAGGGCGGGGAAATCTTTTCTACTGCTGCGGTGAATCTTGATCCTGGAGCACATGGTGGTGCTGGCGGATCCGTTCTATCTCCTGCGGACGGACGCCGGCTTGTGCGGCGAAATCCGGCCAGGCGGACACGGCCCCGCCCGTCTGTTTCAGGATGTGTGGCGCGGTGCCGATGCCGAAGCGGTCCGCCACCGCCAGCAGGTCCTTGCGGGTGATGCGGGAAAACTTTCCATTCACGGCCATCAGGTGCTGGTTTGTCCACTCGCCCTGGGGATTATGGGCATGCGTCACATCGTAGGCCGGTGCCAGTTCCCAGTCGGACCCCTCGCGCAGGCGGAAGGAAAAATTCTTTGTGTGGTCGTCGCAGTTGGCCGCCATGACATTGAATGCCATCCGTCGGAACGCCTCCTCCATCGCGGGATAGCCAAGCTGCAGGTTGCCGATGGTCATGAAAAGCTGGCTGTAGTCGTGGCTGGCCTTTTGCCGGTAATCCAGATGGGCCATGGCGCAAAGCGTCTGCAGGTGGTGCCGCAGGTTGCCCTCCCGGTCAAACCGTTTCGTCATGAAGTGCGCGCGGCCGTTCTCCTCCAGCAGCCGGCAGGGTGCCATGGCGATGCCGGCCGCAACGGCCATCCGGTGATAGGCATATTCAATCCGGCCATAATCCTGTGTCCCGCCCATTTCGCAGTCGATCCCCATGCCGTCAAACTTGAGCAACCAGTGCTCGAACCCTTCCGCCGCCTCGAATTGCCCCGGGCGGATTTCATGGGTTGCCGGGTTCCATGCCACAACGGCCTTGGCCCTCGCGCCGCCGGCCGATGTGCCCACCTGGATGATCTGGGCCAGCGCCGCTTTGGCAAGTTCGTCCGATCCGATATGCCCATGCACGGCACGGCGGGCGCTTTCAATCAAATTGGCAAGCGTGATGGCGGTGCTGCCGCCGGCGGCCTGCCGAAGCGCCGGCCTGAATTCCAGCGCGCCCAGGCTCCGTTTGCCCATGTAGGCCAGGCGGTCGAGGGGCGTGATCTGTGTCTTGTGGATGCCTTTGCCGGCCATCCATGCATCGATCAACGTGTTGCCGAAATCATCCGGCAGGGCATCGGCCAGGAGTGCCGGCAGCCGCTTGAAGGTCAGTTCGGGGAGCGCGGTGAAAATGAACGGTTCGTTTGCCGACGCCAGCGGCATGGCGAGGGGCGCCAGTTCGATGCCAGACCTGATAAATTCGGGTGTGTATTCAAAAGCATAATATCCCAATTTTGGATCAAGCGCCACCGCGCCGACAGTTTTCCCCCAGATGCTGACGGCAATCGCGTGAACCGGCTTATACATGGTGTTAAAATCCCTCCTCCCGTATCTGAACCTTTGCGCCCTTTGCGACTTTGCGTGAAAACTCTTTTCTTCTTTCCGGGCCTCCCTGCCGGTTTACCCGGCAGGAGGTAAAAGCTTGCTTCACCCGTGGCGCTCCGACTCCTGGAGGTCGGGACGCCACGGGGATCGCGAATCTAAGCCTAAGATTAACCACGGAGACACTGAGACACGGAGTTTTTGAAGATGGAGACTCACGAAAGCTGGCGACCAGCTTTCGCTCGCACCGTGACCGTGAGGGGGAGGAGCCGGAAGCAATCAGGTGGATAGTCTGTAGGCTGTTAGACTGTAGGTGAGGATAAAGATCGGCGCCCGGAGGTCGCCTCCCACATTCCGGCAGGTAGGGCGAACTCTCCGGCCTGTGGTGAGCTTTGCCTGCACTGAGCCTTGTCGAAGTGTCGAACCAGTGAGCCATCTGATATTTTCCCATCCGTCCCATCAGTGTAATCCGTGGTTAAAACTCTTCCTCCTCCCCTGCGGTGAGCCTGCCTGCACTGAGCTTGTCGAAGTGTCGAATCCGGCCTCCACCAGGCAAGTCGTCCGGCCAAATTTGATTTGGCTGGACCTCTTCCGGGTCCGATTCTCAGTGCCTCCGTGTCTCCGTGGTGAATCCGGATTTCGCGGTTTTTGCGAGTTTCGTAGTTAACGCTCTTTCTCCCATCCGTGGTTATCCTGATTTCCGTTTTGAAACGCGCTGCCGCGTCGGTCTGGCTTTCAGCGCCTGCAGCGGACTGATGGATACCGCCGGGGCCAGCAAGTTCAGCCAGTCAGTCCGTCCCAGTGCGCGCAAGACCTTGATCAGGGAGGTGATCGTTGCACCCTTGCCGGCTTCCATGTTTTTGACGGCGTTCAGGGCGATCCCTGCCTGTCCGGCAAGTTGGCGTTGATCAATATTCTGTCGCAACCTGACGCTGCGCAGTTGCTTGCCCAGTTCCAGTTCCCATTCCTCAGTATTCATTTGGGTTATCATAAAAGTCCTATTTTAGGTCTTTGTTGTTGTAAATATATCCAATAGACCTAAAAAGGTCTATTGATAAATCAATTATTTTTCATGGTGATTATCCAGATAGCCGTAAGATTCACCATCCGCTTCGCTGGAGGCACGGCATATTCTTTTCACCACGAAGAGCACGAAGCTCACGAAGTGGTTACAGGACGAAACGCCTGATACCAGCCTTCAACCCAGAGCCGAGCACACGGTGAATCTCAATGGCGCATCCGATCACAGGGTTCGACAATGTATCAAACTCCACTTCCACCCCCTTCGTGTCCTTCGTGCTCTTCGTGGTGAATCTTTTCCGGCTTATATCGGCGCCCGGAGGTCGCCTCCCACATTCCGGGCAGGAAGAGTAACTACTCAGGTATTCAGGATTCAGGAGCCAGAATTCAGAATGGCCTGCGAATAAAACCTCAGGGAGGCCCGGAATCCGATCTTTACCTACAGCCTATCCACCTTTTCAGCCTCACCCTTTGTACGGGGCGCCATTTTCACGAACCCTGTCCGGGGATGACGCGGAACCACCCGGACGGTCCCGGAGGGCGAGCTCACGCTCGCGCAGGACATCAAGCATACGCAATTTTTCCGCCACCGGCCGTGCGGCAAGACGCATCCGGAAGTCGCGTTTGCCGGCAACCATCTTCTGCAGGTCAGTGGCATCACATGGGATGCAGGTTGATAGGCTGTAGTCTGTTAGACTATCAGGAAATCCAGACATTCCCGCTCCTCTGTTTTATGGATGCTTCCTGCCACCTTTCAAGGCCGTCTTGATGTGGCGGTCGAAATCGGACTCAAACAACCGGTCCTGCACGATCCGGTATTTCTCAAACTCCCCCTCCGCAAAGGCCTTGGCGACTTCCTGGCTGACCTTGCCGAGATTGTCGAGAACGTCACGTTCGTTGAACTGAAGGAATGCGTTGAGCTTCTTGGCCCAGTCTTCCATGGTCATGGGGATTTTCCGCTCCGCCTGGCTCTCGGCGTAGTCGAGATACATGGTCACGAACCGCTCCAATGACTTCAGTTCTTTTCCGGTAAGGTAATTCTTCGCGACTGCGACATCCGGCCTAACGATTTTCCCCTGCGGCGCGTTCCGCCAAGTGGTCAACCCCATCCAATCCTTCGTGCTGTCCGCCCGTTTCATGATCAGTTCGGCAGCGGTGTGGCCGTGGATGGCGAAATGGAGTTTGTTCTGAACCGTGGCGAAAAAGGCCTGTGTGATTTCGGCATCCGCATGGTAATCCATCGCCGTGGCGTAGATGTCGGTGATCTTCTGGTAAAAATTCCGTTCGCTCGCCCGGATCTCACGGACCTCCGCCAGCAGGTTTTCAAAATATTCTTTGCTGAAGAAAGCGCCATTCTTCAGCCGCTCCTTGTCAAGCACATAGCCGCGAACCGCGTAGTCGCGCAAGACGCCTGCCGCCCACTGCCGGAACTGGATCGCGCGGCCGGAATTCACGCGAAAACCCACGGCAATGATGGCGTCGAGATTGTAGTGCTCGACTGCACGGTCAACGTCTCGAACACCTTCTTTTTGAACTATCCGGAATTTCCGGATAGTTGCATCCCGGTGCTGCTCGTCGCTATTGTAGACATTGATTAAATGTTCATTGACAGTCCGCACATCCACGTCAAACAGAGCCGCCATCAGCTTCTGGGTCAGCCAGACGGTTTCATCCGCCACCCGCACCTCGATTCCTGTCTCGCCCGCCTGCCGGGTGAAGATCAGGAACTCGGCGGTGCTATTGCGAATCCGGAGTTTATTTTCTTTTCCCATGGCACTGGTTCCTCTGGCGGAATAGTACAAACACATGATCCCCGATGTCAACCGTGGCAAGGAATCAGGAATTTTCTCGCAAAGGCCCCTTCGACGTGGCTCACTTCGACTATGCTCAGCGCCAAGCAGGGCAGGCGCGAAGGGCGCAAAGGTGAAGAAGCCTGTAGGCTGAAGGCTGTTAGTGAGAACTGCAGATTAACCACGGATGAGACGGATAGCACGAGCAAGCTTTTTCCTCCTGCGGGATAAACCCGCAGGGAGGCCGGAATCCGATCTTTACCTACAGTCTAACCGCCTACAGCCTATCCACCTTTTCAAATATCCGTGTGATCCGTGCCATCCGTGGTCAAGGTGATGTCCACTTTAATCCTTCCAAAATCTCACGAACGATCGTCCGGGCCCTGTTAAAATCACCATCACAAAGGGAACGCTGCAAACCCTGCGCAAAACGGCAGGGGCTTTTGCTCGCCACGTCCGCCCCGAGCAAACCAACCACATACGCTTTGGTTTTCGCCGATATCATCATGCCCATATCACGCCCCAGCAAACGTGCGGTGGCGCGATCCAAGTCGGAACCGACCTTGTCCAGAATATCATCGTGGGGCGGGCGCTCCAGACGCGCCTTGTTGCCAATCCCCAGATATTTTTCGATCACAAAACCAACATCCACGGTATCTTTTTTGAAACGCGCCTCCGGCCGGTCATGCACGGCCACAATCTTCAGGAGCACCAACGCCGGAATGGATATGAACCGGATGACATGGGGCACCTGACCAACAACCATCTCAAGCTTCAACGCATGGTCATAAGCGTCCTGGATCCCCACCACGCTCCACCGGCTATTATCCCCGGGCCAGACAATCGCCTGTCCATCCCCGGCGATTTCACCGAAGGGAAGCAGATCAACCTCCACCCCCGTCGCTGTGTCATGCAGTTTTTCCGGATGCTCTTCCGCTCCACCCTTGAACCCGGCCTCCATCAAGACGGCACGAAATTCATGATAAGCGGCCCAGTTTTTCATCTGCACAACGATATCAACATCCATGGTTGCCCGGTGGCAATCAACACCGTGCGTGTGCCAGAACAAAAGATCCCGGGCAAATGCGCCCAGCAGCAGCATTTCCAGCCCGCGCGTTTCCGCCGTTGCGGCCAGCCTGGCAAGCGTCCGGCCCCGGTTCTCATCCACGGGGTTCAATAATGTCACGCAAGTGTTGTTCATAGACCCGCCTTGCAACCTCCATGTTCCGGTCAATCCCGCTTGCCATTAAATCCGCATACACCAGAAGAGGATGTACACAATCCCGGTGGACAGCATAAGGCCATTCGCCCCAGAAAACTTTCAGCACCTCAACATCCCCTTTTGGATCCGGCCGCAGATCCGCATCGAGGATGAACCGCTGCATCCCGCCCCGGCTATAAAGCGCAGCCAACTCCGGCTTGAGTCGCCCGGTCAGCTTTGCGGCCGCCACCTCACCCCCCCAGTAGTTGCCCGCTCCCAGTGACGGCAACGCCGTCCACCAACTGCCCCCCTTTGAGCGATATCGCTGAGCCACCAGTTTCGGGCGCAGCCGATCCACATAGGCCGCCACCCATTTTTCAAAAAGCTGCTGGCGACTGGTCAGGAACCGCAGATTCTGATCCTCCACAATATATCCCGATTCCGAAAGATTGCCGAAAATCGCGCCAATGGAACCCAGCGCCACCCCCGTCTGCCCCCTGATAGCCCGGAACGTCTGGTTAAGCAATGCCGCCGCCGGATTTCTGTCCAAATCCGGATCCGTAAGAAATGCGAAAATGACATGAATCCCAGCCCTATGAAATGTTCGTGCGGGATCCGCCGCCCCGCTAATGACCGGCTTCCCCTTCCCGGCAACGAACAGATGCAATCCGGGCAGATCCAGACAAGCGTTCCCCGCCGTATCCAAAAAGGCGATCTTGTTTTTCCTCAGCATCTCGGCCTGCGTTGCGGTGACATGACCGGAAACCAACATTAATGAGAGCGCAGGGAACATGGTATTCTTGAGGGCGATAATTCTTTCAATCGCCGCACGGTGCAAATGACGTTTCACATGGACATGGAACCGTGAAGCCGCACCATTAAAGGCAACAGGGAGCTCGGCATCAATATTTTCCAAAGGGGGGTTAGCTGGAGTGATCACCTCACCCCATGCCAGTCCTTCACAGGTCGGCGCGGCCTTCAAAGCCTTCCATATGGTGTCCAATTCAATTTTCATAGCTCACCTCGCGTTCATTATTTACCATTGTTCATCGGCACTGAACAAGGAAAAATATTGAACAATATTCACTAGCGTCCCACAGGGACGCAGAGGCTGTGAGGAAAGGCTGGAGACAGTTGTTACATTACGATATTCGTAATGTAAGCGCAATATTTTTATCATTGTTTAAAATTGAAAGGTTTTTGTTTGCATATTGCGATCCCTGTGGCGTCCCGACCTCCAGGAGTCGGAGCGCCACGGGTGAAGCAACTGGAAAGGCTATTAGACTGTAGACTATTAGGCGGTTGGGCGATCCAGGCGGATAGGCTGTAGGCCGTTAGACTGTTAGTTTCATGCACAGATTCGTCCCGGAAAATCGGCGCCCGGAGGTCCATCGACTCCGCTCAGGACAGGTCGCCTCCCACATTCCGGATGAACCTTGACGCCCTTGGCGGCTTTGCGTGAATACTCTTTTCTTTCATTCCGACCTTCAGCCTATAGCCTAAACCGCTTCAGCCTCTGCGTCCCTGTGGGACGCTAGTGACCTACAGGCTAACAGCCTACAGCCTATCAACCTGATTGCTTCCGGCTCCTCCCCCTCACGGTCACGGCGCGAGCGAAAGCCGGTTGCCGGCTTTCGTGAGTCTCCATCTTCAAAACTCCGTGTCTCAGTGCCTCCGTGGTGAATCTTCATTCCCGCTTTTGCCTCCTGCCGGGTAAACCGGCAGGGAGGCCCGGACTATTACATTTTACATGGATAAACAGGATTTACAGGATTAAGGAAGATCAACCGGCAGGGAGGCCGGAATCCGATCCTTACCTAACAGTCTAACAGCCTACAGCCTATCCACCTAATGTGTCCCCTACTTCAGCATGAAGAGGATGCCGGGGGCCAGCGGACGGCCGCCGGTGATCTCATAGGGGCCGATGTCGGAGGCCAGGCCGCCGGGGCGCAGGTTGCCGTCCAAATCATCGGTGGGCGAATTGGCGGTGTCCGCCTTGTCGATGCCGGGGCTGGTGCCCTGCAGATGGAAGTCCCTGAGCGCCTCATTGACAAACTGCGGATCAATGCCGTTGGTGCAATTTTGCTCGTCGCCCAGATAGGTGCCGCCACTATGGCTGCCACTTTTCGGAGTCGGGGGAACGAACTCTTCACGCATCAGGCAGTTATAAAGATAAATCCGCCCGGACTCATTTTGGCCGTTCCAATTCTTGGCCCAGATGCCGCTGCCTTGATCGCCGGAATCCCATAAAATGCAATTGTAAAACCACGGCTCCCCATAATTTGAAGACCATATGCTCTTGCCGTAGGTCGCGTTGTTATCGATAAACGCGCAGTTGCGAAGCGTGGTCTGCCCATGATACGAGGATAAGGCCCCGCCTGCGTTTTCAGCCACGCTGACGTAATTGTCATAGAACAGGCAGTTTTCCACAATCGGCTTATGATGGTTTTGATTGTATACCTGCAGCCCGCCGCCGCGATACCCGGTCCAGTTGCCGCGGAAGATGATGTTGCGGATGGTCGTCTGGACATTGTTGGCATGCATGCCGCCACCGCCGCCGCTGTAGTTGGTCTGGATGATGCAGTTCTGCACCAGCATGGGCGCGTCAATGTAAACGCCGCCACCGAACCCGGCATCGTTGTATGCATTTTCGATGGTGAAACCGTCCAGCAAAGAACCAACGGCCGCGGTGGGAACATTCACAATTTGCTGGATATTGTCAGTGTAACTGTTGGTGTCACCGATATTGCCTTCCAGGATGGTGGGATGCAACTGCCACTTGCGATGCACCAGGAACTGCTCATTGCCGGCAAAGCCGCCGTAAACCGCCATATTGGCCTGCAAGACGAATTGATTGGCGCGGTTGGTGCCGGGATAATAGACACCCCCCGCCACCCAGATCTGCTTGCCATCCACCCAATTGGTTATGGCCGACTGCAGATTGGTGAACGCGTTCTCCCATGTGTAGCCGTTGTTGGAGCCGGCGGCATCGTCATTGACAAAAATCTTGGTCGCCACCGGAACCTGCACAGAGGTGTCGGCGGGGGTTGAATAATTTTCGTCCTCATCCATCGCACACACGCGGTAGTAATAGCGCACGCCATCTTGAATGTCCTGGTTGTCCACCGCGTCGTTGACACTTCCAGGAATTGCGCCATTGCGGCCGGGGCCGGTATAAACCACATACACCGAACCGACGGATGAGCCGGGCAGATACGAGGCGCCGGGTGTGGGCAGCCAGGTGATCGGGCTGGTGTCACGCACCACCAAGAAGTTGCGCAAATCAATATCCGACGGATTGGTCCAGCCCAGCGTGTTATAGCCCAGCGCCGGCGTGCCGGACAGCCCGGTCACCGGGGACGGCGGCGTGGTGTCAGCGGCCGTGACCGCCCGCACACTGTCCACGGGCTGCGCGTACTTATCCGCGACATCATAGCCATAGAAGGTGTAGTAGCGGGTGGTTTTGGCGGAAAACCACTGGGGATCCAGCCAGCCGGAGCCGGCGTTGGGCGTGATATTGCTGACCGCCCCCCGGAAGATCACCGCACTGCCGCCGACCAGATCGCCATTCGTGTAGACCGTTCCATCTTCCGGCCCAGCCGTGGCAAAGCCGGTGTCGCCGCGCAGGACCAGGAAGCCGCGCAGGTCGGACTCATCCGGGTTGGTCCATCTGAATTTGAAGTAATGGTCCAAGGAGATATCCACGGCGTTGGTGATGTTCTTCATCGCAAAGGTGCTGGCTGACACTCCACGCGGATAGGCATAGTTCGGCCCGTCATCATACACGAAGATCTCATAATAATAGGTGGCGCTGCCGGCGAGGCCGGTATTGGTCCATGAACACATTCCCGTGTCCGGGTCCGTTGAACCGGGGCCCACATAGGCCACCACGTCATCGCCGATCATGTCGCCCGCCTGATACACATGGGTATGGATCGGAGTGTTGGTGGGATCAGAATCGCGGTGCCTGAGCATCAGCACCCCGCGAGCGGTCTCATCCAACGAGCCCCATATGAGTTCAATCTGTTTGTCGCCGCCGTTGGCTGACAGCTCCGTCACACTTTCAGGCGGAAAAGCAGTGGTCGCATCCGTGCGGACTGCAACGGAGTAGTTTGTTTCACGGTCATAAGCATAGACCGCCGAGGTGAAGGTGGTATACGGCGGCAGGTTGGAATAGACCGCGCCGGACAAGGCGCCGGGGGTCGCATCGTCGCCGGGCCCGGCATACGCCACTTTCTGGTTGCCGACCATCTGGCCGGCAAGGCAGGCCGTGCCGTCCGCCGGGATGCCGGCAGGAACGATATTGGTGGGATAGTAGAGCACCACCACGCCACGGAAATTGGTGGAGACAGGATTATTCCACTGCAAAGTGATTTTGGCAATATCACCCACGCCGGAAAGGCCGGTCACCGGGGACACCACGCCGGGGATTTCCGTGGTGTATTCATAGGCGCCCATATCCACGCCAAGGCCGGTGGGGCGCACGACGCCATCGAAGTCAGGCGTCAGCACATTGGCGGGATCGGCGGTGTCCACACAGAGGCTGCCGGACTGGATGTGGAGGTCGCGGCTGGCGGCATCCGCAAACAGAGGGTCCTGGTTGATGTTGTTGGTGGCAAAGTAGCAGTTCGTGGCCGTGAAGCCGCCGAGAATGTCGCTGTAGCGCACATCCACGAGGGTGGCATTGGCGTTGGGGACCGCAGAGTCCTGGCGCAAATAGATGCCGCCGCCCGAATCGCGGGCGGGGTTGTTCGCATTCCAGAAGATGCTGTTGCGTATGAGCACCGTGCCGCGGTTGAGCACAAGGATGCAGTAGCCGCTGTTCAGTGCGCTGTTGCTGGTGAAGGTGCAGTTGTTGATGGCCAGCGTGTAGACATTGGAAAACGCGATCGCGCCGCCGGTGCCGGCCGGGCTGCTGTTGTCATTGAACACGCAGTTCTCCAGCGTGGTGTCGAAAAAGGCCTTGATCGCGCCGCCGGTGGCGCGGGAGGAGTTGCCCTTGAAGATGCAGTTGTGGAACGAGGCGGGTGTATCGCTCCACACCGCGCCGCCGTCCTGCCCGTTGTTGGACGCAAAGCAGCAGTTGCTGACGCTCAGCGCAGCGCCGGATATTTTCAGACCGGCGCCGCTGGCGTAAAGCGGCAGGCTGAGGGTGCTGCCGTTGCCGCCGGTGATATAAAACCCGTCGAGGGCCGCGTTGGTGGCGGACAGGGCCGTCACCACCCGGTAAAGGTTATCCGCTGCGTTACCGGGGTCGCCGATGTCCGCGCTCAGGGTGGTGACATACTTCTGCCACTTGCGCTGGGAGAGGGAGTTTTCAACGCCAGCGAAGCCGCCGTAAAGCCCCACATCCGGCTTCAACGCGAAAGTGTCCATCAAATTGGTGCCGGGATAATAGGTGCCCTGCGCGACCCATATCTGGTCGCCAGCGGCGGCGGCGGCCAAGGCGGACTGAAGATTGGTATAGGCGTTGCGCCAGGATGAACCGGTGCCGGGAACCGCGGAAAATTGATTCACATAGATGGTGCCGGCAACGGATGGAGTCGACCCTGACAGGGCCAGCACACCCGAGATGAAAAGACATATTGCGATGCGCATTGATGTTCTATAAGTTTTCATAGCCATTCCCCCCCGGCTTTTATAATTAGACTGTAGCTGTTTAGACTGAAGGCTATCAGGTCAAACCAACAGGCTAACAGCCTACAGCCTATCAACCTGCATCCTACAGGATGCAAGCATATCCCACCCCTCAGTTTAAGAGGATAAAACATTCATGGATAAAGTTCACGCCTGAAATGTATTTTTGGGCAGTTATTTTTGCATTTCCGATTGCATTTTTTCAGGCAAGGGATGGTTGGATGGTTTACTGGTTTATTGGTTTGATGGTTGGAGGGTTGTGAGGATTGCATGGCGCAGAGGGCAGGAATAGGAGTCAGGAGACAGGAGTCAGGAAACAGAAGTTAACTACGAAATGCGCGAAAAGACGCGAAATAAAAGATAAAGATTCACGGAGGCACGGAGTTGCCGATTCGGAAGAGGTCCGGCCAAATCAGATTTGACCGGACGACTTGTCCGGTGGAGGGAGATGAGGAGAAGTTTTTGGGTTAAGAGGTTCGATGGTTTACTGGTTGGAGGGGTAAGTGCAGAGGGCAGAGTGTGGGATAGTAGTCAGGAGTCAGGATTCAGGAGCCAGAAGTTAACTACGAAACACGCGAAAATCGCGAAATAAAAGATAAATGATTAAACAACCGCTCCGCTGGTGAAGATCCGCTTCCGCATCACAGCAGCGGGGCGGGGGTGAGCAGGCGGATGTAGGCGGCCAGCCAGGCCGGGCCCCAGAGCATCCACAGCACGGCGGCCAGGGCCAGGTAGGGCCCGTAGGGAATGCGGCTCTGCATGTCCTTGTGTCCGCTGACGACGAGGCCCACGCCGACGAGGGCGCCGGCGAAGGATGAGGCCACCAGGGTGAACAGGACGCCCTGCCAGCCGAGGAAGGCGCCGATGGCGCCCATGAGCTTGACGTCGCCAAAGCCCATGGCGTCCTTGCGCAGGGCCAGCTTGCCAGCCACGCCGATGAGCCAGAGCGTGCACCACCCCACCCCGGCGCCGATGGCCGCGGCCTTGAGCGAGGGCAGCCAGTGCGACTGACCGTGCATGGCCGGCACGGCGATGCTGAGCAACACGCCCGCGACGATCCCGCCCAGCGAGACGCGGTCGGGAATGATCATGTGGTCGAAATCCACAAAGGTGCCCAATATCAGGCCGAACACCATCAGCCAGTAAACCGGCAGCAGGGACACGTGCATCATGGGGACAAGGCCCAAGGCGCGCACGCCGGGGCCGGGCGCGTATTTGAGCCAGACGAGCACGAAGAAGCAGGCGGTGAGCAGCTCCACCAGCGGATAGCGCACGGCGATGCGCATGCCGCAGCAGCGGCAGCGGGCGCGCAGCGCGAGATAGCTGAGCACGGGGATGTTGTCATGCCAGGCAATGTCTTTGGCGCAGCCCGGGCAGCGCGAGCGGGGCTTGACGACCGACAGGCCGACGGGGATGCGGTAGATGCAGACGTTGAGGAAACTGCCCATGCACAGGCCGAAGAGGACCACAAACACGGTCAGCAGGGGGTGGGCAAGGTTAAAGACGGCAACAAGGTCGGGCATGGCCAGCTCCTCTCGGGTTGGCGAATGTGTTTGCCAAAGGCGGGGGGATTTGTCAAGCGGAAGCGCAGATTCACCACGGAGGCACAGAGACACGGAGGTCCGGACCGGAGGAGGTTCACGCAAATCCTGGATTTGCATGAACGACTGGTTCCGGGAGGCGGAGGAGCGGGGAAAGGCTATTAGCAGGAGTTGCCTTGTTGAAAACATTATGACGACATTGACCACCCTAACGATGAAGGGCATAGGCCAGGACTCGAATGGCCGCCTCTTTGGCTTGATTGGCGGCTTTGCGGGCGCCAAGTGCCGCGCCGGT
>Ga0073936_10006755_pt1 | contig 15030 bp, 15 predicted proteins | sample AliMusrvi5mmetaG_FD_87041 | JGI IMG/M metagenome (GOLD analysis project Ga0073936, IMG submission 87041) | Freshwater lake bacterial and archeal communities from Alinen Mustajarvi, Finland, to study Microbial Dark Matter (Phase II) - Alinen... | ecosystem: Environmental > Aquatic > Freshwater >... | reverse complement strand
GTCGTGAATGGTCCGCGCCTTCACATTGAACCCCGGCGCCAACGCAAAATGGCGTCCATCCGGCCCGGACCTAATTTGAGAAAAGGAACTTTCTAGGAAGGAGAAAATTGCGGAGGGTTACAGGAAATCGGACTTTGTAGCCGGATTGAATCCTTCCTTGGTGGCCGTAATCGAGTAGAGCCCAGGGAGCAGCCCCGCGAAGACGGTGTGCCCCGTCTCGTTCGTTGTCGCGCTGAAGAGGACTTCAGCCCCTCGCTTCAGCAGAACGTCCGCTCCAGGCACGCTCAAGTGCGAGGAATCGAAGACGGTAACATCAATGCTTAACAGCCGAACCGGATCTTGGTCTACGCCAGTCCGAAATCCCTCCGAGCGATCCACTCCGCGGACTTCCGGAACAAAGATCAGCAGAGGGAAAAGAGAGCGGGGATGCAAGCTAAACCGGATCGCACGTGTGGACCCTCGTCTGGTCGTACCGATTGAAGACTCGATCCAGAAGATCGTCCGGACAGGGCTCCGGGAGCAACTCGTATCCGCCTTGAGAAAACACATCCATCCAGAGCGGCAGGGTGGATCGGCCGCTGCAAACCACCCGCACCGCTTGCGGTCTTATGGTTGCGGCGGAATGGAACACCTGGCGCCAGGTGCCGTCCGGCAATGTGTCCTGCGTGATCACTATTCCCGGGGAGTTAGCCCGTAGAGCGGCATCGGCCTCGGAGCACAGCCCAGCGGCGATACCGCTCCAGCCGCGCCGGACGAACTGCTCAAGCACAACGTCGGCGACTGGTTGCTCGGCAACGATCAGAACAGAATTCTCTTGCCATCCACGTTGGTTGGGCGTCATTCACTTGCCTCCAGCCACCGCACCCACGGAGTCCCAAGAGGAACATGCGGGCGAGTGACAAGCTACGTAAGGCAAGTGGAGGGCCATACTGCAAGGCGTCGGCAGGAATCAGCCCGGTCGTGCCGAGTCAGACGAAGGCCATGCCGGGGAACAGCCGCTCGTGCGAAAGCGGGTGGAAAAGAAGTCGTCTCAGCTGTATTGGCGGCCGATGTTCAGCTTCTGCATGCGGGACTGGAGGGTGGTCCGTTTCATGCCAAGCCGGGCCGCTGCCCCGTTGGGCCCGCCAACCATCCCGCGGGATTCAGTCAATGCCCGCAGAATACGCTCGCGCCCCTGGTCCTGTAAGCCGGCGTCCAAAGATGTCGTAGGAGAGGCCGCGAGCGGCTCACTCAGCTCCGGCATTGCGATGTGGAGAGCCGGGCTGGACGAGAGGATCACAGACCGCTCCAAAACGTTCTGAAGTTCGCGGATATTGCCCGGCCAGTTGTAGTGGACTAGAGCCTCCATCACTGACGTTGGAATCGTGTCGATAGTGCGATTAATGCGTTGCGCGTACTTCTGGACGAAGTAACGGACCAGCAGAGGGATGTCGTCCTTTCGCTCGCGCAAAGGTGGCATGTGGACGGGAAAGACGTGCAGGCGGTAGTAGAGGTCGCTACGAAATTGATTCCCCTCCATCATCCGCTTCAAGTCGCGGTTTGTCGCAGCCACGAACCTCACATCGACTTTGATCGTGCGATTCCCCCCCAGCCGCTCAAACTCCTGTTCCTGGATGGCGCGGAGCAGCTTGGACTGTAGTTCGAGCGGGATCTCGCCGATCTCGTCCAGGAACAGCGTCCCGTGATCGGCGAGTTCGAAGCGCCCGATCTTCTGAGCAATCGCGCTGGTGAAGGCGCCCTTCTCGTGCCCGAAAAGCTCGCTCTCCAAGAGTCCCGACGGGATAGCCGCGCAGTTGACCTTGACGAAACTGTGTTTGCCCCGATCACTCAGTTCGTGGATGGCGCGGGCAATCAACTCCTTGCCCGTGCCCGTCTCGCCCAGAATCAGCACCGTCGCGTTGGTTGGCGCGACGATCTGAACGCTCTTCAATAAGGCCTGAAAGGCCTGGCTTTCGCCGACCATGTTGCCCAGATTCTGGTCGAAACGAATTTCGTCCTCCAGATAGATCTTTTCGTTAGCCAGCTTATTCTTCAGCTCGTCGAGTTCACGGAACGCCACGGAATTCTCCACGGCGACGGCGATCTGGCGGGCGACCTGGACGCCGAGTTCGATCTCCTCCTCTGTGAAGGGCCTGCCGCCGATCCGTCCCAACTCCAGCGTGCCGGCAATCCCGTTCGGAGCCGGCAACGGAATTGAGCAATGGGCCGTAAACCCTTGCTGCACCATGCTTTGATAACGCGGAGAAGGAAACCGCGCAAGGTCCGGCTCATTGACTACCACCGGCCTGCCTGTGCTCAGCGCCTCATCCGAGGGCATTCCTTCCCGGCAGCCTGAAGTGGGTTCCACCGGTACCGGCACCCCAGGGGGAAAATGCAATGCATAGATCTCCGCCGCTCCACTGGTTCGATTGAGCAGAGTGACTCCGGCGCAGTCGTGCGCGATGACTTTGTCCAACTCCCGCGATATTGCCGGGAAAAGCTCTGCGGGCGAGAGCTTTGAAACCAGCGCGTTCGTGATCTCGAACAGGGCTCGTAGTCGATCGCGATCATGGACCAACTGTTGCCGCGTCAGGTTCGCCTCCACCGAGACCGCAAGCTCCGACGCCACGCGCAGGAGGAAGGCAAGCTCAGGCCCACTGATCGCAGACTCCGAGTTGGTTCCAAATCCGAGAACCCCCAAATGGCGATCGCCCGTAGTCAGCGGAACCAGAGTGAGCGACACGACATCCTTGGCGCGGAGGACCGCCAAGTACTCCGGCCAACGGGTCTCGCGCTCCAAATTTGGAATTATGAGAGGCTGCTGGTTAGCGAAAACCCATCCGGCAGGCGTCCGTTCCAAAGGCGTGGTGATATCAGCGTCGCGACTGGCCGTACGTCCGGTACCTACGCCACGCACCTGCATGACATTTGCTTCAACGTCATACAGCATGAGTGCGAACTGCTCAAAATCCACAATTCGCCGCAAGGCCTGCGCCAAGCCGTCGCACAGGCTCTCCAGATCGCTGTGGTTGGCAAGGAGCGGTGAAAGCTCAAACAACGCCTGACAGAATTCCGTTTTCGAGTGCTGCACGTCACTCAGCATAGCAACGCTCGGGGACAAGAGCCGAGATTTCGGCAGACGCCGTCGGCAGATGCCGAACATTCGGCACAACAGCGATTTCGAGAGGAGCCCGGGAAGCATTGGACGATGACTTCCACTCCGCTTCAGATCGGCCACAGCAGCGGACACTCGGACAACCATCTTCGAAACAACCCCGGGCCGTGGAGCGGCGAGACAGGCTCCTGCGGTCCGAAAGCATTCACTCGATAATGGAGTGCATCCGACCGGGCGAACGCACAAATCCGTCCATCCGTAGCGGGAGCACCCCTCAGTCCACAGGTTACGCGTCGTCCGGCGATACGGCCGTCAATGGAAGCGATCGTGCTTAGACACAGGGCGGACGAGTGCAGGTGAAGACCCGTTTTGAGGCACATCCGCGCCGCATTCCATCATGGACTATTACCAGCACGACGAAGCCACGACCTTCCGCTTTCAACTCGCTGGAGAACTGGCGGGACCCTGGGTAACGGATCTGGAGCACGCCTGGCAAACCGCGACGTCAATCATGCTCCATAAGCAATTGGTTCTGGACGTTTCAGATCTCACAGGTGCCGATGCGCCGGGAATTCAATTGCTCCAACGCATGCTTAGATCCGGCGCCAGTCTGGTTTCTGCCGAGCCACCGGCCTCGCCAGGCCTGCTGCGCTCGTTAGGAGTGCCCGTAGCCTTTAAGCCGCGCCAAGAATCTTCGCGGAGTCTGTGGCGCTGGCTTCACCAAGCCTTTGTCGGCTGATAAGCTGCGGGAGCCTTGGACCGCGCGCTGGGGAGAGTCTGGGGATAGCAACGCGGCACGTGCTCCGCTACGGATTAGAAGCGGCAACCAGGTCCGCACCGGGGAAGCCGTCTCCGGCACTCTCCCCGCATGCGTCGTCGCTGAACCATACGGTCATCTCGACATCGCCGACGAGAGCAGCACGAGCCGTGAGAATGAGCCTTCGGGGTCGCGATTTGCCTTCAACAATGCTGTAATCGCGCACAAAACGCGGATGGCTAAGAAACGCGGTGGGCGATTTCACAAACTCCCCCCATTCCCGCAACGGCAGCGCAGTAGCCGCATCCAGCCACAACTCACCGCGGAACAGGCCGACTCGCTTGTGCTTCGGGATCACGCGGAAGACTTGGGCAACGTGGCCGTTGTAGTCCGCAACTCCGGCGCGCTCAATACGATAGTTGCCAGCCGCGATGGCGAACTCCTTCTTGTCGGATCGCCTCTCGACGTCGGCCGCCAGGTAGCGGGAGATGACATCCTTCCCGATAATCCTATCTCCGCTAAAGCGCAGTCCGGTGTAGACGGTTTCACCGGCACGGGTGATCATCCGCAACCCCCGCATTGCGCCGTGCTTTTGGAGCCGCGGCAACGAAGCCTCAATCTCAACTCCCACCGTCTCCCCAAGTCCGGCACCCGGACCGTCGTGAGTGGCCAACAGATAACGTTCCAAGACGCTCTGCGGGATTGGGGACTGGCCCAGTGCAAAGCTGGCGCTCAGCGCGGTAAAGAGTGCGAGTCGCATAAAACAAGAGAGAAGGAGCCCACACGCTTGCGCTGGCAGCACCTTCGTCCAGACAACCTTCTCAATGCACGTTGGATTCCAGCCCGTCTTCGACACGCCTCGGCATGCGATCGGGGAAGCGAACGAGAGAGAAAACTGGGGCTATCTCGCATAACGCATTAGGAGTTAACGCCGTGCTTCGGACGCCGGGATCGAGGTCCGACGGCAACACCAATGTTCCTTGAGCCGCCACAAAGGGTTGAGTTCGCGCTTCAGCCTATACAAACAACTCCTTGCGAGCCCCGCACCACGTTGCCTTGTTCTCATTACCCGGTCGGCCCCGAAAGCACGGGCGTTCGCCTCGGATGCCGACCGACTCCTAAGATCCCAACGGGACCCTCCGGCGCGTAGTAACCCGGCCGGTAGTAGAGCTTGAGCTTCCGCCCACGCGCCTGGCCCGACAGCTTTAGGCTGATTTTGTGGTACTTCCCATCATTCTGAATGCCCGTTGCCTTGTAGTCCAGCATGTATTGGTAGCGGATGTTGATGCCCTTCAGTGCATCCTGCAGATCGCGCTCCGAAGTGACTTCAAAGTACCTGCCGCCAGTCGAATCCGAAAGCGTGATCAACAGGTTTTCTGCTGAATCAGGATCATCGCGAGGGGGGTGTCGCACACCCACGCCCAATGCGTACAGCGTCAGGTTGGACTCTTCGAGCATCCGCACCAGCTCTCGCTTGGAGTAACGGCTGTTGTTGTCTTCCCCATCTGAGAGCACCAGCAGCGCCTTGCGAGCATTCCGGCTCCGTCGCAAATAGTTGCAGGCCAGGTAAATCGAGTCCAAGAGCGCCGTTGACCCACCAGACTGCTGGTCGTTGACGACTTTGACGACCTCTCCGGTCCGTGTCTCGAACATCAGAAGCGCCGTGGGCCGCCTTCCAACGGTGACTACAAAGAACTCATCTTTAGGATTCGACCTCCCAATGAACTCCTTGGCGGCTTGCTTCGCCAGCGGAAGTGCTTCCTTCATGCTTCCGCTGACGTCGAGTACAATTCCCGCGGACACTGGAGTCTCTTCCAACCATAGGGTGTCGATATTCTGCTCGTGACCGTCTTGAAAGACGCGGAAATCCTCCCGCTTCAAATCCGTGACGAACCTCTCGCTACGGTCGACCACCGTGGCGTTCACCAGGATCATCTCGGAATTCGATCGAAACGCCGGCGCCTCCCGACGCTCCGCAGGAGTATCCGCCGCCAGAATGGCAAACGGCACAAGCTGCAAAAGAACGCAACCTCGGCCGAAGAAAACTGCCATGTCGCCACCGTAACAGCAATGGGAAAAATCGGGAATACATTGCTAACTGTATTCTCGGCTTGTTTATCACGGTAGCCGTCACCCTCAACTCGCTGGTGCTTCGTCCCGTCAAAGGGCGAGTTGATTAGGAGAACTCCCGTTTTCGCGTGCGCGCCGCGTCGGAATTGCGGCGCTCATCTAGCAGCATAATGGGGCCAAGCCAGCATAGCGCGTTAAACATTAGAAAGGCGCTGGGTGATGCGGTAGCTGAAGCCGCTCACTGTTTCTCACTGCCAGAGTTGATGTGCTGAGCCGAGCAACCCGTGAGATCCAGGAGGTAGTCGAAGGCGTCAATCAAGAAATTACACCGGGTTGAACAACTTCGAGCACCTGCGGAGAGATCGCGAGATTTCCGGCCTCCTCATATCGGTGTCGTTTGCAGCTGAGGCACGCCCTCGAGTTGGTGCAGTCGGTCAAGCAACACAGGAGTAGAACTGCGGGATAATGGGGGGTCTTCGAACTCTTGGGCCGGCTGGAGTCTGTGGGGACATTCGATATAAGTCATGGCACGCATTCGCATTCTCCTGGCCGACGACCACACCGTCATGCGCCGCGGGATACGGCTGTTACTCGAGCAACAGTCCGACTTCCAGGTGGTCGGCGAGGCCGAAGACGGCCGCCAGGCGGTTGACCTGACTGCCTCTCTGCATCCCGATGTGGCCGTTCTGGATATCGGAATGCCGTTGTTAAACGGCATCGAGGCAACGCGGCAAATTGTCACGGCTTCTCCGGAAATCGCGGTGGTAGTTCTCAGCATGCACTCTGACGAGACATATGTTCTGCGAGCTCTGAAGGCTGGTGCAAAAGGCTATCTGCTCAAGAATTCGGCAGAAGCCGACTTGATCCAGGCCGTTCGAGCTGTTGCCGAGGGGAAGTCGTTTTTCAGTCCAGTCATAGGCCGGATGTTGCTTGAAGATTACATGCGACAGGTGGCGAAGCGGGAGGTTGAGGACAGCTACGACCTGCTGACGCCGCGGGAAAAAGAGGTCCTGCAGTTGGTCGCCGAAGGCAAAACGAACAAAGAAGTCGCGAACTTCCTGAAGCTCAGCCTGTATACGGTTGAGAGCCACCGTGGGAACATCCTCGAAAAGCTGAATCTGCACTCGGTCCCGGAGTTGATCCTCTACGCGGTGCGCAAGGGGATCATCTCATGAGCCTGCCAATGCACCCGGGGGCGGCAGCGGGACCTCCGCAACTATGGCGGTTCCCGCCCCAGGCTCGGACGTGACCCGCAGAAGGCCTCCGAACTGGCGCAGGCGTTCTTCCATCCCCACCGTTCCAAGACCACGAACGTTCTCCGCGTCAAACCCGATTCCATCGTCCTGCACGCGGAGGACTAACCGGTTAAGAATCTGCTTCAGTTCGATCTGGACCGTTTTGGCCTGAGCGTGGCGCGTGACGTTTTGAAGCGCTTCCTGCGCGATCCGGTAGAGACAGATGCTTGGCCCCTCGGGCAGATCGTCTGCAACGGCTTCGGCCGAAACCTTCACTGCGAGGCCGGTTCGCCGGGACACTTCGCGTGCCTGCCATTGGATCGCGGCAGTCAAACCCAGATCATCCAGCATCGAAGGCCGCAACAAGAGAGCGATGTCGCGGATCTCGTTAACGCTGGTGTCGGCAAGCCGCCGGATCGAGTTCAGGAGTTCCCGGCTTTGCGCATCACTCTCCGGAATACGCTTTTGGAGATTTCCGGCATCGACGAGCAAGGCGTTGAGGGACTGTCCCACCTCGTCATGCAGTTCTCGTGATATGGACTTCCTTTCCTGCTCCTGAGCGGCTACAAGGCGTTGCGACAACTCTCCCATCTCGACGCGGGCGGCGGCAACCTGCTCATATCTACGCCGGGTTTCCATCTCGAGCCGGGAAATATAGATCGCACTGCCAATCGCTAGAATCGTTGCCACGCCCAAACTCAAGACGAACATCCACAGGAACTCTGTGCGCAGGTTCCCGAATCCTGCGGCCATCCGCGACTCTCCATCCGCCACCTGCCGCGAATGCGCATCATCGATCTCCGTCGTGATTTCCAAGACCGAAAGCCGGCTCGGCAGAACAGCCGAACTGTAAAAAGCCAAACCGGAAGCCCTTCTTTCGCGATTCGACCATGTCAGGGTTGGGCTGATCGATTCCCAGTAGCGCTCGATCTTTCTTCTCAGCCTGGCAGCCATCTCGGCCTCGTTTGCGTTGGGAGTAGCGGTGTAGGCGTCGAGGCCGTGTTCCAAATCCGCCCAAACCCGGCGCAACTCGCGACTGTGCTCCGCGCTACGGTTCTCGTCGGGATCCAATAGATAGTCGCGGACAAAAGTGTCGGATAGAAGAAGCTTGGTTCGGATCGAAACCAGCGTTCCAGTTCGCGCGAGGGCATCCGCTCGAATGAACTCGCCCTGCTCTCGGATGCCATGGAGCACCCGAACTGCATCGGCTCCCGCTGCGAGCATCAGCAGTAACATTCCCCCCAGCCCTACGCACAGGATCATTCGGACACGGCGGTGCGCGGCTTCCAGCGCCGGTTCAGGCACGAGAGTGTTGCCTTCGGCTTCGATGACAGCGGGCTTTCCACCAGGCATACGTCTCCCTGCCCATCATGGCAGACAGGGCCGCTCCAATCGAGCAGCAAGTGCAGCGCGGAGTGTAGCCGACGCTTCTTCCAATCTTCGGGAGGAGATGCTGCGAGGTCTGCGGGTTCAGGCCAGAGCGGATCGCCGCCAAGACCCGCCTGATTCTCTCTTTCCCACGTTGCGGGTCATTGATTTCCAGTTCTACCGAGTGGGCACACTCAAGAGCGTCCAGAAGATCCCCCAGATGGGCCGTCTTGGGGATAACATCGAGCGCGAGATGGGGGCAGATCAGAGACCATGTGTTTTCGTGCCGCTGTGTGAGGACGACCTTCGGAACGTTGGGGTGCGACTCTTCAAGTCTTTGCAGGATTTCCGTCCACAGTTCGAAGGTGTGGTCGATGTCAATCAACAAAATCCGAGCACTGGTGATCGCCAATAGTACTTCGGACTCACGAATATCACGAGCGTGAAACGCACGGATCCCGACCGCAGATAGATGATGGCTCAACCTGACTGCGTCTTTCCCTGACGCGGATAGGAATACACAAGAGAAACGCCTCGCGAAGTTCGTAGAGGGATCGTGTTCACGTTCGTGTTTCAGGAACAGGCCGGTGCGATTGTCCATCGAAAACCCCGGGTGGAAAGCCCCTTTATTCGCTTCATTCATCGCCTTCGTCTCCTTCCTGCCTGCCTCAGTGTAAGGATCTGGAGGGCTTTCCTGATATCGCCTTCGGAGGGGATACACCCAACCGGGGGCAGGGGGCGTGAGCCTCCGTTCATACCCTGGGCTGGGTGATAGCCATCCCCTCTGCGGGGTTGTCGTTCCCCCCTTTCGAGGCTATGGGTTTAAAAAGCATGCGGCCCTAGTCTGGAGTTGAGCCGAACGAGGAGCCTAGGTTTCCCGGCCGGCCAGCCTCCCGAAGGCGTTGGGAGGCCGCCAATAAGGAGGCAAGAATGAGTTTCAACGGACATATGCGGAGCCGCCGGAAGGTGGTCTTCTTCGCCGCCGCAGCTTTAACTATTGGAGGAGCCCTCGGTGTGGCGGCCGCTGCCACCGTGCATCTTCACACAGGTCCATGGCCCATGGCCTCGATCAGAGAAGCAGTGCACTCGGGCAGTGAGGACACGCGAGGTTATTCCCGGGTAGTGAAGGCAGTGCTGCCAGCCGTGGTAAACATTTCCTCTTCGCGCATCGCCAAGGACGAAATGAGCGGTATGAGAGGTCAGCCGTCCATGGACCCGTTCTTCCGCCAGTTCTTTGGCGACGAGGGTTCCAGGCGCTTCAACATTCCCAAGGAACGCCGTGAGAAGAGCTTGGGTTCTGGCGTAATCGTGAGCCCCGAGGGCTATGTGCTGACCAACAACCACGTTGTGGACCACGCAACTGAAATTACAGTCACCCTTCGCGATAAGCGCGAGATGAAGGCCGAAGTAGTCGGTACCGATCCGCGCACCGATATCGCCGTTCTCAAGATCGAAGGAACAAACTTCCCCTATGTCACGCTGGGGGACTCTTCCAAGGTGCAGGTTGGAGACATAGCACTCGCGATCGGTGACCCGTTCGGCGTGGGCCAGACCCTGACTTCGGGGATCGTGAGCGCAATGGGCCGCGGCAACCTCGGCATTGAAGAAGTCGAAGACTTCATTCAGACCGACGCGCCGATCAACCCAGGCAACTCCGGTGGCGCGCTGATTGATGACGAAGGGCACCTCATCGGCATCAACACCGCGATCATCTCGGGCAATTCTGGCGGGAATCAAGGCATCGGATTCGCGGTTCCCGTCAATCTGGCTCGCCACGTGATGGACCAGATTCTGAAGAACGGCAAAGTCGAACGTGCCTACCTCGGCATTCTGCCGCAGGACGTGACGCCAGCCATGGCGAAGGCCTTTGGAACGAAGGATACCGAAGGCGCAGTTGTCAGTGACATTACCGCCGACAGCCCCGCCGCCCACAGCGACCTGAAGCAAGGCGACATCATCCTGACGGTGAACGGCAAAATGATTGGAGACGCTAACCAACTGCGCCTTCAGATCGGCATGCTCTCTCCTGGGTCCACGGTGAACCTGAACGTTCTTCGCGACGGCAATCCGCAGCAGGTGGCCGTTAAGCTCGGCGACTTCCCTTCGAAGGAAGATCGGGCATCGCTAAAGCGCAACGATCCGGACAGCTCCCTCGAAGGCGTTTCAGTCGAGAACCTGACGCCTGAGACAGCCCGCGAGATGAAACTGGCGCCAGAAACCAAGGGTGTGGTGGTATCGGAACTCGATCCATCCAGCCACGCCGCGGAGGCCGGACTGCATCCCGGCGATGTGATTCAGCAGGTCAACCGTCAACCCGTGAAGAACGTCCAGGACTTCGACCACGCAATGGCTTCGGCTAAGAAGGACAGCCCGACGCTTCTGTTGGTCAGCCGGGAAGGCAGTACCTTGTTCGTCGCTGTTTGATTTCCGGCGTAGAAATGCTTCGGTACACGCCGACGGGAGAGGAGGGCCCCCGGCATTCCTCTCAACCGGCAAAGTCTGAAAAGCAAAACGCGAGCTGCCGGCCAATGAAGAGTTGGCGGAGGTTCGCGTTTTGCCATTCTCCGCGAACCTCCGCCCCGTTAACGTCCCTGCAATGATCCGGCCTGTCAGACGAAAATCTTGTGCGGCTTGGAGCACGACCGAATCGGCTACCATCTTTAGCGGAGCCACCGTTCCATTCCGTCTGCGATACAACCGTGGGCTTGATAACCGATTGAGAAGCTGGACTTACTTGGGGAAAGCCGAGCCTTGGCTGAGAGGCGTTCTGTCAGCCAGCCGGCATGTGCCGGACCAAAGCTGCAACACGGCTGCGGCGCGGTCTAGGATTGAATTATGCTCCTTGCCGGGATGACGCTTCTAGCCGCCTCGATCGCTACCGGCCCGGAGCCGGGATCCAGAATCCCGGCGTTCTCACTTCCCGACCAGACGGGCCAGACGCGCGACTTCGCGTCGCTCAAGGGCCCCAAGGGACTCGTTCTGGTGTTCTTTCGATCGGCTGACTGGTGACCGTTCTGTAAGGGGCAACTCGTGGAGTTGCAGGTTCATTCGGCAGAGTTCCGGAAACGCGGTCTGAACGTGGCGGCGATCAGCTATGACAGCGTCGCCGTGCTCAGAGACTTCGCCCGACGCCGCAACATCTCGTTCCCGCTCCTCTCGGATGATCAATCGCGCGTGATTCGTGCGTTCGGCATTTTGAATGAGAGCATCGAGAAAACAAGTTCCGTCTTCGGCGTACCTTATCCTGGCACCTATGTGCTCAACCAGGCGGGTGCCGTAACAGCGAAGTATTTCGAGGTGGAGTATGAGGAACGGGTGACCGCCTCGGACATCCTGGCCCGCCAGTTTGGGGCACAGCCGGCCGCTTCGCCGAGCGGCGCAACAGGTAAGCACCTCAGCATCACGGAGTCGAGCAGCGCACGCATGGCCATCGGCGGCCAGAAACTGGCCCTCATCCTAACGATCGAAATGCAACCCGGCATCCACGTCTACGCACCCGGCGTACAGGGCTACAAGCCGGTGTCTTGGGAGATGAGCGCCGGGCAAGCAAAACTGCCGACGCGTTTCTTCACCGCAGTGGCGTGGCCGAAGGCGAGGATGCTGCACTTGAAAGCAATCGGCGAGACCGTTCCGGTGTATGAGAAGAGTCTTCGTCTCGTGCGAGAGTTCACCGTGCCCAGCAACCAGTTGCTACGGGAAGCGACCGGGCCAGATGGAAGAATGACGCTTGAGGGCGTGTTCCGGTATCAGGCGTGCGATGCGACGACTTGTTACAACCCCGAGACGATTCCGGTTCGATTCGAACTGCAGGTCCTTCGGCATGACACTGAGCGTGTGCCCGAAGCGCTTCGGCGGAAGACGGGCGGGTAAGTGGTTTCTTCTGCTCAGCGACAGACGCGTCTTTGCCTTTGTCTGCCTGTTGGACGCATGCCAAAAATCTGCGTGGGACTTGCAGCTGACGGGTGCGGCCAAACGGAAAATTCTACGAACTTGTGACACTTCCGGGACAGCCCATCACGCCGGCTTGCGGCAGCGAGATCCCAAAGACCTTCGATGCCTACATCTCCGAGCTATACCGTATTTGTTCGGGGTGACGGGCCAGAACCCTTTTGACCTGCGATTTGACTCCGAAGATCGTCGCAACCCATCTACCCGAATAGGCACCTCATGGACTGGCCGATCGAACACTCGCATCACGTCGCCGGATAGAGCGGGGATTGGCTCGAAATCAGACATTGGAGGCGGAGGGCGACCAACGCGACGAAACGGCGTAAACCGCGCAATTGCAAACGAGGATGTTCAGTATGCCAACGACCCCAACCGAATCAGAACCGGCACCCACCAAGCCAGCTAATGCCACGCCCCCGGACATCGCAACTGCGTCGGTTCCCGAAACGCTCGCGACGCTCAAGGTCAACCCCGACAGTGGGCTCACAAGCACGGATGTGGATGCTCGCCGGAAGGAACATGGCTACAACGAAGTAGCCGAGAAGAAAGGGCACCCGTTCCTTACATTCCTTCGGAAATTCTGGGGGATCTCGGCGTGGATGCTGGAACTGATCATAGTACTTTCAGCCGTACTCCGAAAATACTCGGACCTCGTCGTGGTGTGCGCGCTGCTGGTTGTCAACGCGGTGCTGAGCTTCATGCAGGAGCACCGGGCTGCCGGTGTCGTTGAGACACTTCGCCGGCGATTGCAGGTCAGTGCGCGCGTGCGGCGCGATTCCAATTGGCAGGTCATCCCGGCGCGGGAATTGGTTCCTGGCGACATAGTTCGCGTGCGACCCGGCGACATCATTCCAGCGGACGTGAAACTCCTTACGGGAGCGTTGAGTGTGGACCAGTCTGCGCTCACTGGCGAATCGAACGACGCAGACAAGAAGCCCGGAGAAGTGCTCTCTTCGGGGTCCGTTGTCCGGCGAGGCGAGGGCAACGGCGTGGTTCTGCTGACCGGGGCGAAGACCTATTTTGGCCGCACCACGGAGCTTGTGCAGCAGGCTCGACCGAAGCTCCACATCGAAGCTGTGGTGAGCAAGGTGGTCCGTTGGCTTTTTGTCATTGTGGGCGCGTTGCTCTGCGTGGTGGTCGTGCTGTCGCTGATCCGCGGCGCGCCTCTTCTGGAGATGGTTCCGCTTATGCTCGTGCTGCTGATGAGCGCAGTGCCAGTCGCGCTCCCCGTCATGTTCACGATCAGCATGGCTGTTGGGTCGAAAGAGCTGGCCAAGCGCGGCGTTCTAGTGACCCGCCTGAGCGCAGCCGAGGATGCCGCGACGATGGACGTTCTCTGTGTGGACAAGACCGGCACAATCACGATGAACCAGTTGGGCGTCACCGGCCTAATCCCGCTGGAGAAGTCAACGGAGGCCGAGGTGTTGTTTGCCGGGGCTCTGGCATCGCAGGAAGCCAACCAGGATCCCATTGACCTCGCGTTCCTGGCTGCGGCCAAGGAGAAGCATATTTTCGACAATCTGCGCAAGGTTACGCCGGTTTCGTTCGCGCCGTTCGACGCGAAGAACCGGCGGACGGAAGCGGTAGTCGAGCAGAACGGGCAGCGGATGCGTGTGATGAAAGGCGCCGTGCGCACCATTGCCGAAGCCTGCGGACTGCAGCTCCCGGCGATCGAAGCGTTGGAGGCGCGCGTCAGTGATTCGGCTGCAAGAGGCTATCGGACATTGGCGGTGGCACGCGGTCCCGAGACGGGCGCTCCGGGATTGGTCGGATTGGTGGCATTGTACGATCCGCCGCGACCGGACGCGAAGCAACTTATTGCCGCACTCCAAGCTCACGGAGTGGCGGTGAAGATGCTCACCGGCGACGCGCTGCCGGTGGCAAGCGAAATCGCGCGCGGAGTGGGTTTATCCAACATTCGGCGCATGGCGGACCTCAAAGCCGCAAACGCGCAGGCTGGTAACAGGGTGGTTGATCTTCTCGCGGGCACCGATGGTCTTGCCGAGGTATTTCCGGAAGACAAATACACCGTGGTGAAGAACCTGCAAGCCGCCGGGCATGTCACTGGAATGACGGGTGACGGTGTAAACGATGCTCCCGCACTGCGCCAGGCCGAGGTCGGCATCGCCGTTGCAACCGCAACCGATGTGGCCAAGGGCGCCGCGAGTGTAGTCCTGACCGAACCGGGGCTGACCAATATCGTCGCCCTGGTCGAGCAGGGGCGCACGATCTATCAGCGCATCCTGACGTGGATCATCAACAAGATCAGCCGGACCATCCTGAAGGCATCCTTCGTGGCCATCGCTTACGTGGTGACCGGCAAATTCGTAGTGTCTGCCTTTGCGATGCTGCTGTTGACCTTTATGACGGATTTCGCCAAAATCTCCCTGGCGACCGACAACGTTCGGCCGTCCGGGAAACCAGAGACATGGAATATCGGGGGCTTCATCACGGTGTCGGTGGTCCTGGGTGTTGCGATGGTGGCGGAAGCATTGCTCCTATTGTGGATCGGCTGGTCGCGTTTCGGCTTGTCGGCCCACGACAATGCGCTCTATACC
>Ga0073936_10006754_pt1 | contig 15031 bp, 16 predicted proteins | sample AliMusrvi5mmetaG_FD_87041 | JGI IMG/M metagenome (GOLD analysis project Ga0073936, IMG submission 87041) | Freshwater lake bacterial and archeal communities from Alinen Mustajarvi, Finland, to study Microbial Dark Matter (Phase II) - Alinen... | ecosystem: Environmental > Aquatic > Freshwater >... | reverse complement strand
GAATTAAAGCGATGGCGGCCAGCATCACCGACCAGATATGATCCCAGGCAATACGCCAGGGGTGGCGGAGCGGGGCGAAATGTACCAGGGGTTTTTCACAAAAAAAATCCACCGGCAAACGGCCGGGCTGAACCAGGACATTCATCCGGTCCGACAGAATCTTGACGGAGATTTTTTCGTCCGCCGTCCATTCCAGGGTTTGCATGATACGGCTGACGCTAATGGCGGGATCGGCAAGGATCAGGAGTCCGGCCGATGCCGTATGGCAGGCGTTCTTAATGGTCTGTTCGAATTCAGCGGCGTCTCCGTCCATCTTCAGGGGCAGATGCACTGTCAACTTCAGATCGTGAGGCTGAAAGGTTTCCAGATATTTTCCGATAAAATCGGCTTCACGGGTCTGACCGACCAGAATCACCGGGCAGGGTGGAAGCTTGATCAAACGACGGAGTTTGCGCAGCAGACCGCTAATGAGGGCGCGAAACCAAATGCAATAACAGCAGTTTAGCGCCAGGATCAGGAGAAAAATACTGCGCGGATGGAAAAAATTGCGCCGAAGATAGAAATAGCCGAAAAACAACAAAAGAGCAATCAGGTTGCTCCGGATGACGATCCAGGAGATCGGACGCTTGCGCAAAAAACGGCGTCCTTCATACAGATCGCTGAAGGCATAGAGAAAAACGAGAATGAGGCTCAGAAAACCAAGGATCCGCCCAGCTCCGGAAATGTAGAAATCCATGATGGAGCCGTCCAAGGCGCCGGTTTCTCGTAAGTTCAGAAACGTATTGACGGCGGTGAACAGAGATTCTCCGAATTCATGGTTGAACCGGATCAGAAGGGCCGTGATATAGGCGGCGACGAGGGCCGTCAGGTCCGTGATCAGCAGGATCAGCCGGTAATACTGATCAGAACTTTTGGTCCAGCCGGTCCACATGGGAATCCGTTCGCTTCGAATATTTGAAATGCGTGGTGTTGGTTTTGACACGTCTGAATAAATATGGTAGCCATTGTCGGCAAACGGGGCAAGATGAAATGATGACAGCAATGACAACGTATCGCAACGGACAATTATTTGTGGAAGACACGGCGGTTGCCGCCTTGGCGGAACGCTGGGGGACTCCATTGTATGTTTACAGCCGGACGACCATGCGGAATCAGATCCGGGCACTGGCCGGGGCGATGGCGGCGGTCAAGCCGTTGATCTGCTATTCGGTCAAGGCCAATTCGAATCTGGCCGTGATCGGCACTTTTCTGGAAGAGGGGGCCGGGCTCGACATCGTGTCCGGTGGCGAATTGTTCCGGGCGCGCAAAGCCGGGGCCGATCCGGCACGGATCGTTTTTGCCGGCGTGGGCAAGACGCGGGAAGAAATCGAATACGCGTTAAAGGAAGGAATCCTCTTTTTCACGGTCGAATCGGAGCCGGAAGCCGTCCGCATCTCCGAGTGCGCCCGACGATTGGGGGTTATTGGACGGATTGCCTTTCGGGTCAATCCGGATGTGGATCCCCAGACGCATAAGTATATCAGCACCGGTAAAAAGGAAAACAAGTTCGGGTTGGATCTAAACCGGGCCGCGGCGGCGTATGCCCAGGCGGCCCGCCTGCCGAACCTCGAGCTGGCCGGGTTGCACATGCATATCGGTTCGCAAATCCTCACGACCCAGCCGTTTGCTGAAGCGCTCGATAAAATTTCAGGGTTATGTCGCGATCTGAAAGCGCGCCATGCCTCCTTCCAATATCTCGACATTGGCGGGGGATTGGGGATTGATTACAAACCGGAACAAACCGCTCTGGATCCGGTGCAATACGCCGGTGTGGTGATTCCCCGACTTCAGGCGCTGGGGCTCAAGATCGTGCTCGAGCCCGGCCGTTGCCTGGTGGGGAATGCCGGATTCCTGGTGGCCCGGGTCGAATATGTAAAGCCGGGATACGACAAGCAGTTCGTTGTGACCGATGCGGCGATGAACGATCTCATCCGCCCGGCACTTTACCAGGCGCATCACGAAATCCTCTCTGTGCGGGAAACCGCGGAGCGGATCACCGGCGATCTGGTCGGACCGATTTGTGAATCCGGCGATTTTTTGGCGGCCGACCGCGAATTGCCCGCGGTTCAACCCGGTGATTACGTGGCGGTGCGGAGCGCGGGCGCCTATGGCTTTTCGATGTCCTCGAATTACAACAGCCGTCGTCGTGCGGCGGAAGTCATGGTGGAAGGCGGGCGGGTGGAATTGATCCGCGCCCGGGAAACGTGGGACGATCTGATCCGGAATGAAACGATGTTTGAAAGGCGGGCCTGATTATGTTTCCGGGAGCTTATACTGCAATCGTAACCCCGTTCAATGCGGCGGGACAAGTGGATTACGAACGATTCCGGGCTTTGATCGATCTCCAGGTCGAAGCGGGCATGGACGGAATTGTGCCGGTGGGGACGACGGGCGAATCGCCAACTGTCAGCACCGAGGAACATGAGCGCATCATCGAGGTGGCGGTTGAAGCCGCCCGGGGACGGATCAAGGTGATCGCGGGTACCGGGGCCAACTCGACCTCCGAAGCCATCGAGTTAACCCGTCATGCCCAGCAGGCGGGCGCGGATGGGACACTTCAGGTGACTCCTTATTACAATAAGCCCAGCCAGGAGGGATTGTACCGGCATTTCAGCACGATCGCCGACCTTGGTTTGCCGGTGGTGCTGTACAATGTTCCCGGTCGATCAGGTCGCGAAATCGATGTGGAAACGATCGTGCGATTGAGCCGGCATGCCAACATTGTCGCCGTCAAAGAGGCAGCGGGCAGTGTTGAACGCGTCAGCCAGATTCTTCGACGTTGTGACCTCCTGGTGCTGTCGGGCGATGATTCCCTGACGTTGCCGATGATGGTGTGTGGTGCCAAAGGGGTCATCAGCGTGGCGTCAAATATCGTGCCGGCGGCCGTGGCGGAGATGGTTCACATGGCCCTGGAAGGTCGTTGGGAAGAAGCGCGGCAGATCCATCGCCGGTACTACCCGCTGTTCTCCGATCTGTTCCTGGATACCAATCCGGTGCCGATCAAGGCGGCCATGGCCCTGGTGGGTTTGATTCCTGCTGTTTATCGTCTACCCCTCTGCGAAACGACGGACCCCGTCCGGGCCAGGCTGACGGAAGATCTCAAGGAACTGGGATTGTTGTAAGCGGTGCGGAAAGGATCAAAAAGCCATGGTTGTTAAAGTTGTGATTATTGGCGCGGCTGGGCGGATGGGGCGCGCTCTGGTCCGGTGCTTGAAACAGCATTCGAGTTTGCAACTGGTGGGCGCCATCGAGCATGGCGAGTGTCCTTTGATCGGCCGCGATGCCGGAACGGTGGCCGGCGAAGGCGAATGCGGAGTGGCGATCAGCGATGACCTGCCGGAGAGCGCCGCCGAAGCGGATGTCTTGATCGATTTCAGTTTGCATACCGCGGTGCCCACTCATGTTCGCATGGCCGCTGATCTCGGCAAAGGAATGGTCATCGGGACCACCGGGCTCTTCCCCGCTGAAAAGGCGGTTTTGCAGGAAGCCGCCCACCGCATTCCGATCGTCTGGGCCCCCAATATGAGTGTGGGCGTCAATCTCCTGTTTGCCCTGGTCCGGAAAGCAGCCGCTATTTTGGGACCGGACTATGATGCCGAAGTGACGGAAATGCATCATCGGCACAAGAAGGATGCACCTAGCGGGACCGCCTTGCGGCTGGCTGAAAAAGTGGCGGAAGGACGCGGGCAGGACTTCAAATCCGTGGCCATCTATGGTCGGGAAGGGCAGACGGGCGAACGGCCGGCCGGACAGATTGGGATCCATGCCCTGCGGGGTGGGGATATCATCGGAGATCATACGGTGATGTTTGCAATCGACGGTGAGCGGGTCGAATTCACACATCGCGCCACCAGCCGGGATACGTTTGCCATGGGAGCGTTGCGCGCCGCGGCCTGGGTGAAGAATCGCCCCCCCCGGATCTACGATATGCAGGATGTTCTCGGACTTTGATCGACCCCCACCGGGGAATGTGTCCATGACGACTGCCCGGATCGAAATCGGAATCAGCCTCGGATCCAATATCGGCGATCGCGCGGCCACCTTGATTGCGGCAGTCGACCGACTGACCGGTTATCCCGGCTGGATTTGGAGCGACTTTTCATCGATTTATGAAACCGAGCCCGTGGAGGTTCCCACCCAGTTTCAGGATCAGGTGTATTTCAATGCCGTGGCGGTGGGGCTTCTGTCTGAACCCGAATTGGACCGTTTTTCAAATGAATTACATCGGATTGAAGCCTTGATGGGCCGGGTTCGCGGGCCTGAACGCAATGCGCCCCGGCCGCTGGATTTGGATTTGATTTATGCCGGGACGCTGGTTTTGGACACGCCGGCCCTGCGGATTCCCCATCCCCGATGGACCGAACGGCGCTTCGTGGTGGAACCGCTGGCGGAAATCCGGCCCGGGTTAAGGTTGCCTGGAAGTGACAAAACTATGTCGGCGGTGTTGCACGAGTTGCCCGTACGCCCGTCCGTGAGGCGTTTGACGATTCACGGTTGGCCACCCTTGCGCGCAGGCCGGACTGGCTCCGGCGGAAAGTAAATATGACGACGACCCCCTGGACGGCGGCCCGGATTCGGGCTACGAAAAATCAACGAAAGCTGGCTTGCCTGACCGCCTCCGATTTTGCCACGGCCCGGCGGATGGATGCCGCGGGAATCCCGTTGATCCTCGTGGGGGATTCATTGGCAATGACGGTGCTGGGCTATCCCAACACCCTGCCCGTGACGATGGATCAAATGGTGCATCACACCGCGGCGGTCGTGCGCGGGGTCCGGCAGGCGTTGGTTGTGGCGGACATGCCGTTTTTGTCTTACCAGGTATCGATTTCCCAGGCGCTTGAAAACGCCGGCCGGTTTCTGAAGGAGGCTGGGGCGGGAGCGGTGAAAATCGAAGGGGGCGCCCTGCGGGTTCCGGTGATTGAGGCATTGATCCAAAATGGGATCCCGGTTTTGGGTCATATTGGCGTCGTCCCGCAAAATATCCAGGTGGCCGGGTATCGGGTTCGGGGACGGGGGGATGAGGAGTCCACGCAATTGCTGGCCGATGCCCGCGCCTTGGAAGCGGCGGGAGTTTTTGCCCTGGTGGTCGAGTGTGTTCCGCCCGAGGTTGGGAAGGAGATCACCCGGACCGTGGGGATGCCAACGATCGGAATTGGCGCCGGGCCGGATTGTGACGGCCAGGTGCTGGTGTCCCCCGATCTGCTGGGCATGTTTGATGATTTCACACCTAAATTTGTGAAACGTTACGCGGAACTGGGCAAAGCCATGGATCAGGCGTTTACTGCCTATCGTGAGGATGTGGAAGGCAGCCGTTTCCCAGGCCCTGAACATTGTTATGGCGGCGGGGAAAAAACTAAGAAATAATGATGCGTTTCATAGAACGCGGCCATACCGAAAGATGTAGCCCCGGTCTATGAGCGGAATCTTTTGGGCATGGGCACCGGGTCCGTAGTCTGTCGGCAGTTACAGCGATTACGCGCCCGGCAAGTTGAAAATAGGGATTTGGATACGCGCGTGGCTCGGAGCGGTGTGGGCGGAGTGGAACTTGATCTTCGGCAAGCGTGCGTAGCAGCGCGCGGAAAAGCTGGCGATAGCGGATAGAGGTTCCCATGATGATTTGTGCCCTCTGCGGTGACATGATCAAGGAGCAGGACGAGACTGTCGAACATGTCCCGCCCAAGCTCTTTTACCCGAAGAGCCTGAGGCCGACGATCAGGAAACCGTTCTGGACAGTGCCATCTCACAGGGAATGTAATGACAACTACCGTATGGATGAGGAGTACTTTTACTATTTCCTCATGCCGCTCGTCATCAACGAGAACTCCGAGATGGGCAAGATTGTGTTGGATGACCTGCGGGAACGACGAAGGAACCCTCAGACTGCTTCCATGATCAAATGTTTGCTCCGGGAGATGAAATCTGAGACTCCAAGTGGGATTATCCTCCCGCCGAGCATCGGACGATTCAGCGTGAATCAGTTCCGCGTCCAAAACGTCGCCTTGAAGATCGCTCAGTGCATCTACTTCAAAGAGCATGGCAAATTCCTGCCCAAGTTGCCCTGCAAGCATTGTGAGTTAGTCGAAAGGATCGAGGATCTTCAGCCCGTGTACCGATTGATCCTTGAGCACACCAAACCAGTGTCGATTGCCCCGGACGTGTTCAACTACCGCTACATCTGTATGGATGGTGTGCACTACTTCGGCTTCATGTTCTGGGCAGCCTACATGTTCTGCCTTGCGTTCGATGACCCAGAGGGCAGGAAGGATTTGATCTGGATGAGGCCTCAGTGACAGAGGCTGAACCAGTCGCTACAGCAGACGGCGGGGAGAGGAAATGGAGCAACCATCAGAATAAGGAGCCCCATTGCTGAGGTCTCTCCCAGGCCACTTGCCTTCGCCAAGGCTATTCGTAAGAAGGGGTGATGAGACACAGCGGAAACAGATTATGGACACGCTCTTCATAAACATCGGCACCGTGACATCCTGCCTCTTCGTAAAAATGTCGCTTCGCTTCTTGAAGTTGCTGCAACGCAATCCTCTGTTGTACTTTGCAGTTGAGGAGGCATTGGAGTGTGCAAAGATCGGATATTATGGCATTGGCATTATTGCTTTCTCACAAATTCTTAATTCCCTGAACAAGACAACTCCGGCGAGTCGTCATGTTGTGGCCCATGAACTACTTCGACACCGTCCTGACAAATACGCCTACGAGTGCGCACTTGAGAACCTCAAGATGACAGCATCAGAGCAAAGCGAACGGGAACTTGGGAAGTCAACAGACAAGGTTTCTTATCGGCGTCGTGTGGCAGAAGAGTGGCATGCTTTGGTTTATGAACTTCATTCTGACCGAGTGCCGTCGCTGAGATCGACAATTAATGAGGTCTTCGCCGAACAGCCCGGCGGGCCGGCTCCAGACCGTCCGTCATCGACAGAAGGAGAATAGCGACTATGCGCGTTATCGGTATCATACTTTGGTTAGTTGGTCTTTTATGGGCAATTGCGCAAGGGTTCAATATTCGCCAAAAGGCCAAGAACGAGCAAGCGACAGAACACACCTTTGAACTTCACGCCTTCCTTCTTGCGGTTTCCGTAATCATCATACCAGTTCTGTCTTTATCCCCATTCCATTTGCTATGGATGCTACCAACCTCATTTGTTTTGGGGATAGTTAGCCCCATCTTCCCGCTCAATTTATTATGGATGCCTGCATCTCTATATGGTTCATTATGGTATATTGGGATTTATGATCCTGCGCGTGTCTGCTATCTGAAGGGCGACTATGCAAAGGCAATCGAATTATGCAATGAAACGATTCGTATGAAACCTGCTACTATAGAGTCGCATTTTCATCTTGGGCTTGCCTATACAAAGATTGGAAACAAACAGAAAGCAATAGAATCCTTTCGAAAGGTTGTCCAATTATCCCCGAACAACGCCGTAGCGTATTTTAATCTCGGAATGAACTATAAAGACCTAGGGGATGCTGCCAAGGCAATTATATCATTCAAGGAAGCTGTCCGGATAATGCCTGATTATATCAAAGCACGCTGGAATCTCGGCATGGCTTATGTCGAAATAGGCGATGCTAAAAACGCTTTGAAGGTATATGAATTCATACAGGAAGCAGACAGGACTCATGCCGACGAATTATACGCCGCAATTAAAAAAATGCGTAAATGAATTATTGTCTCCTCCGGCAGAATCGCCAGACCGAAAAGGGCCCGGACCGAAAAGGCCCTGTGTTTAGAGGATAGCGATCAACGGGGGCGTGCGAAAGGGATCGCGGTGGGCCTGGCACGGTTGGGAGGACGACCGGGCGCTACGCACACTCGTCCCCGCCTTGGAGAGCGAATTGAAGTTTGAACGAAATGCCGCTAACCACTAAACACAGGGCCTTTGCCGTTGACCTCTTTGTTCTCGCTGCAACTGCGTGATGCCAGTGTCTCAGATGGAATAGGAAAAAGTTAGTCACAATGAAAAAACAACTCTGGAGTCTCTTCTGCATTCTGTCGGTGATCGGTCAAGTCCAAGCGGAATGGCTGGACAACTTCGTCGGCACTAAGACAAACGAATTCAAATGCGAACAGGGTGGATTTGCCGTGAGGGTTCCCTGCACTCTCAAGGAAACAAGTGAAACGATGGACACTGTTGGGGGGAAAACAGTCTGTCACCAGTTCGAGGGCGAGCGTGGCGTCTATCAGTACGCGGTTTCATACAGTGATTACCAACAGTCCTTCATCAATCAGTACGATTCCGACACGCTCCTTCTCGGGGCCAGCGCTGGTGCGCTAAATGCGTCCAAGGGACGTATTCTCTCAGTTTCAAACGTAACTTTGGTGAAATACCTGGAGAACTCGAAGAAGATCATCAGTTACCCAGGCAAAGAAGTTTCGATCTCGGGAAAGAGACAGGAGAAGGCTTTTGTCGTTAGGGCGCGTTTCTATTTGGTCGGCAACCGGTTGTACTCCGTCATGATCGTCAGTCCCCAAGGTAAGGAGGACAGCGTAATGATGGCCGATTTCCTTGAATCATTCCGGTTGCTGTGACTCTGAAAAAACTGTGGGCAAGATGGGGCAAGCAACCGCCTACTCCCGTATGACCTGATAAAATCTATTCTTGAACGAATTGACTATTACATAGAACAGTATGGTGAAGCCGAACGCGATGGCAGAATCGGGGTCAAACCCAAAGATAACAGTTAAGGCGTGCGCGTGAGACGGGAAGATGACAGATTGCCCCAAGGCGGGCTTCGCCCGCAACCCAATCCTTATCCCGATCTTGATCTTAATCGAACAGGATCGGGATTAAGATCGCGATAAAGATGCGACGCATTTACGTCGCATATCTTGACGGAACAATCTTATGAGACGGCAACGAACCCAAGCGTGAGGTGGTGGCATGATCTGCTGGAACTGCGGCAAGGAAGTACCCAAGGGCGCGAGGAGCTGCAAGTATTGCGAATCCAAGGTCGAAGACCTGCCGGACATGAGTCGCGAGGAGCTTGGACAGATGCTGACGGCGGCCGGTGTGGACGAGAACATACTGAAGAAAATTAGCGAACACGCCGGGAAGGCGGGCTCGGAGGAAGAGTTCGCCGACGCGATCTTCGGTGGCGACTGTCCCAAGTGCGGCAGCTAAAATGTGGGAAACTGCGAGGAAACCCGTGGCATCGAGGACGTGACGGTCGGCCGCTGCTTCGACTGCGGCCTGCTCTGGTGCACGGAGTGCGGCTACGAATTGAAGAAGGGCGACACGGGTTGCCCGCACTGGGCCTTGTGCAAGGACTGCGCCCAGGAGGAGGATTGCCCGTTCGTGACGGATACGACCGAATGTCCGAAGGTGGGCACATGGATGGCCTCTGTGGGCCTGCCCCGCCGGGAAGAGCCGATCGAAGGCGAGGAAGGGGATGCTCCATGAGGCTGCTTCGAATTTCGGGTTGACCTGCGAGCCCCACGTCAGGACCCTTCGGCTTGGAACAGCGTCAACCCGGGATGGGTGACCTACTATGATTGGCCCAACCGGCCGGATTGCAGACGCACACTTCGTGGCCTGACACTTTTTTGAAATAGGGCTCGGCGTGCAGGGGACAGATGAGATAATTGGTGCCGGTTGGGTAGTACGTTCGGAATACCTTTAGCGCCGTGGGATCAAACTGATCCGGATTCCATTTGCATTCCACTGCATCGACTCGGTCTCGATTTCCAGGGAGCACAAAATCAATCTCGCGACCCGCGGAATCCCGCCAATACTGAATCGGGCTGTAAGGACAATGAGCGTGAAGGGTTTCGAGCACCAGATGTTCCCATAACGGGCCGTAATCGTCAGGCCGCAACGGATCCCAGCCGCGACAGAAACTGACAAACCCCGTGTCGAATCCGTACACCTTCGGCATTTTAACCAGTTCTTTTTGACCCCCGCCGTGGAACGGGCGAATGAGGGTTATTGCATGGGTGGTTGCCAAGGCCTGAAGATGCTGTTCGATGGTGGGGCGGCTGACGCCGAGAGCGCTGGCGACGCGGGTGACTTCAAGCAGTCCTCCGCTTTGTTTCAGAAGGTATTCGAGCAAGGCGGTAAACTTAGTGGCATCTCGGAAAGCGAACAGTTGCTGGATGTCCCGGGCAAAAAACGAATCCATCCATTCGCGATAGAAGGAAACCGATTTCGTTTTGTCCAGAAGTGCGGATGGAAGGCCGCCATGAAAAAGCCTCTTAAGAAGAGGGGTGTGGTTAAAGGTATCCAACTCGCTCCAGAGCACTGGAGTCAGATGAACCGTTCGTTTACGCCCGGTGAGGGTATCTTTGAATTTACGGCTGGCGGTCAAAGTGGAGGAACCCGTGGCCAGAAACTTGAGATTCGGGAATAAGTCGGCCCCGATTTTCAATAGGCGGGAAGGATCCTGGAGTTGATGAATTTCATCGAAGACAACGATCGGTTTGTCGCAATCACGAAAGAACAATTCGGGATTATGAACCTGATCCTCAACCACCGGCAAATCGCAGTTCACATAATGAATACGGTCCAAGCCAAGACTCTGAGACAAAGTTGTTTTGCCGGTACGTCGGACACCCGATAGCCATACAATAGGGGCTTCTTTCCACGCGGCTTCGATTCTATCATTCCAAAATTTGCGCATAAACATAAAGCATAAATTACATTAAATCGGATTAAATGTAAAGTTTAGTTTTGCAAAATATGCTTTTGAACTTCAGAAGGCTGTCAATAAGATCAAAACGCTAAGATCTAAATGAAGCCTCCCATTTTCGAGTGGCCACTAAACGAAAATATTGATACTATTCGCGCCTTTTAACGGCGGATTCAGAAGGAAACAATGATGAGCAAAACGTATAAAATCGCAGTGTTACCCGGTGATGGAACTGGCCCCGAAGTATTACGGGAAGGCTTGAAAGTGGCCCAGGTCGCCGCAAAGAAATTCGGATTCAAACTCGATACGACCCATTTCGATTTCGGCGGCGAGCGATTTCTAAAGACCGGCGAAGTGCTGCCCGATTCCGCCTCGAGCCAACTGAAGCAGTTTGACGCCATTTACTTGGGCGCCATCGGCCATCCGGATGTCAAGCCCGGCATCCTCGAAAAAGGGATTCTCCTGCGCTTGCGGTTCGAATTGGACCAATACATCAACCTGCGCCCGGTCAAACTCTTCCCCGGCGTGGAATGTCCTTTGAAGGATAAAGGTCCGGAGCATATTGATTTCGTGGTGATCCGGGAAAATTCGGGCGGGATCTACACCGGGATGGGCGGCGCCACGATGGTCGGGACCCAGAACGAAGTGGCGACCCAAGTGATGGCCTATTCGCGGCCGATCGTGGATCGCTGTCTGAAATATGCATTTGACTACACCAAACAGCGCAACCGAAAGAATATGTTGACCCTGGTGCACAAGACCAATGTTTTGACCTATTGCGGCGACCTCTGGTGGCGCGCTTTCAATGAAATGGGCGAACAAGCCGAGTATCGGACGATCAAGCGCGATTATAATCATGTAGACGCCGCCACGATGTGGTTTGTCAAGCAGCCCGAATATTACGATGTCGTGGTGACGGAAAATCTGTTCGGCGACATCATCACCGACTTGGCGGCGATTATCCAGGGCGGGTTGGGGATCGCGGCCGGTGGAAACATCAACCCGGAAGGCGTTTCGATGTTTGAACCGATGGGCGGGAGCGCGCCGAAATATACCGGCAAAAACGTAATCAATCCCCTGGCGGCGATCAGTGCGGGCGGGATGATGCTGGATGTGTTGGGCGAAAAGACCGCCGCTTTGGCCATTGAAAAAGCGATCATGGATGTGACAAAGAATAAGGTGAAAAGCCTGGCGGCCGGTCGGATGGGCTATTCCACGACGGAAGTCGGCGATTTGGTTGCGGAACGGGTGTAAACAGACAAGCTGGAATGCGGGATGGTCATGAAAAAGTACAACGTCGGAATTGTGGGAATCGGGGCAGTCGGAACCGAGCTCGTCAAGGTATTGCGCCAACGGAATTTCCCTGCGAATGAAATCCGGGTACTGGCTCGCAGTGAACGCGACGAAGAAATCGCCGGCGAGACGTTCCATGTTCTCCCCGCGACACCGGAAAACTTTGACGGCTTGGATTTCGCCTTGTTTGCCGGCACCGAAGGGTCCAAAGGAGCGTCCCAGGTTTTCGGCTGGGAAGCGGTCCGCCGGGGAGTCATCGTCATCGATAATGGCGATGATTTTCGTATGGATCCCAAGGTTCCCCTGGTGATTCCGGAAATCAATCCCGAGGCGCTCGATAAGCATCACGGGTTCATTGCCAATCCCAACTGCAGTACGATCATTGCCCTGATGGCCTTGGGACCCTTGCATCATGCCGCCGGGATCCGCCGGTTTATTGCCACAACCTTCCAGTCGGTTTCAGGGACCGGCCGGGCCGCCATTGCGGAGCTTGAGCAGCAGGTTCGGGATTATGTTGCCGGAAAGCCCTGCAAGGCCGAAACCTACCCGCACCCGATTGCCTTTAACGTTTTGCCCCAGATCGGGGGCGCCAAACCGGATATGCCCGGGTTTACCAGCGAAGAGATTAAGATGCGAAATGAAACCCGCAAAATTCTTGGGACCCAGCGCATTCGGGTGTCGGCGACCTGTGTACGGGTTCCGGTTTTTTATGCCCATTCGGAGGCGCTTAATATCGAATTCAAACGAGATCTGTCGCCCGAGGAAGCGCGGGACATTCTGGCGAAAACCCCCGGGGTCCGCGTGGTGGATGATCTGGCGAAGGGGAGCTATCCGATGCCGTTACAGGTGGCCGGAGGGGACGATGTTTTCGTGGGACGGATCCGGCGCGACGAGAGCGTCAAAAATGGCCTGGTGTTGTGGGTATCCGGTGACAACATCCGCAAGGGCGCCGCACAAAATGCCGTGCAAATCGCCGAAGTTATGATTCAGCGCGGACTGATGGATAGCTGGAAGAAACGGTAATTTTGGCTCGGACGAAGAAGACCGACATCGGGATTCAGGAGACAGCCATGAAGAACGGCGCTCTTATGCGCCTACTACAAACGGTTTTTGGTTCCGTTCGTAGTAGCGGTGCAGGAGGCGCGTCTCCCAGGATTTTTCTTCTGACCTTGAGTGTCCTCCTATGGACCGGAGTCGCCTTTGCCGAAGAGCCTTGGTCGGCTCAGGCATCGGTGCCGGCCATAGAGACGGATGGACTGGGGTTGCCGCCCAATATGACCGAACGGCATGCCCCGCCGGATGGATTAGTCAAAACCGGCTGTTATATCTGGTTGATGGCCTATCAAAAAGGGTTTAGACGGTTTAGTGCGGCGAAATGCCCGTTGATACCCTCCTGTTCCAACTACAGTCTGGAAGCCATTGCCCGATATGGCGGATTTTGGGGCATCGTGATGACGGCCGACCGTTTCTTCCACGAGGGCAGTATCCGTCACACGGCACCGTGGATCAGGGATGATGATCGGATACGTTTTTTGGATCCGGTGAATGATAATGTGATTTGGAGAACCGTGCCATGAGAACAATGACCCGAATTCTGGCGATCCTGAGCGGATGGACTCTGCTGGTGGCGGGAGTTTGGGCGGATGACACCGCCGATCGGACCGTTGCTTTTGGAGATCATCTTTTTCAACAGGCCGATTATTACCGGGCGATTACGGAATATGAACGGTTTCTGTTTCTGGCGCCGAAAGATTCACGCGGAAATACGGTCCGACTGAAAATAGGGGCGGCCTATTACCGGGGCGAAAAATGGGAGGCCGCGGGGCAGCGGTTCCAGGAGCTTCGCGGTCAGGCCGGAGATACGGAATCCGGGCGATTGGCAGGTCTTTATCTGGCCGCCATTGCCTTGCATCAAAAGGATTATGGACGGGCCCTGAATTATATGGAGGAATTTGTTGCCGCCCATCCTGATGATCCCCGCCGGGATACCGTAATGACGGAGTTGATATTGACTCATCTTCGGCGACGAGAGACGGATGATGCCGTGCGCCTGCTGGAAGCTGAGATTGCGGCAGGGGAGACCGGGGTCAAATTAACGGCCGCCGATTTGGAAGATTGGCGGGACCGCCCTCAAAAATCCCCCCGACTGGCCGGGACCTTATCCGCGGTTCTCCCGGGGGCGGGACAGGGTTATGTGGGACAGTGGAGCGATGCCACACTGGCGTTTGTGGTCAATGGAGTGTTTATCTGGGGTACGGTCGAGGCCTTTAATCGGGATGAAGAGGTGGCGGGATCATTTTTGATGGCGATGGAAGCGACGTGGTATTTCGGAAATATTTATAATGCCGTGAATGGGGCACAGAAGGCCAATCGAGCAACGGATGAACGGTTTTTTGACACGGTCAAAATCCGTTATGGCCTGGCCTTTCCACCCGAAGCCGGGGACTCCCTGATTCCGGTGGTGGGAGTGAGCGGGACATTTTAAAGATAACATCTTCGAGTGGGGCACCCGAAGGCAGGAACGCGGGATGTAACCGCGTTCTATGAACGCCTCTGATTTCTCCCGCTCGCAGAGCGGTGCCACATCGGACGGCTGGATCAACAGATCCCGGGCGAATTAAACAATAAAAAAAGGGGCCGCATAAGCGGCCCCTTTTTTATTGGCTTAAACCAGCCCCCTCATCATTTCGGCGAGGTCCAGAAATCGAGACGCATGTTGGAATCGGTCGCGCCGCTGGAGGCGTCGATGGCCGAACTCAGCATGAAGCAGAAGCAGATATGGCCAATGATGCATTCGCCCCAAGGGAATCCATCCTTGTATCCGCCATTCGCCCATTCACCCGCGCCCGGCATGATGATCGAGAGGACCGTGGCCGCTCCGGTGTCCTTGGCTTGACCAGGAATAGCCGCCATGGTTTGACCAGGAATAGCCGCCATTACTCCAAACACCATTACAGCCGACAGTACAACCGCAATCAACTTTTTCATACAATCTCCTTTACTTAGAGGGTAATGTTTACGGCGAAATACTAGAAAAACGGCTAATACCCGTCAAGTG
>Ga0073936_10006751_pt1 | contig 15033 bp, 5 predicted proteins | sample AliMusrvi5mmetaG_FD_87041 | JGI IMG/M metagenome (GOLD analysis project Ga0073936, IMG submission 87041) | Freshwater lake bacterial and archeal communities from Alinen Mustajarvi, Finland, to study Microbial Dark Matter (Phase II) - Alinen... | ecosystem: Environmental > Aquatic > Freshwater >... | reverse complement strand
CGGCACGCTGGCCGTCTCCGGCGGCGCGGCGATCCCCGATACGAGCACCGTGACCTTGGCCAATACGGCGGGGGTGAGCCTGAGCCTCTTGGCGAGTGAAACCATCGGCAGCTTGGCCGGTGGCGGCACGAGTGGCGGCAACGTGAGCCTGGGTGCTTACACGTTCACCGTCGGCGCGAACAGCACGAACACGGCTTATACAGGTGCGATCAGCGGTACGGGCAGTTTGACCAAGCTGGGCAGTGGTACGCAAACCCTCTCCGGGACCAACACCTTCTCCGGCGTCACCACGATCAGTGCCGGCACACTCATGGTCGGCGACGGCGGCACGACTGGGTCGATTGCAGGCAACGTCGTGGACAACGCCAACCTCGCGTTCAACCGTTCCAACGACCTCACCTACGCTGGTTCCATCAGCGGCAGCGGCAGCTTGACGAAGCTGGGCAGCGGCACGCAGACCTTGACTGGAGCCAACACTTTCTCCGGCGGCACCACGGCCAGCGGCGGCACACTCCAAATCGGAGCCGGCGGCACGACCGGGTCGATCACCGGCAACATTGTGGACAACGCCAACTTGAGCTTCAATCGCTCGGACGACGTGACCTATGCAGGCTCCATCAGCGGCAGCGGCAGCTTGACCAAGTTGGCTGCGGACACGCTGACACTCTCCGGCAGCAACTCCTACACCGGCAACACTATCGTCTCGGTTGGCACGCTGGCCGTCATCGGCGGCGCGGCCATTCCCGACGCCAGCACCGTGAGTCTCGACACGTCTTCCGGCGCAACCTTGAGCCTCTTGTCAAGCGAGACGATCGGCTCCCTTACCGGCGGCGGTCATGTGACCATCGGCAGCAATGTCCTTACGCTCGGCGGGGACAATACGAACACCGGCTTTGGCGGCATCATCAGCGGCACGGGCAGCTTGACCAAGCTGGGCAGCGGCACGCAAACCCTCTCCGGCCAAAACACCTACACCGGCGGCACCACGGTAAGCAGCGGCACGCTCAGTGTCAATACGCTTTCCGACAGCGGCCCCAGCGCATTGGGCACGAGCGGCACAATCACCGTCTACAACGCCACGCTCCAGTACACGGGCACCGACGCCGTCTCGACCGCGCGATACAACGCCGGCGGTTATGCGGGCGGTATCATCGGCACTACGGTAATCGACGTCTCCCAAAGCACCGGCAGCCTGACCCTCAACGGCGGCTACAACAACTACAACCAGTCGCTCTCCAAAACCGGTCCCGGCACGCTTGCGCTCACCGGCGTGAATGTACTCGGCTGGGGCTCTGCGAGTGTACACGGCGGCACACTCGTCCTAGCCGCCAAGGAGACCAACTCCGGCCTCTACACCACGGTCAGCGACATCAACGCAATCGACACCGGGGCGACCCTGAAGTTCGCCCCATACAGCGACGGCGTTTATTACTACCAGATGAACCAGAACGGCGACTTCAACTTCACCATGACCGGAGGCACGGTCGATTTGAACGGCGACTCGTTGGGCGGACAAACGATCTCCGAGCCGCAGGGCACGGGTACGATCACCAACAGTTCAACGACCGATGCCGTGCTCAACGTGGGCCTTTTCGGAAGCCATGCCTTCAGCGGCAACATCCAGGACGGGGCGGGCACGGTTGGGGTAACCTTCCATGGCGGCGATACCCAATCAAGCTGGACGCTCGCCGGTGCAAACACCTACAGCGGCGGAACCATCATCGCGGGCAACGGCGCGCTCAAACTCGGTTCCGACACCGCCTTGCCGGAGAATTCGTTCCTTCAGATCGGCGACATATACCGCGGTTCGGGCGTGTTGGACCTCAACGGCCACGATCTGGCCCTGGCCGGGTTGTACACGGGGGCGGAGGGCTTCGCTCACAGCACCTACTGGGACGAGGTGACGAATACCAGCGATATCGCCGCCACGCTAACGGTGAACAACGCCGCCGACTACGTCTACGGCGGTCATTTTGCGGGGAATCTCTCGTAGGAGAAATCCGAGGTCGGCAGCCTGACCGTCGGCGGCGTGAGCACGAACATCGGCGACGTTGCGGCCTACGACGGCACTCTCAATGTCACCGGATGCTTCACCGCGGACGTCCGTGCCGTGCCCGGATTCGGCGATCCGCACCTGTTGGGCAAGGTCGACCCGATCTACTTCACAGTCCTTGCGTCCATCATCCACGGCAGCGCGGGGTTTCAAATCTCGGATTACGAGTTCCCCTCTGACAAGCCGGACGGACTCGCCGTGACCGAGGTCTCCATTCTGGCCACGGACTGGAGATCAGCGGTGTATAAGGCGGTGGACGGCTGGATCACCGTCAACAAGACTGGCCAGAAGCTGAATTTCCCGCACAACGCGACTCCGCCAACCTTTGCAAACAGCACGCTCGCCAGCAGCGCCTTCCTCGTAGGCACGGCGCAGCAGTTGCGTGATGCGGTGCGGGCGTATCATGAGGCCACGGACAGCGGCCACGTGCCCTACCACCCGCGCGGCACCAATGACGTGTTCGACCTTGGCTTGGATCCGACTGCGAAGGTCATCGTCTTCGAGGACTTGACCGATGTGCCGTTGGATTCCGGCTGGATCAACGACAAGGACTATGATGATGCCTATTGGAAGGTCGGAGTGGCCTCCGGCGACCTGGCCATCGACAGCAACAACAACAGCCTGACGGGCGATCCGCTGCCGCATCGCGCCACCGACACCTCTGGCGGATATGTGGACGATACCCGGGAAGACCAGGCCCCTGGTAAGTACATCGCCGTTCAGGCGAAGGATGCCAACGGCCCCATAAGCGGCACGACCTTCACCCCCATGGCGATCACGGTCAACGACTTTACCCCAAACGTCAGCAAGATCCGCTTCGTCGCCAAGGCGATCAACGGCACGAACCCGGACAATTCCGCATTCGTCCTTCACACTGGCAATGCCGTTGGCAATGCCGGGGCTACGATCAATGTTTCCGACGCGTCCTCCTATCTCATCCAGACCGCAAACAGTACCAGCAGCGCGGGGTTCAGCGGCGGCCAGTTCAACCTCGTCTCCAACAATCCCGTAACGCTCTACGTCCAGGCATTGAAGGCCGGCATATACAACGTCGAACTCAAGATCGATCCTCTGGACGACGGCAATTGGAAATCGGTGGACACCGTGCGATTCATGGCCCTCGACCCAAATGTCACCTGCCTGGAGTGTACCTACGGGCTGACGGTTAACCTGGCCGGCGTCGACTGGCTTGACGAGGCCTCGGTTGGCGGCCGTAGCGTCACGATGAACTCGGCTTTGCCGGGCGATACCCGCTTTGGGCAACCGGCCGTCCTCGTGCTCACCGGCAACGGCGTCGCCGTGCTCGAAAAGGACAAAGTGGACATTTGGGACTACAACGACGCCCATACCGTGCTGAAGCCGCGCAAGCCGCAATCCCAAGGCGACATGAAGGCGAACGGCTCCGGCAGCAGCCTCGTATTCCAGGAAACCCTCGACGGCACCAAGTGGACTTTCACCGCGCCCATCGCCGACAACCCGCCCAACTATTTCGGCCACCTGATCAGTCAAATTGACGCCGCCAGTAACGAGACCGACTACTACTACTTCTCCGGCACGGACCAGTTGGCCAGCATGATCTCCACGGTCGGTCCCGACTACAGCTACAGCGGCAACGGCCAGAACATCCACCACTCGCAGCAGATGGTCGCCTACACGCGCAACGGCAGTGTCGTGACCTGCGAGAACGTGGCCAACGGCTATGCCGACGGCATCAATTCCGGAGACGGCACGACACTCGTCGCCGGAACGGGATCCGGCACAGGCAACGCCGCCCGCTACTGGCACCCCAGCGCGACGGTCGGCAGCACGAACTACGCTTACCATAGTTCAGGCAACCTCGGCCTGATCGTCTCGCGCGATTCCGCCGGCAATGTCTCCGGCGGCTCATACTACCGGTACGACGGCAGCGGGCAACTCAAGTTTTCCCTCGGCCCGCAGAGCCTTGCCCGCCTCCTGGCGGCCAAGGGGCTCACGCTCGACAACTTCACGGTTTTTCAGGACCTGCTGTCCTCCTTGGACAACACCACGAACGTGCCGGACACGACCGTCGCCACCTACGCCGACAACGCCTTGACCTACGACGCTAATGGGCTTGTCACCTCGAACACCGTCGCGGGAAGCGGTACGACGAGTTACACCAACGCGCGGAGCACGTTTGCCGACGGTATCAACACCTGGTCGAACAAGCAAGTCACAAGCCAGACGGTCAATGGCACGACCACCAGAACCTTCACGAATTACGAAGGCGACGTTCTGCTGAGTGACGTTTGGAACGGGGCTTCTGGCGCAGCCGCGCACCAGATCACCTGCAACAAGTACGACGCCAACGGCAACCTGATCGAGAGCACTCAGCCCTCGGCAATCGACACCACGTACTCCCACACGGATTCATCGACGGGATACGTCGAGTACGGCTACGACTCCTCGCAGGCGAACCTGGGTGTTAGCCTGTCGGCAACTGGCCTCGTCAACGTGAACGACTACACCACCACCACCACCGACGCGCCGGACTACAGCGACAGCCTGACCGTCGGCGGCGGCGTCATCGGTTATCTCCGCCGCAGTGGCGTCCGGCAGGGCAATACCGGCCCGACCGTCTGGCAGTTCGAGACCGATTACGTCAAGAAGACCACCGGCAGCGGATCGACCGCGGTGACGGTCTATCTGCCGTTCCGGTCGATCGAGTATCCCAACGCCGACGGATCGAGCCCCCGGGTCACCACGACCAGATACTCCTTCTACGATGTCGGCGGCACCATCGCTGCCCCGGCTATCAAGACCCGGCAGACGATCCTGCCGGTGGTTCACACGGATCAGGGCGGCGCGGTCGCGGTGGATGACACGACCACTCCGGGGCCGACAAGCACCGAAGTCTACGGTCGCGTCATCTGGTCCAAGGACGCAGCCGGCTCGATCAGCTACACCGCCTATGACCCGGCCACCGGCGCGGTGGTCAAGCAGATCCGCGACGTGAACAACCTTACCGGCACGACCGACTTCAGCAGTGCGAGCATCGACCTCGTCGGCGATCTGGGCTGGAGCGTAACATCCGGCAGCCACGCCCACCTCATCACCCGCTACGTCGTCGATTCGCTGGGGCGAACGACTGAGGAAGTCGATCCCGACAACAATACGACCTACACGGTCTACAACGACGCCAATCACGAAGTCCGTACCTACCCCGGTTGGCACGCAGTCAGCACCGGCCACTACCAAACGACCAGCCCTGTCTCTGTGTCCCGCGAGGACTGGTCGAACAAGTACAGCGAGTTCCTCACGTATTCTTGGAACGACTCTTCCGGCTTCAGTTCTGGCGATCTCAATGAAGACGGCAGCCCCAAGGGCACGGAATTGCTAAGCGACTCGCATGTCGTCATCCAGTCGCTTTCTCGATCTCTGGTGGATGACCTGGGCCAAGCGACTGAATCGCGTGAGTACTTTACGCTTTTGGGCCTCAGCGACAACGGTTATGCAACATCGGTAAACCTGGGATCGGCTGGCGCACACTATCTGGCGTCGGATGGCTACCGCGATCCAATCGGACGCACCGAGGCCACGGTCGATCCCTCCGGCAGTATCCATTACACGGTCTACGACGGTCTGGGCCGTGTCAGCGACGAGTGGGCGGGAACTGTTCCTTCCACGAACACGTATGCCGCCAACCAGTCGATCGTCCTGGCTTTCCGCACATGGGTCTACAGCAATAGCAACGTGGTCTATTCGGCCACAGGCGTCCATCTCTACAAGCTCTCGCACAGCGTCTACGATGTCAACGGGAATGTCGTCGAATCGTGGTCCTACTTCGATCCCACCGGCATTGCCTCGCCACGCAAGGCTTACTATCAGTACGATTCGCAGGACCGCCAGATCGCCAGCCTCGGTCCCGATGGCGTGGCAAATGTCAGTACGCTCGACAACCTGGGCGAGACGACGCAGACGCTCACTTATGCCAACGCCATCTACGATACCTCGACACATCAAATCGTTGTATCAGAGGCAACGCTATTAGCCAGTTCCGAATCCCTGTTCGACAACCAAGGCTCCGTTTACGAAAGCATCGTCCACGACGTGAATAGTTTCGCGACGCTGGTGAGCGAAACTTGGCACGACGTCATGGGACGCACGATCAAGACCCAGCAGCCCGATGGTCTGATTCAGAAGACGACCTACAACAGTTTTGGCGAAGTGGATGCCGAGTACACCGTTTCTAGCGAAGGGACGGATCCCGGCATCACCGACGATACGATCGTAAGCGTGACTAAATACGATTACGATTCCGCGGGCCGCCAGATTGACGTCAAGCAAGGGACGAGCCTGGGGACAACGAGTATTGTCAGCCGGACCTGGTATGATTCTGACCACACTGGCTCCGGCGCAGAACAGTACCGCGCCACGGGCGTCTCGACGCTCAAGCCGGGCAGCGACAGCACTTTCGTCCTGACGATCTACGGCTACGATGACGCAGGCAGGCAGAACGTCACCGTTTCGCCCTTGGGTGGCTCAACCAAGAACGTCTTCGACATGTTGGGGCGGGCAACGGATTCTTATACCTACGCTTCCTATGATTTCACAACTCCAAGCAATCCAGGCCTCGTCATCGCCCATTCCGAAAACGTCTACTCCAATGACCGACTCTTTCAATCCAAGCAGCATGAGGTCATCGGGGGGACAGAAACCGCAAACTCGATTGTCACGACCTATACCACCAGCAGCGATCAGCTCGGACGGCAGAACGTGGTCATTGGTCCGACCGGGGCCGCGACGGTGACGGCTTACGACCTGGAAGGCAATGTCCTGACCCAACAGTCCTACGCCGCACCGGCCAACTGGACTCCGCCGACCGATCCGTCGGCGTCCCTGGTCCTTGGGAATCAAATCGGTTACAGCGAGAACGTCTACGATCCAACCCATGGACGGCTGAACTCGATCAAACACGGAATTACATTGGCAAATGCCGTGACGGTCACACAATACTTTTTCAACACCGATGCCGTTGGCAATACGACCAGTGAGCAAGGTCGTTTGACTGCTGTCGATTCCTTGGTGGCAAGCAGTGGGACCGCCTGGGCGCGGACTAGCTACGGCTACGACGGCTATGGACGCCAGAACCTCACGACCACACCTGCGCCTGGCGGCTCGCTGCACGCCGTCACCACCGAACAGCTTTACGACGACTCCACCGGCCAGCCCACGATCACCATGAGCTACTGGACGACCGATGGAGGCACGACGAAGCACTATGTTTCCGAGTCGCAGAATGTCTACTCGGGCATCTACCTCAGCGATACGCAGCGATACCAGGTATCGACCGACACGGACACCAGCCACACGCCCAATGAAACGACCGAGCCGATTAGTGGAGGTCTGCCCCACCTCGACACCCACTACACCTACGGTGCTTACGGTCGCGTCGTGAAGACGACCAACCCGGACGGATCCTTCACCGCCAGCGATTTCAGCCTCGATGGAACGGTCCGTTCGAGCTACCAAGGCGCGTACCTGGGGACAGGTTCGGATCCGGGCATCGGCGGCGACATGATCGTCTCTCAGGTCGACTATCAATATGACAGCACCGGCGACGTGATCCTGGCCACCAGTTATCAGCGCCACGAGGATTCCACGGCCACCGGCCCCTTCTCACCTTCGACGACCGACGCCCGCGTTTCCTACGTCGCCGTCTGGTACGATTCCCTCGGGCGCAAGACCGATATGGCCGACTACGGAGCCCTCGGCAGTGCCTTGACACGGCCTACCAATGTTCCAAGCCGGTCGCCCACCGATCCAACTGCCCCGCATATCACCTCTTTCGAGTACGACGGCTATGGGCGGCAGAACCTCGTCACCGATCCCAAAGGCAAGAAAACCCTTCAGGTATTCGATTCCCTGGGGCGCACAATCGACACGATCGACAATTTCAAGGTTGATTCGAGCTACTGGGGAACGCCTACCAGCGGGGCGGACCCCTATAGCCAGCCCCTGGCACGCCCCAGCGACGTCAACCAGATCACCCACTTCGATTACAACCTGGCCGGACAATTGCTCGATCAGATCGTGCTCGATCCGAAGTGCGACGGCAACGAGTCGGGTTATCAGGCCGACAACCAGGCCACCCGCTACGTCTATGCCTCGGACCTCTCCACGCTGACCTCGGGACAAACCGGCGACCAGCTCATGGCCACCGTCTACCCCGACTGTACGCTGACCGACACTGCGGTGCTCGCCGCCGTGGAAGCCAACGCAGCCAACCCCGGCACGCAGACCGGCGGCACTGCGGGCTACGATATCGTGGCCAACACCTACTACGCCAACGGCGCGCAGGCCACGGAGACCGACCCCCGCGGCGTGGTCCATCAGTACGTTTTCGACAACCTGGGCCGCGTCACCGAGGACGATGTCGCCAGCCTGGGCATCTCCACGGAAAACGTCGATCCAACGGTGCAGGCCATCGTCACCAGCTACAACGACCGAGGCCTGACAGCCAGCGTCACTAGCTACGACAGCCCGAACATACATGGCACGGACAACGTGAAGAACCAAGTCGTCTACACCCATGACGGCTGGGGCAACGTCGCAACGAGCAAGCAGGATCACTCCGACACGGTAGGCGGCAGCACGCCTGAGGTTGCCTACACTTATGACAACAGTCTCGACCGCCTGACCAACGTCATCTATCCCACCAGTCGCACGGTCGGCTACAGCTACGGCTCCTCCGGCACGATCGATAACGCCCTTTCCCGCGTTGCCGCAATCACCGATGGTAGTTCGACGACCTATGCGGCATACACCTACCTGGGGGCTGGTGCCATTGTCAACACGGCCCATCCAGATGTTACCAACGGGCTTGACTTGACCCTTGGCACCGCGCAGAATGGTTATAATGGACTCGACCAGTGGGGCCGGGTCGTGGACCAAGTTTGGGAGAGTGGTGGTGTGAAAATCGACGAATACAAGTACGATTATGATGCCATCGGAAACCGCACCAAGCGCGAGAACGTACAGGCCGATCTAGCGGGCAAGAGCCTGAGCGAAACCTACGCCTACGACGAGGTCTATCGCTTGATTGGCACTCAGCGCGGACAATTCGCCGACGGCGTATTCACCGGGAGCGATTACCAAGGCTGGACCCTCGACGGCCTGGGGAACTGGTCGGGTTTCATTGACGGCACAACGTCGCAAACCCGCGTAACGAACGCGGCGAATGAGCTTGAATCAATCACCGTGAGCGGTACGCCCACTGCGGTGTCGCATGACCTGGCCGGAAACCTCACCACCGACGGCAATCTGCGATACAAGTACGACGCCTGGAATCGGCAGACCCAGGTATTGACCACCGGCGACAGCCCGATTGCCTCTTATTCCTATGATGGCCTGAATCGGCGGATCACCAAAGTGGTGGACGGCGGCTCGACCACCCAGTACATCTACAACGAGAACTGGCAGGTGCTGGAGGAGAAGTCGGTCGAGGGGGCGAACACTTCCGTCAATCAGTATGCCTGGGATCTTTCCTATATCGATACGCCGGTGGCTCGCTTGCGTGACGCGGCGAACGACGGAACGTTCGAGCAGACCCTTTACTACATGACCGACGCCAACCACAACGTGACCGGTCTAGTCGATGCCTCCACTGGCAATGTGGTCGAACGCTACGCATATACCCCTTATGGTGTAGCGACGGTTCTGTACGGAAACGACAGAAGCGGCACCGACTGGTCGCCAGAAATGGCCGGCAGCAACGCCGTTTCCGCCTCCCCCTACGGCAACGAGATTCTCTACGCCGGCTACCGCTACGATCCAGAGACGGTCGTGGTGGCCAGCTCGACTGCCGGCGCCTCGGGCAACTACCATGTCCGCAATCGGCAATACAGTCCGCTGATCGGACAATTTGCGGAACGCGACCCCCTGGGTTATGCGGCCGGGGATGAGAATCTGTATCGGTATGTAGGTGGTAGACCGACGGACGGGACGGACCCGAGCGGCACCGACGATGGATTAGAAAGCTCAAGCGGCGACAGCGGCAATTGGCCGCAACCTTGGATTCCGGACAACTATAAGCGTACCGATGGAGCTATGACCCTGGAGCTTTATAACAAAACAAAGAAGTCTACCGTTTTTGAAATGGCCGCGCAGAAGTACGATCCGATAGCAGGCATGAATGTTGGCATCGACACGACCAAAGATCAGCTATTTAAGGGTAGTTCGCCCCCATTTGTGAAGATATCATACGCTCCGAAGGGCCTTAATGGTAGGGTGGTACTTGTCCAAATCGTGCGGTTAGTTTACTCGAATGGTTTGGTTGAGAAGTACTCGGGCTCCGAATTCAAAAACTCTGCTGACAAGGAGTACTTAATTAACAACTGGGTTACCGCTGCCAACAAGGCCAATGGAATTGACGCCGGGTGGCACGTAGACGAAAATCCCCGCACCGCGCATGGCCAAGTCGAGTATTCCGGCGAACATCTAGCCGGACTTTCTAGCGCAAGTGGATCTTATCGGGAGGCGTATCTTTGGGATTCGCCCGGAATATCCGCAGGCCGTAAGGTCAACGGCGTCCAATTTCAATTTGAGACGTACGCTGCGTGCCAAAGTTCTCCCGACGCGATTGCGATTGTGCTTGACGGTGTAAAGTGGGGCTTTGAAATGAATACCATTCAACAGAGGATTTCCGGTTTCTGGAGCTCAGTTGAGACAATTTCTGTGTTCAAGATGCTACCAACTACATTCACCGGGCATATCCAATCAGCAAACTTCAAAGAGGCCATCAGGAGGTACACGGTGTATTACGGAACGTCCGCAATATTCCAATGAAGCTCGCCTAGAAACCGAGAATAGTTCACCTGAATTCTTTTGTCGCATAAGGTCTATTTTGAAATTATCCCCCCCCAGCATTTTTCGGTGGCGATTATGACCGCCTGCGAACATCGAGAAAGGCCAAAGCGAAGTCGGTTTCAGTTCAGCCTAAAAACATTACTCGTTCTGACGACCCTGTTGGCCGTTTTTCTCTCGGGGTTGACATCAGACTGGTGGCGTTATCTTTCGGCACAGGACTACGAAATCCTCAGCGTCGCACTGCGGCCTTGTTTGTCAAGAACTAACGCGGCGTTTTCTATCGTGGCGAGGGATACAACGCCAATAAGCGAGCTGCTCGATCCGGAACTGAACACTGCCGACGTTGCTTCGGCGATTTCGGACCTGAAAGACGAGACTCTGCGAAGTTTCATCCGAAACAACCAGAAATCATACGTAATTCGCCGGAGGCTGGCTCGGGATCTGCGATACGAAATTGCATCGCCCGGAGATAATGAGGAGGTTGAGGGTCTGTATAAGTCGCAAGGCGCGCTGCATCTTGTATATGTGTCACGCCCGGGTGTCGATGATGCGCAGGAGCAGGCGATTGTCTTCGTTCATTCAATTAGCAGTATATTCTCTACTGGTCACAATCGCGGAGAATTGATTCTATTGGCCAAAGAGGGAGGCGGTTGGCGGATAGTAAAACGCTTAGGCATAGTGGAACTGTACAACTCCGTCATGGAGAGCCGACTTTGATACAAGAAGCCAGCGCGACAAAGAGTCGGCGTCCCGCTCCTTCGCCCCTTAACGCCCGGAAGAGAAAAGGGGAGGGAGCAATCGAGGGGTTAATCGAGATATTATGAAGAGTGGGATAGGCGCAGAGCGACCTTGGGATCACGAGCGGAGCGGGGCCAGACCGACACTATCCACTTTAGGGACAGAGGCGACAGGTCCGGTACTGACAGGTAGTCTGCGATAGTTTCTGGGGGAATTAAAAATGCCACCCACGACATATAGGAATCGCATGTAATATGGGCAGTGTGCGATGGGACAGGGATGACATGATCATCGTCATGTCAGAGAGTTCGCCCGATGGATCGCTTCAAGATGCCGTGAATCCGGTTGGCCGCCTCGATATAGCGGGCACCAACGCCGCAGAACCCGCCTCGGAGCCGGTTTGCCAACAACCCTTTCCGCCCCTCACTACCCAAGCCTCGAATCTATTCCAGTCGGTCGTCGCCTTCGTGGGCGACGGCTGCGGCATCGTGGACGACGCCACCTACCAGCGGCGTTTGGAAATCTGCCGCACGTGTGACCGCCTGAGCGGCAATCGCTGCGCGGCTTGTGGCTTTCATCAATGTCAAAGCCCGAGGGCGCATCTTCCGCTGTCCCTTGGGCCGATGGTAAAGGATGATGGATATGACAATGCCCGACGAACTGACTGCCCGCCATCGAGACGGCAAAGCGGTTAGCTACCTCCAGACAGCGCCAAGCCTTGGTGATATTCTCTCCATGTCGCCCCAGGGACTCTCTCGCCTTTCACTCGGCTTCCTGAACCTGCTCTGTGCTAGCGGCTTGCCCGATACGGCGGATTTGGACATCGATGGCTATCTCAAAACGCTTACCTCGTGGACTCAGCATGTCCACCACGAGACCGATCGCAACCTCCCCCGCTTTTACCGGGATCCGGCCCAGTATCACCATTCCGAGGCATACTACCGGGTGCTCATGATGATCACCGTCCTTCAGCAGGACTGCGGTGTACGATACGATCCCGACTGCATCAGGTCATCGCTCTTCCTTGATTCTGGCGAAGGATTCCTGCATGGCATTCTATCGGGCAAGGGGCAGGGCACCTGCGCCAACCTGCCCGTGCTCTACGCCGCCATCGGTCGTCGCTTGGGCTATCCCATCTACCTCTGCCTGGCCCGCCGGCACGTCTTCTGCCGCTGCGCGAGCAAGGACGGCCGCGAACGGTTCAATATCGAGGCCAGCGGCGAGGGGCTCTCGACGCCAGAGGACGACTATTACCTGAACTGGCCCCAGGCGATTTCATCGCGGGAGGTACAGTTGGGACATTTCCTGCGAAACCTAAACCCGCCGGAAGAACTAGCCATGTTCATGGCCACGCGGGGGCACTGCTTCTTGGATCGGAGGTACTTGTCGGAGGCGATCGTCGCCTATGCCCATGCCCATCGTCTTGCCCCGGCGGATCCGCACTACTTCGCGTTCCTCTTGGGGGCCATCAACCAGGAGATGCAGGAGCGGTACGAGGGCAAGATTCCCAGCAGTTACCGGGAGGCGGAGGTCTTTCGTATGCCCGGTGCGCCAAAACTGGTACAATATATTCTGAACGACAGTTTTCCCAGGGTTGGGAATCAACCGATTGATTCAACGAGGCCAAGCCACACGGCTTCAAAAGACTGAAAGCAGGTATTCATGTACTCACCGTTGATTGGACAATTTGCGGAACGCGACCCCCTGGGCTATGCGGCGGGGGATGAGAATTTGTATCGCTACTGCGGGAACGGTCCGACGGATGCAGTGGATCCGAGTGGCGGTCGCATCTTCTTTGTGAAGGAACCGGGAATGCTGACTCCGGCGCGGCAAGGGGCGATGCCGACGCTCAAAGACGCAAAATACCAGAACATGGAATCGAGCCAACGAGCGAGAACCTGGGCTGCCGACCTCTTGACCTGGAAGAAGGGTGGTCAGACGCCTAATACAATTACGATGTACGTGCTGCTGCGCTATTATGTCGCGCCTGACAGCACGAAGTATATTAGCGCTGCCGAGTTGAAGAAAATCGCTAAGACGCATACGCAGATTTTGGAGAGCGCGATCAATGATTCAAGTTATGTCCACACCGAGGGTAAGACCTCATGGAGGGTGCGAGCGAAGGTCATCATAATTACCGACAAGCCATATTTGGCGGCGGAGAATGATAATGACTTGAAGAATCTTCGGTGGAACAGCAAGGAATACTTGGAGAAGTCCGTGAAGTTCAACGTCCACAGCCGGTCCGGCGCGTTTTCGATGGTCGGAGTGACATGTCAGGATAAGAGTGGTACGCATGCAGATGATGGGTACAGAGCCAACTTGGTGCCCGCGTTCGATCCAAAGTGGAAGAGTTCTACATTCAGGGATCTCCTTGTGCATGAGTTGATCGGACACGGCCTGAATAACTTTAACGAGATTGGTGCGGACCGGAGCGCGCTTGAGAAACAATTAGGTGTGAAGCTCCCGCCTGATGCGATAATGTCGTACGACGCAAGCCCGAACAAGACTTTCTATCAGCGCAACTGGGCTGCTGGCTTTCAGGACCAGAGCAATGTACCAGGGAGGAACATCATACCCGGATCGCCAAGTGATAATACGTCCAACCTAGACCTCAGCGACCCGTGGTTTAGCAAGAACATTGCAGACCCTTCTGAGAGGCAGCCTACACTGGATATGGTTAAGGGGATCATTAAAGCGGCGTGGCAGTAGGAGATGATTATGCGACAATGGTTCTTTCCTTTTGTTTGGTTTTGTTCCGTTCAGACGTGCATAGTAGTAGGCTGCTCGCGACAAGATCGGGATAATGCGCCTCCTGTGCAGCAGGGCGAGCCACTCACGAGCACGAATGATACAACATTGCAAGTTCACTCCCGCCCTAAAACAGAGGTGGCAGCAAGATGCGAGATAGTTTCGCGGCGATTGTCGCTGTTGGCAGAGCATTTGGCGTACGATTCGGGCTTGGAGGAAGAGATCCGGCTCGCAACGGGTTCGGACGATCTTGAGACGCAAGCAATGCGGACACACGCTGCTGACACGTTGCGCCATATTGATTCCTTGATATTGTCTGAAATCGAGAGAGTTGCAATTGATTCGGATAGGTTGAAGGGAATTATCACAACGCACCGCGATGATGGGAGCCCTCAGACCCATTAAGGCATTGTCAGACAACTAACTACTGTCTTGGGCCAGGGAGTTCATACAACTGAGTCGGGTGTGGCTTGAACCCCAATGATAGCGGTTGCGGCGGCAAGAATAAGCGGGTAATGTGAGTACTCGCTCGTGAGTACGATGGATTGCCGCAAGTGTTCTTTGGAACTTTAGCAACGCATTGCCGTTTTCAGCACCGACAGCGCAGGGGTAGCGTGGTTCCGTTGATTTATGCGGAACGATGTCTACCCAGCCCGCTTCAGCGT
>Ga0073936_10006750_pt1 | contig 15033 bp, 12 predicted proteins | sample AliMusrvi5mmetaG_FD_87041 | JGI IMG/M metagenome (GOLD analysis project Ga0073936, IMG submission 87041) | Freshwater lake bacterial and archeal communities from Alinen Mustajarvi, Finland, to study Microbial Dark Matter (Phase II) - Alinen... | ecosystem: Environmental > Aquatic > Freshwater >... | reverse complement strand
TTCTTGGAATTTATAGACTTTATGACTTATAAGAAGCTGACAATACCGTTCTTTTTGCATCGTATTCCCTTGTCGTTTTCATGCAGAAATTTAAGGCAATGAGTTTTATTTTCAGACTGACATGTATCACTTTCTACTGGAAGCATTATGTGGCACCCGGTATAAATATTAAGTCGTTTAACATTTACAAGAAGAATGAAAAACGTTGAGATTCGTTAAAAAAAATTAAAAATAGAGCTATAAACATCATTTTTCTTTAAATTTGCCCATTATTTTAAATTTATTTTTATGAAAATAGCAAATTACGTTTCCAGAATTATTATTGGTGTAGTATTCATCTTTTCAGGCTTTGTTAAAGCTGTTGACCCCCTTGGATCAGTGTATAAATTCGATGATTATTTTGCCGTTTTCGGGATGACCTGGATGGAACCCTTATCATTGTTTTTAGCCATTTTAATGAGCTCTTTGGAGTTTGTTATAGGGTTTTCTATTTTGTTTGGTTTACGCACTAAACTTACATCATGGGGCAGTTTGTTGTTCATGTCTTTTTTTACTCCGCTAACATTGTATATTGCAATTGCAAGTCCTGTAAGTGACTGCGGATGTTTTGGCGATGCACTCATTTTATCAAATTCACATACTTTCTACAAGAATATTTTTATTTTAGCTGCGGCCTTAATAGTTTTTATCTATCGTAAAAAATTCAGAACACCGCTTACTGAAAAGCTGCAATGGGGGTTAATAATAATCTCTGTCATTTTTATTGTTGGTATATCTTTATACAGCTACCGCCATGAGCCTATTATAGACTTCCGTCCGTGGAAAGTAGGCAACAAAATAAAAGATTATGTTACTGCAACACCTGAAGTTGCTGAAATAAAATTAGTTTATAAGAATAAAACCACAGGTGAAATAAAAGAATACCCCATGAATAACTACCCCTGGAATGACTCTGTATGGGTAGCCAACTGGAAATTTGTAGAACAGAAGAAAAAAGTAATAAAAGAATACAAAAAAGCACCTATCAGTGATTTTATTATACATGATAAAGATGGGAACGACCTTACTGAATCATTTATTGGTAATCCCAGTTACCAGTTCTTACTTTTTGCCTATGACCTTACTGAGACCAGCAGAAAGAATTATCCCAAGATTAACGCCTTTGCCGAAAAAGCTGAAAAAGACGGTTATTCATTTATTGGACTAACGGCAGCTCCTTTCGACTATATAGATAAATTCAGGCATGACGTTCAGGCTATGCACCAATATTATCTCGTAGATGAAATAGCACTTAAAACTGCCATTCGTTCCAACCCGGGACTTATTCTCATTAAAAATGGGGTTGTATTAGGCAAATGGGGTAATGTCGACTTCCCTGATTATGATAAGGTAAAAAAAGAGTTTCTGAAGTAGAAGATATCACTTGCAAAGGCTGTACAGTAGAGCAGGAAGGATAAATCATCTTCCTACTTTACTGTACTTGTTAAGTTTTTTGCATTTGTATTGTATTATATTTAACGCCAGTCACTACAAACACCACACTTCAGATATAGTTATTTTCATTTCTTAAAAATTGATTACTTTTATAGAATTTTTTTTCTATGCCCTTCAAACTTATTTCAGATTTCAATCCTACGGGTGATCAGCCTGAAGCTATTGCTGCTCTGGTTAAGGGTATTTATAATAACGAAAAAGATCAGGTATTGCTTGGTGTTACCGGTTCAGGAAAGACTTTCACAATAGCCAATGTCATCAAGGAAGTTCAGATGCCTACCCTGGTGCTGAGTCATAATAAAACTCTTGCGGCTCAGTTATATGGCGAATTTAAACAGTTCTTTCCTGAAAATGCCGTTGAGTATTTTGTATCATATTATGATTATTATCAACCTGAAGCCTATCTTCCTGCTTCAGACACTTATATAGAAAAAGATTTACAGATAAATGATGAAATTGAAAAATTGCGTTTAAGTACTACAACAGCCTTATTATCAGGCCGTAGTGATGTTATCGTAGTATCATCAGTCTCTTGTATTTATGGTATTGGCAATCCTGATGATTTTGCCAACAATATTATCAGGCTTAAAGTGGGTGAACGTATAGGCCGCAGTGCCTTTCTACTGCTGCTTGTTAATGCAATGTATTCCCGTACTGAAACTGATTTTCAGAGAGGTAATTTCAGGGTGAGAGGCGATACAGTGGATATTTATGTGGCTTATTCCGATTTCGCTTACAGAATAGTTTTCTGGGATGATATCATAGAGGAAATTATTTCATTTGAGCCTTCTACCGGAGAAAGTATTGAGAAACTTGAATTTGCATCGATTTTTCCTGCTAATATTTTTAACACATCGCGCGATAATCTCAAAAACGCTATTGTTGAGATTCAGGATGACCTTTTGGTTCAGCTGGAATTTCTAAGAGAAAATGGCAAGATGCTGGAGGCTAAGAGATTGGAAGAACGGGTAACTTATGATATGGAGATGATGAAAGAACTGGGTTATTGTCCCGGCATAGAAAATTACTCCCGTTATTTTGATGGCCGTCAACCCGGTGCGCGCCCCTTCTGCCTGATGGATTATTTTCCTAAAGATTTTTTGCTGGTCATTGATGAAAGCCATGTCACTGTGTCACAAATAAAAGCCATGTATGGCGGTGACCGTTCAAGGAAGACTAATCTTGTTGAGTATGGCTTTCGCTTACCTGCTGCTTTAGATAACAGGCCATTGCAGTTCGATGAATTTGAAAGTATTATTAATAAAGTCATTTATGTAAGCGCCACCCCAGCCGATTATGAACTTAATAAAACGCAAGGTGTTGTAGTAGAACAAGTTATAAGGCCCACAGGATTACTTGATCCTATTATTGAAATAAGACCCAGCCTTAATCAAATTGATGATTTGATAGGCGAGATATACAAAAGGGTTGCCCTTAAAGAACGTGTACTTGTTACAACCCTCACTAAAAGGATGGCAGAAGAACTTACTAAATATCTCTCAAGGTACGATGTAAAATGTCGTTATATACATTCAGAAGTGCACACGATAGAAAGAACTGAAATATTGAGAGATTTAAGGATGGGCGTTTTTGATGTTCTTATTGGTGTTAACCTGTTGCGTGAAGGTCTGGACTTACCAGAAGTATCATTAGTGGCTATTCTTGATGCCGACAAAGAAGGATTTCTGCGTTCAGAACGTTCTCTTACACAGACAGCAGGCAGGGCGGCACGAAACCTCAATAGCCTGGTCATCATGTATGCCGATAAGATTACCAATTCCATGCAACGTACTATCGATGAGACTAACAGAAGGCGTATCAAACAAATAGATTATAATGTTAAAAATAATATTACACCCACTCAGATAGAGAAATCACTACAATCTATTTTAGGACAAACCACTGTTGTTGACTCACATGGCAGACCCTATATTGAAAATAATGAAATTGATCTGGCTGCAGACCCTGTTGTTAAATATATGACTGCCGACCAGTTGAAAAAATCCATTCAAAAAGTACGCAAACATATGGAACAAGCTGCTAAAGAACTTAACTTCATAGAAGCCATACGCTTAAGAGATGAGATGAACTTTTTGAAAGGGTTACTTGCAGAGAAAAAAGAGTAAAATAAACAATCCACAATCAGCAGTCCTCAATCTACAACATTTAAAATTCTAACATCTGGTATAAATTGCATTTTTAAAAGTCCCAAAATCAATATTCAAAGCCTAAAATTCCAAGAAGGCTCACAGCGTTTAACTTGGAGGTTGAAATTTGGGAATTGGAATTTGGCACTTATTAAGAATTCTCTAATTTATCCCGAACTATGTATAGAATGCGTTTTGCCGACTGAAGATTGCAGACAGCCGGTTATAATTTGTAAAACCACTTTCTCAATAATTTATACTATATCAACCATTATTGCTACTTTTGTCAGCGTTTAAATAATTATCCATTATGATTGAAGAACTTATCTGTAAGGTCACTATTGAAGCCATAGAACACTTATTTGGCGCTACAATAGAAAGCACTATAGTTTCTATCCAGAAGACAAGAAAAGAATTTGATGGCGACATGACAATAGTTGTTTTTCCTTTTGTGAAATACTCTAAAAAAGACCCTCAGACTACTGCCCAGCAAATAGGTGATTATCTTTTGCAACATCTGCCGGAGGTGGTTAAAATAAATATTATCAAAGGATTTCTAAACCTGTCAATAGCAGATACATACTGGCTGTCATTTCTTAAAGCAAATAATAGTTGCAATTTTGGCAAAGATGTAAATAAAAGTCCTTCTACATATGTTGTTGAATATTCGTCTCCAAATACAAACAAGCCTCTGCACCTGGGCCACATACGTAATAACTTACTGGGTTATGCCGTAGCTGAAATATTGAAATATGCCGGCAATAAAGTTTATAAAGTGAACCTTGTTAATGACAGGGGAATTCATATTTGTAAGTCTATGCTGGCCTGGCAGAAATGGGGTAATGAAGAAACGCCTGAGAGTACAGGTATGAAAGGCGATTTTTTTGTAGGCAGATATTATGTGATGTTCGAACAGCATTATAAAGAAGAAAGGGATGTGTTGATTACCCAAGGCCTTTCTGAAGAAGAAGCTGCTAAAAATGCGCCCCTTATTCAACAGGCTCAGGAAATGTTGCGATTATGGGAAAGCAAAGAGAAAGATGTCATTGCCCTTTGGGAAAGGATGAATAAATGGGTCCTTGATGGTTTTGATGTCACTTATCATAAGTTGGGTATCGACTTCGACAAAATCTACTTTGAGTCGCAGACCTATCTTCATGGTAAGAGTATTATAGAAGGAGGTCTTAAAAATAATGTATTTTATAAAAAAGCTGACAATTCTGTCTGGATAGACCTTACTGCTGAAGGACTTGATGAAAAGCTGCTTTTAAGGGGTGATGGTACTTCAGTTTATATGACTCAGGATCTGGGAACTGCCCAGTTAAGAATTAACGATTTTAATGCGGACAGGTTTATTTATGTCGTTGGTAATGAACAAAATTATCATTTTGAAGTACTTAAACATATCCTTAAGAAGCTAGGTAAAGAATGGGCTGATGGCTTATACCATCTTTCTTATGGCATGGTTGAATTGCCCGAAGGCAAGATGAAATCGCGCGAAGGTAAAGTTGTTGATGCTGATGATTTAATAGCTGAAATGATTGATACTGCCCGAAAACATACTGAGGAGTTGGGTAAAATTGAAGGATTTTCCAGTGAAGAGGCTGAAAAACTATTTAATATCCTTGCATTGGGCGCTTTGAAATATTTTATTCTTAAAGTAGACCCCAAGAAAAACATGATTTTCAATCCCGAAGAGTCTATCGACTTCAATGGCAATACAGGCCCTTTTATTCAGTATGCTTATGTGCGGATTAATTCATTGCTAAAAAAGGCTGAATCATTAAATTTGATGGCTGTTGAAGTTGATTATTCACTTTTAAATATTGATGAAAAAGAGAAATCATTAATAAAATTAATTCATGAGTTCCCTGCTGTTATCAATGAAGCTGCAACTACATTAAGCCCTGCATTAATAGCTAACTTCCTTTATGAGGTCGCTAAGGAGTACAATCAGTTTTATCACGATTTCCCTGTACTGAAAGAACCAGATGTTGTTAAAGCGTATTTCAGGATAAAACTTAGTGAATTCGCAGGATCCGTTATTAAAACAGGTTTAAATCTTTTAGGAATTGGTGTCCCGGAAAGAATGTAAATTATAGTGTCTTTTTGATTATGAATATAGTAATAAATAGTTTTAGTAATCCCAAAATCAAAAGACTTAATGGCCTGATGAAAAACAGTCAGTTCCGGAAGAAAGAAAATATTTTTGTTATTGAAGGGGCGAAAGAGGTTAATGCGGCCTTAGAGTCAGGGTATAAGTATGAGATGTTTTTTATTTGCAAGGAAATTTTTAACGATGAAGCTCTGGCAAAAAAGATAAAACTCATTGAAGATGTTGATAATCAGTTTGTTTATGAAGTATCTAAAGGTGTGTTTATGAAAGTGTGGCTTACAGGGAATCCAGTCAGGGTATTATGGCTACTTTTTATCCTAAGCGTAATGAACTTGAAGATCTGAAACTTTCTGCCAATCCGCTAATAATAGTTTTGGAATCTGTTGAAAAGCCAGGGAATCTGGGTGCTGTTCTTAGGACAGCAGATGCTTGCGGTGCAGATGCTGTTATTGTCTGCGACCCTTTGGTAGACCTTTATAACCCTAATGTAATTCGTTCAAGTGTAGGATGTCTTTTCTTTCAGCAAATTGCTGTTACCAATACTTCTGAAACAATAAAATGGCTTAAATCAAAAGGCATTAAAATGTTTGCTACAGCACTTCCTGCAACAAAAATGTATTATGATTTTAATTATAAAAAAAGTACGGCTATTATAATGGGTAGTGAAGCTCATGGTCTTTCACAAGAATGGTTCGACAATGCTGATGAACTTATTAAAATTCCTATGCTAGGCAAAACCGATTCATTGAATGTGTCTACATCTGCTGCTATAGCGGTTTTTGAAGTTATAAGACAAAGAAGTGCAAAATAAAAATAATGTACTATTCTTAAACGTTGCACATTATTTTTCAAATAGACTAATAGTCTATAAATCCCTAACGCAACGCACTGAATAGCCATAACTCTCGCTATAGTAGCTACTGAGTACACCGCTGTAACCGTGGTACATGTACCGACTCCAGGCAATGGTAGAATTTTCCTCGGTAGAAGTCCACCAATTACCGTTGATTCCAACGAAGTTAAACGTTTCATTGAGATTGCGGTAGCCACCTGGAAGGGCTGTAAAACCGCTTTCATTTGTTGCATCTGTATTAATTTCTTGCCAATGGGTTGTGCCTGTTTCTTTTAGTTTACCTCCCGCTACGCTTTCGCCTCCTAAAAAATCCGTTAATGTCGTCCATTCTGCATCGCTTGGTATATGCCAGCCTGCAGGGCAAAGATTACCTGTGTTTACTGCGTACCAGTTGTATAAAGCGCCATACGTATTCCCAAAAGCGGCTTGGTTGTTATCATACCAGCAGTAAGCTGGAGTGTTCAAACCGTCCCACACTATACTATTGGTTACAAGCGGTATGCTTGTGTCACTTTTGTATTTGGTGGTTTTTAGGTTTTCTGCCATCCATGTTTGAGCACCAATGGTTATAGTTTTATAAACATTACCGTCAATGTCGGTTACTGTTCCATAAGTTAAATTTGAATTAAAAATTATTCCATTATTTGGAGGTGTAGTAAATGACATAGAGTTTCCATAACCTGCGCCTGCACTATTAGTGGCATAAGCGCGTACATAATAAGTAGTATTGGCTGTTAAAGCAGTTATAGCGCTTGTAAAACTGCCTGCACAAGTTCCATCTGTGGTTTTACTGTTAGCTATGGTAGGAGTTGTACTTGTACTCCAACATACTCCTCTTGCAGTTACTGTTGAACCACCATCAGAGGTAATGTTCCCTCCACAAGAAGCGGTGGTTTGTGTAATATTGTTCACTGTAGATGTTGTCAAAATAGGTACTTTATCTTTTTTACAACTATTGATAAGAATTAGTACAAATCCTATTAATATAAATGAATAAATCAAAAAACTAGTTTTCCTATTCATCCTTTTAAGTTTAAAGATTAAAATTTACTTTTATTTATTAATTATTTTTTTATCCTCTCAGTCCCAATTCAGGCAGTCATTAATCGGTTTGCCAAGAATTAAAAATAAAAAAATTATATTTCTTTCATAATCAATTAGTTATCTGCAAAAATACAACTCTTTTCTGGTACAATAAAACTTTATACGAAGTTTGCAACTTCGCACTTTATTCGTTTTTCCAGCTCACAATATATTCAACATCCTGAGGCACTATTTCAGGTGGCGTTACTTTCCATTTTCCGGAAAGATCAAGTTCCTGGCAAGTCAGTTCAAAATGAGACATGGCTATACCCATATCTATTTTTTGGAGGTCTATATATTTGAAGTATTTATTATAACCAGGGGTACGTTTTAAATAAAAATGAAAGTTATTATTGTCCATGACAATTCGCCATGGTTGTTTGTTTGACGCTGATGGTGCTAAACGCAGCATCTCAAGAGGCATAAGAAATAGTTGAGCATCTTCTTTGGTTAGCGGCTTCAAAAAGGTATCATTAAAAAAGAGCTCATTCCATGGTTTGCGTGAATCAGCACTGGCAGCAGATCTGATTATTTTTTCCTTAACGGATTTTGTCTTGGTTGCAAAACCAAAGGGTGTGACAGCAGGAATAATAGTATCGCCATTTGTATTAAGCACAAATGCAAAATCACTTCTGCTGAAAGTGCCTCCAAGCCAGCACGTTCCAAGATCCATTTCGGTAAGATGAAGTATTATTTTTTCCAACAGATAGCCAAAATCTTCAAAAGCAAACTCATTCTTTTTTACTTCACCTGCAATGTAATATTTTGCACCACTTATAAAACCATAAGTCCCCAGTTTAACCTTTTGATTCTCAAAAGCAAAATCTTTCTCTACGATTGCAAAGTTCACTTTATTTTTAAAAACTCCAACAGAATAGAAATCAATTATTGCTTTTATTTGTTGCAAAGTTTTAGACAAGATAGCTTCTTGAGTGTAAGTGCGCTTCGACTGTCTTTTTTTAATTAGTTCTATTACTGATGTTTCAAATTTCATTTAAAAGGGGGTGATTTTAATGTTATTTTAATTTAGTATCGAAAGTAGAAAAAGTAAAAAAATTGACCTTGCCGGGCTTTACAATAACATCCATTGAATAAGTCTTAGAAGTGCTTGTAAAAGAGCTTTTAGCAACAAAACTCAGCGTATTTTTGCCTTCCGGCAGACATAATCTTGTCAGATAAATACTATGGGGAATAGTTTGCCAGTTTCTGGTATCTGCTTTTTCTGTAATAGCATTAAGAATTCCCAGAGCAGCACCGGCATCCTGGTTTTGATTACGCAAAGCCATTTCAGCAGCTTTTTTGGTTGCCAGCCTTAGAAGAGCATTGGAGAATTCCCTAAGCATCCTGTCTTCCAACGATTTAAAAGCTATGGCATTAATGTTTTGTACTTGCTCCATTTCAAAAGTTTCATTATTGACCTTAACTGATGCAGAATTGTACAAAGGAACCCTTTCTACATATTTAGGGAAAGCAACTCTTATCATTTTAAGATCTCCAAGGCCTCCGTTGCCTTCTTTAGAATCAGCCATAAAAGGAAATGACATACCATATTCTTCGTTGACAAACGTGCACATGCCATCAGCACCTTTGACAAGTACAAAATTTATACTCCATTCTTCTTTTACAGGCGACAAACCATTATTCCAAAGAAAAACAACATCATTAAGATTTGTTTGGGCAGTCTCGTTCTTAATGCCAAATTCTTTCTCATACAAACTTACCTGGTCATTAAAACCTGTTAATGCTGCCGCTCTTATCAAATCTTTTTTTAAACTGATAGGGGCAGCAACACCGAATAGCTTAGAATAATCATCTTTATAGCAATTATAAGCATTTCTATACGATGTAAACGCATTATTGTATTCTTTTGATGACTCAAATAAAATACCCATTAAATAGTGGGCAAAAGCATCATTTTTATAATGGATATTTTTTAAATATTTATCAGATAATGCATTGAGCTTCACATTTATACGCCGTGCTTCTACAAGGGCATCGCTATAGTTGTTAAGAAATACGAAATTCAAAGCCTTAAAATAATGTAAAGTCAAAAGCTCGAAATCTTCACCCTTATAATCAGAGGTCATGGGGTTGCTTACTAAAGCCAATGCTTCAGAGCCTATATTTTTCCTGTAATCTTCTCCGAAGATATAAGCCTGTTCAAAATAGGTATTGCTTTCAGAATATTTACCAAGAGCATGTGCTACAACACCTCTGTTTAAAAAATAAATAAGTTTTGTATTCCTTTTAGGTCCCTTTTTATCTTTTTCTAAAATCTGGTCTGCTTTTTCAAATTCTGCATTTCTAAAATACTCATTAAACTTTAAATTTTTCTTGTAATAGCTTCTGCATGAAGCAATTAGCAATATAATTATTAAAGTTAAAGAGAGAAAAGAGCGTCTATTTCTGAACATAAATGAATATTTTCCTTTTATTAACAAAAGGTTGTAATTCAAATGATTATAAAGGTTTTTACTTATTTATTAGCTTCTTGATTTTTTTATCTCCTAACCACACCTTTTCATTGGTTTCAAGGTTCGACAATTCAAGGTTAACCTGATAGTAAACAACTTTATCTTTACCAAGCTGGTCTATAATAGAATTAATAGTGCCCGTTAGCATATAATCGGCACCCAGTTCTTTCTTCCATTTTTTCATGGTTTCAGGAGATGCAAAGTCCTGCTGATCGGCTCTTTCTGTGCGTAAATGCTCTCTGAATTCTGCCCCCTGTACCACTTTTACTAAGCCTGAGTTAATAAATTCTTTTTCAAGGTCTTTAATAAAAGTTTCAGGTTCAATGAGTTCTGAAGTACGATTTTTAACTTCGCCAACAATGACAACAGGTTTATTTTTAGTAGCTTCAAGATGGTCAGTCCTCCATGGTCGGTTTAGCACATCAGTAATCATTTCCTGAGCCACTAATTTAGAGTCTGTATCGTTCCAGCGGCCACTCAGATCAATTTGTTTGTTAGGGTCAACACGTTGTACAGTTCTTCTGTTGCATGAAAATGATACAGAAACCAGAATTAAAATTGCAATAAAAGATATTCTTTTCATAATTTGAACGTTTAATTTTTTTATAAGCCAAAAGTAACCAAAATTTCCATGAAATAAAAATGTTTATTAGAAATTTAAGTTAATTTTATACTTTAAATACGGTAAATACATTTCATTAATAGGCAGTACTTAAAATAATATATTATGAATGCAGCTATAATTTCGATTGGCAATGAATTATTATCAGGACAAGAAAATACAAATGCTTCGTGGTTAGCTCAGAGTCTTACAACCAATGGTATTAATGTAAACAAAATTTATACTATTTCAGACGATAAAAATGAAATTAAAAGGACCCTTGACGACTCGTTTTCCGAAGCTGATATATTAATAATGACAGGTGGTCTGGGTCCTACAAAGGACGATATAACTAAAAGTACGTTATGCCAGTATTTCGGCTGTGGAATAAGAATAAGTGAAAGTGCTTATAGAAATATTGAAAAGATTTTTAATGACAGGGGCCTTCCTGTAACTCTGGCGAATAAGAAGCAAGCAGAAGTGCCTGATATAGCCAAAACAATTCCTAATTTACAGGGAACAGCACCTGGCCTATGGTTCGATAATGGGATAAAAACACTTGTGGCCATGCCCGGTGTTCCTTTTGAGATGAAGATGATGTTCGAGAATTTTATTATCCCTCAGCTTAACGTAAAGTATAATTTGCCAAGAATCATTTCCAGAACTATCCTGACATTGGGCATCGGAGAGTCGTTCCTTTCAGATTTAATAGCTCCCTGGGAGAAAAGTATTCCGGCAGGTATTAAACTGGCCTATCTCCCATCGCCTGGCCTTGTAAAACTCAGATTAACAGGTTCTGATGAAGAAAATTTTCAAATGGAAAATATAATAGAAAACCTGATTACCAATTTACAACAAATAATTCCTGAATATATTTTTGGTTATGATAATCAAAAACTGGAATGCATTGTCGGCTCTTTGCTTGTTAATAAAAATGCAACCCTTTCTATTGCAGAAAGTTGTACCGGAGGCTTTCTCTCACATCTTATTACGTCATGTCCCGGAAGTTCTGAATATTACAAAGGTTCTGTAATCTCTTATGCTAATGAAGCTAAAGCAGATTTACTTAAAATAGATAAATCTATAATAGAGACTAAGGGAGCTGTCTCTGATGAAGTTGTAAGAGCAATGGCAGTTAATGCAAGAAAATTATTTAAAACGGATTACAGTATTGCCACTACAGGCGTTGCAGGTCCCGGAGGTGGAAGTACTGCCAAGCCTGTAGGCACTGTCTGGATAGGAGTTGCTACACCTGTAAATGTTACTGCCAGAATGTATCTTTTAGGTGAAAACAGAGATGTGAATATAAACAGAGCATCTGTCAATGCACTTAACATGTTAAGAAAAGAATTATTGAAAAGTTAACAGGACTATTTACCATTTTATTAATATTTATTTCCGAATATTTAAAAAAGCTAATAAATTATTATTAAATTTGTACCTCAAAATTTCAAATTGATATAAAATAAATAAGTGTATTATCTTTAATAAGTTGTAATACATGTAATTCGGGTTATTTAGAGTATAATAACTCGATTTAATTAAGCTAATGGCTTTCAGATGAAAAAAATTGAATTAAAGATTCTAGGCATATCATACACCCACTCTCAAACATCTGCCTATGCACTTATTTTAGCCGAATCTGACGGATTACGACGATTACCTATAATAATTGGAATTTCTGAAGCTCAGGCTATAGCTATTGAACTAGAGAAGATGAAAGCTATCCGGCCTTTAACACATGATCTTTTCAAGTCTCTTTCTAGCGCTTATCATATCTTTTTAAAAGATGTAGTTATCAACAAATTTGAAGAAGGGATTTTTCATGCACAGATGACTTTTACCGATGGCATTGATGAAAAACAACTTGATGCACGTACTTCTGATGCTGTAGCTATAGCTCTAAGGTTCGATGCCCCTATTTTTACTTATGAAGAAATTCTTAACGTAGCAGGTATCATCCTCGACAATGACAATAAAGGTCCTTTATCTGATGAAAACTTAACCGATGATAAAGGTGAAAAAGATGATTATGTCGAAGATAATAAATATGCTGATTACTCTCAATTTACAGTTAAAGAACTGGAAGAAATGCTCTCCAAAGCCATTGAAGAAGAAGCTTTTGAGAAAGCGTCACATATTCGCGACGAAATGGAAAAACGACATAAGAAGAAAAAATAATCAATCTTCAATTCTCAGTCAACAGTCCTCAATACTCAACTTCAAGTAAGGATAACCACATAGGCACATAGATCACATAGTTGTCGTTGATTTTGGATATTGATTATTTGTTTTTTAATTTTCTGTCTTTATTTTGCTGACTGCCGACTATTTAATTGCGGACTATCTTAAGTTAAAAGTCATTAGAGTATTTGTAATTTAACTGCCAACTGCTGCTGTGGTCACTGAGTCGAAGTGCCTCCTGCTGCTTTCCCTTTCTAAAGTCCTCAGTCTTAAATCTCTTGCCAATTGCCTACTATATTTTCCATCCTAAGACTTCAGACTTCCTCCTTCCGGCTTCCAGCTTCAAGCTTCCGACTTCCAGCTTCCGACTTCCGACTTCCGACTTCCAGCTTCCGACTTCCGACTTCCGACTTCCAGCTTCCGACTTCCAGCTTCCGACTTCCGACTTCCGACTTCCAGCTTCCGACTTCCGACTTCCAGCTTCCGGCATTCTCAAAAAATAAAAAACATTCGTAAAATAAATTTCCTATTTTTGCAGGGTTTTATTATTATTATAATTTTAAATTAAATAAATAACATTATGGGTATTAAGAATCGTTTAATTATAATGAATTTCTTACAGTTCTTTGTTTGGGGAGCCTGGTTAATTACTATTGGCACTTATTGTTTTAATACAAAAGGTTGGACTGGTGCGCAGTTTGGTGCAATATTCTCTACTTTGGCATTATCTTCACTTTTTATGCCTGCATTAACCGGGATTATAGCTGATAGATGGATAAATGCTGAAAGACTTTATGGAATATTGCATATTTTCTATGGCTTAGTATTATTTTATGTTCCTTACGTCAATGACCCTGATACATTGTATTGGGTAATTTTTCTGGCAATGATCTTTTATATGCCCACTATTTCTCTTACTAATACCATTGCATATAATATACTTAAAAGAAATAACTATGATGTAATTAAAGTTTTTCCTCCTATTAGGGTTTGGGGAACTATTGGTTTTATTGTCGCTATGTGGATTACAAATTTATCAGGGAGTAAAGCTACTTCTAACCAATTTATTATTGCTGCAGTTATGGCAATTGTGTTAGGAATATATTCATTTACTTTACCAAAGTGTCTTCCCCAGAAGTCTATATCAAAAGGTGCTTCATTTATTGAAATTCTTGGATTAAATGCATTCAAACTTTTTGGAAATATGAAGATGGCACTCTTCTTTATCTTTGCTATGTTTCTTGGTGCGGCATTGCAGCTTACAAATATGTACGGTGATTCTTATCTCGATGATTTTAAACATATTCCACAATATGCAGATTCTTTTGTTGTTAAATATTCAACTATTATAATGTCAATATCACAGATTTCCGAAACCCTTTTTATTCTTACTATTCCATTCTTTCTTAAACGCTTTGGAATTAAAAAAGTAATGTTACTCTCGATGATTGCTTGGGTATTGCGTTTTGGATTATTCGCTTTTGGCAATCCATCTACCGAATTCTTCTGGATGATTATTTTGTCCTGCATTGTGTACGGAATGGCTTTTGACTTTTTTAATATTTCAGGTTCTTTATTTGTTGAAACTACAACTGATTCAAGTATACGTGCAAGTGCACAAGGAATGTTTATGATGATGACTAATGGGATAGGAGCTTACCTTGGAAGCAAAATAAGCGGTTTTATCATTGATAAGTATTTCATCACTGCAGGAGGTAAGAATTGGCATGGCATATGGCTCGCTTTTGCCTTTTATGCTCTAATTGTAGCTGTACTCTTTAGTATATTTTTCAAACACAAACACGACCCTAAAGCCGTAGCTGATTTAAAACATTAGAATAAATGAAAAAACACCGATGGATTAATGGCTTTTTTGGCTTTCTGGGCTTTTATGGATTTGAAGGTATTAAAAACCATGATTGGCTTCTGTTGCTTTGGTTCTTATGGTTCACCTGGTTTATTTATTTCATCCCTGAAAAGGAAAAGAAGTAAATTATTATCTGCTTCTACAATAAATATCTGCGTTTTTTTTTCAATTTTTATGTGAGTTTGTTTGATAAATAAATTATACATACATAACA
>Ga0073936_10006746_pt1 | contig 15035 bp, 17 predicted proteins | sample AliMusrvi5mmetaG_FD_87041 | JGI IMG/M metagenome (GOLD analysis project Ga0073936, IMG submission 87041) | Freshwater lake bacterial and archeal communities from Alinen Mustajarvi, Finland, to study Microbial Dark Matter (Phase II) - Alinen... | ecosystem: Environmental > Aquatic > Freshwater >... | reverse complement strand
GTCTCCTGCTCCAATAAATCATCTCATTGCGAACTATGACGATCTTTCTGCCTCGCAGGTCGTTCGCCTGCTCGGAGGCCTGACGACGCCTGAGAGAGAAGAAGTCGAACAATACGAGCGAGAATCGCGATCGAGGATGACGATCCTCAACAAGATCAGGCAGCTTGACGTCGGGACCGATGCTGCTTCATGAGTTTGGTTCGTGACTCTCACCCGGGCGACGCGGTAGCACTTCATTCACTTTGGAAAATCTGTATCGAGGAACTTCACGGCCGTCGGGGAGGCGATGAACTCGTGGCTTCCTGGCCGGCAACCGCTCAAGAAGATCCGTTCGCTGTTTTTATGTCGCAGTCTGCTGATACTCGCTCGCGCGTGTGGGTGGGCGAACACCACGATCTCATTGTCGGCTCGAGTGCAGCCTGGGTCACGGAGGAGGTTGGTCACCTTGCGATCTACGTGGGCGCTGAGCACCGACGATTTGGACAAGGCCCGAAACTCCTTGAGAAAGCAATGGAGTGGTTTTCTCTCGAAAAGATTTCGACGATTGACGCAATTGCTCTCCCGGGAGATAGAGATCTCAAAAGTCTCTTCGAGAAGTCAGATTTCAAGGCTCGACTTTTGATTATGCGAGCAAGCCTCAACCCGGGTGAGGCGTAATCCTTCAACTCAGCCTTAACGCTGAGGAACTTTCCTGGGTGGGGGAGGTGGGATCTTCAGCCCAAGGAGTTTTGCCAGAGCAGGGACTTGCCCCACGGCTTTTTGGGCTGCCAACTTCGCCTCGGGGTCTGAGGGGATGCCTGATGGCTTGACATTTCGTCGGACCGGCGACTCGATGACGGCGCTCAGGAGAGCAATCCACTCTTGAGGGTTCGCATCAGCTGTCATCGCAGCACTGGCCTTCTCTGTCAGTAACGCAGCGATGTCTGCAGGGCAGCGCGTGGAGTGCTCGGGGGATCGGGCCGAGGTCATGAGGGCATCGGCAACACGACCCTCTTCGAGAGCCGACGTCATACGAGCTACCCACTCTTCGCTGAGCGACTTGACCCTGAGATCCAAGGTCTCTTGGAGTGCCTTCGCCATGACTTTTCCTTCATCGTCAAGATTGACAGATCGAGAAGCCGTCACCACTGCTCGGAGATCTCGCAGTCGCGTTTCTTTTCCTCCAGATTGAGCAGTACTGGCGCGGTCTTTCCACATGGCGAGCGACGTCAACGGCAACAGTTTTTCGGCGATGACCATAATGGCGTCGCTAGAAGCTTCTGGCTGTCCGTCTGTTTTAGCCTGAGAGTTTTGGTCGACGATTGCGCTGCGAACCGCTGGGATACCACCGCGCAAGAGCTGCTCGGCAATCGGGAGTTGTGCTGGAGCCAAGGTGGCTAAAAGCGCGTTGCGATGATCGGTTGAAAGAACGGGGGATTGTGGACGACCTCGACCTTCTGGGCGGGCAGAACCCGGACGAGAACTTCGTGGTCCGCCTCGACCTTGACCTTCAGTCCGAGAACCTCGGTCATTTCGATCTGAACCTCGTCGATCCCCACGTCCTCGATCGGAGTCTCTGGAATCTCGACGAGGTCCCTTTTTCGACTTCGCGGAGAGATTCCAGGAAACACCGGCTTTGTCTTTTCCAGAACCAAGAAGTTCAATAGTCTTAGCCTTCGGTGCCGTCTTGACGACACCGTCACCTTTAAGGACAGCGACGATTTCAAGACCTTCGATACTGGCTTCAACTTCTGCCTTGACGACATCTCCTTCGTTGGTCCCCTCTGGGATCAGCGACGCAGCAACAACACCCTTTGGCTGGCGAGCACCGGCTGCTCTCCAGGACCACTGATCATCGTTCAGGCGGCTCGTAAGTTGAATCTCGATTCGACGTGCCATAAGGGTTCAAATCTACCCGTTGGCAGGCATGGAGCAAAACAGGGAGGCGAAGTGACGACCATGAATTGGATTTCCTCACATAGGCTGAGAGCGCTGCCATCGCCGTAGAGATCCGCAGTACCGAGAAAGGGGCCACGTTTTGTCTGAAGACCATCAAGAGCCGAACGAATTTCAAACACCTCTGACCCCTCCCCAGATCGAGGATGCCACTTCAGTTTTGGGCCGAGAGACCCAAGGAACAGGCGTGACTTGGCCCGTGGTTCCTCTGGCTGCGCAGCCCAAGGATTCGCCTTCAGGCGCTGAGAACTCTCCGAGAAGGCGTCGCCTGGTGATTGTTGGCGCTGTTGTCCTGGTTCTTCTCGTCGGACTCCTCGGAGGAGTTGTGGGTGGCTCCCTTGTCTCCTCCAATAACTCTTCTTCACTGACAATTTCTCAGAGCACTACCTCACCAGGGGCTGCCATCCTCCCAAGCGGTTTGGCAATCCCACGGCTGGTGAAACAGACCCTCCCTTCCGTTGTCTCGATCGATGTCAAGAATAATGGGAGCGAGGAGCAGGGGACAGGAATGATCATCTCGTCAAACGGAATGGTCATTACAAACAACCACGTGATTGCTGCTGCGTCTGGCGGAGGGACGATCACGATCACGCAATCGGGATCTACAAAATCAGAACCAGCCAAATTGGTCGGAGCTGTTCCTGCTGATGATGTCGCGCTCCTTCAAATTCAAGGTGCCTCGAATCTTCCCTTTGTGACATTTGGGAATTCAAACAAGGTGCAAGTTGGTGACGCCGTCGTCGCTATCGGAAACGCTCTCGGTCTTGCCGCTGGAACTCCCACGGTGACCCAGGGCATCATTTCAGCCTTAGGGCGAACCGTCACGGCGGGAGATGGAACAACCAGCGCAACCGAGACCTTGACCAACATGATTCAGACGGATGCGGCAATCAACCCAGGAAACTCGGGCGGGCCACTTCTCGACTCTTCAGGATCGGTGATTGGCATGAACACTGCGGTTGCAGGGAGTTCAGGGACTGGATCGAATGCCCAAAATATCGGTTTCGCTATCCCTTCGAGCACGATCGAGCAGCTGCTTCCTCAACTCGAAAAAGGAGGCACTGCCCCAACCCAAAGTGCCGGGGGCTACATGGGAATTCAGATCACGACCTTGACGCCAGATTTGCAGGCACAGTACAAGCTCACGCCGACAACCGGTGCGGTGATCCTGAGTGTGGTTCCAGGGAGTCCTGCGAGCACAGCAGGGCTCCGTCAGGGAGAAGTAATCGTCAAGATCAACAGCAAGAAGATTGTCACGGCGTCACAAGTCACCCAGATCACGCAATCGAGTCCGCCAGGGACCGTATTGAATGTCGTGGTCTATCAGGGTTCCACTCAGAAGACCCTCAGCGTCACTTTGGGATCCCCTCCAAGTTAGGACTTGGGAGAAAAATCTCGGTTGGGATGAGCAGGAGGGATATTCATCGGTTCTGTCGGCGTCCAACCGCTTGCCTCAATATCTTCGATGACGTGGAGCATGTTGTAGGCATCTTCTTCATAATTGAACTTCCCGTCACCGGCGTAGATCAAATGTGAGTACGCAGACTGCGACGCTGGCGAGCCGTCTGGTTTTGTCGCTGGAATGATCTGCGTCCATTTTACAATCACGTGATCGCCTTCAATGGCAGTAAATTCAATGGGGAACAGCCAATCGCTAAGTCCGACCATGGAGTTGACCAACCACTCGTCGATCGCCGGACGACCTTCGAGCCGCCCCCAGGCTGCGTCAATCATCACGGCATCATCGGTATAGAGATCGGCTAGCACCCCAAAGCTTGTCTCATCGCCTTGTTCAATCTTCTTTCGAAGCTCAACATAGCGAGCTACTGCGCCTGCAACTTCTTCACGTGGGTGTGGCATTGAGACCTCTTTCGGCAAATGGGACGTGTTCGTTAGTGTCCTGGTTGGTCAAGGTTGGCAAAACGTTCGCGGCATTCTTGTAGCTCCTTGATGGCAGATGCTCGACCTTCAAAGTGTCCGGGATCAGATGTCTTATCGGGTTCAAGGTCCTTGTAGATCGAGAAAAAATGGCCAATCTCGTCGAGGTAGTGCGCAGGGAGATCCTCGAGGTCCATCACGTGAGAGCGTTCGGGGTCGTTATGGAGAACTGTTAAAAGTTTTGCATCAGGTCCCGCTTCATCGGTCATGAAAAAGACCCCAATAATACGAGAGCGAACCACACAGCCAGGAAAGGTCGGATCATCTAAGAGCACCAAGGCATCGAGCGGATCCCCATCGAGCGAGAGCGTGTCGGCCACGAATCCATAGTCACTTGGGTAGCGAGTTGCCGTGAAGAGTCGACGGTCCAGGCGCATGACGTTGGCTTCGTGATCGAATTCATACTTATTCCGACTTCCCGCCGGGATCTCTACGATGACATCGATCTCGTCTTCAGACATTGCGCTCTCTTTCGTAGGGAAGGGAATCAGTCTAGATGGGGAAGTCTTGTCGGTTAATTCGTGCCAACAGTGGCCATGCCGCCATCGACTGCGAGAATGGTGCCAGTTACGTACGAGCCTGCTCTCGAAGCGAGGAAGATGGCAGCGCCGGCCATGTCGTCAGGCCTGCCGATCCTCTTCATCGGCGAAGATGCTGCAATCTGTTCGCCAAACGCATCAAGAGTTGCGGCCATCATTTTTGATTCGAATGGACCTGGAGCAATCGCATTGACCGTGATCTCAGGCGCAAGTCGCTTGGCAAGGTGCCGAGTGAGTTGGTGAACTGCCGCCTTGGACGCCGAATAGGAGTAGGTCTCCATGAGGGGGACATGTATCCCATCAATGGAGCCGATGTTGATCACACTAGCAGGACTCTCCATTGAGCCATTCATCTCGAGAAGCGGCAGGCAGTACTTGGTGAGATGGAAGACGCTTTTAACGTTGAGAGCTAAGACTCGTTCCCACGCAGCTTCGTCGAACTCTTCAATAGGAGCACCCCACGTCGCACCAGCATTATTGACCAAAATGTCAAGTCCATCGACTTTGGATCCAATCTCTTCAGCAAGTCGACGGCACTCGGACTCTTTTGAGAGATCTGCAGGAATCGCGTAACACTCGCCATACTGCGACAGTTCACGAGCGACTTCATCACAGACGTCGGCTTTCCGAGAGGAGATATAGACGATCGCTCCCGCCTCAACAAAGCCTTTCGCAATCATCTTTCCAATTCCCCGCGAACCACCCGTCACCAGGGCAACTTTGCCTTCCAGTCCAAATAACGATTCCATGGGATCCCTTCTCATACATCTCCGAGAGATGAGCTTCCCTTAGGTTATTGCCGATCGAACCCTCAGATCTCCTCTGAATCGATCACCGGTGTTTCCTGAGTGCTACTTGTGAGGAAAGCGGAGCTTGGTGGAGGGAGATCGGGTCGCTTGCGCTGCGCTTGACTCAGGGCATCTTGGGCATCGAAGGCCTCAACGATCTCTCTGTGAAACCCATGGCGAAGGAGCGTTCCCCACGTCACAAGCCACCGCCACGGACCTGACCCTTGCGCGTGTGGCTCGAGTTCTTCGGGGTTCAGCCCGCTCGCATAGATACGTCGTGACCCTTCATCACTCATGTGGTTGCGGCTCGTACTTGCAACACTTCCTTCTCTGGAGAAACTGCTTTTGGCAAGAACAAAGCAGGAAGAATTGCCAGTGCACAGACTCCAAAAGACCACCAGAACGATGTTGCAAATGATGTTGCAATCTTTTCAAGTTCACTTGGAGGGAGATGAGTCCCCATGATTGAACCAAGTCCCGAGGTTGCTCCTGGAACGTTCGATGTGATCTGACTTTGGAGGACCACCGCAAAGATTGCAACTCCAAGTGATCCGCCGACTTGGCGAAGGATGTTCATTGCGGTCGTAGCTCGAGGAACGGCTTCGTGGGACAGCTCTCGATAAGACGCTGCGAACACCGGCATCATGCCGAATCCCAAACCAATACCTCGCACGAAGAGCGCACAGCCGAGAACGGTGTAGTTCGAGGTCGCAGAGACCTGTGTGTAGACCAGGGTTCCGAGAGCGAGGAGTGCCATTCCAAAGGGAACTACGGCTCGAGCCCCTCGACGATCGGCGATCGTCCCAGACCATCGCATCACGAGTGCGGCCCCGATTCCTTGCGGGGCCATCATGAGGCCAGCAATCCACGGGGAATCACCTCTGACTATTTGATAGTAGAGCGGCAGAAGAAACATCGTTCCATAGAGCGTCATTCCGGTAAGGAAGATACAGATCGACGAAATTGAGAAGGTCCTGTTCTTGAAGAGGCGCATATCCATGAGTGGCTCCGGGGCCCGGAGTGACCGCCAGACGAACAGGACTGTGAGGATAACGCCGATGGAGAGGCTCCATTGGACTTTGGCATCACTAAACCCACCTTGATTTCCAACCTCAGAGAGGCCGTAGACAATCAGAGCAAGACCGGGGGAGAGGCAGAGGAAGCCGACAAGATCAAATCGATGATCCTTATCCCGCTCCGAGCTTTTCAAGAACTTGATTGCGAGGACCAGTGCGACGATGCCAATCGGGATATTGACGAAGAATATCCATCTCCACGAAACGTTGGTGATGATGGCACCACCTATGACTGGTCCCAGAATCGGTCCGAGGAGGGTCGGGACCCCGATGATGCCCATCACTTTTCCCATGCGCTGAGGACCCGTGGTTCTCGCCATGATGGTCTGACCGACGGGGAGGAGCATCCCACCGCCGATACCCTGAAGGATTCGAAAGACGATGAGGCTCGTTGCCGACCACGCACATCCACAGAGGGCGGAACCGAGGAGGAACAGGACCAGCGAAAGAATGTAGAGCGGCTTGGCTCCGAGTCTGTGAATTGCCCAGCCAGTTACAGGGATTACGACGGCAAGCGCGAGGAGGTAGCCAGTGGTGACCCACTGAATCGTCGCAATGCTGACGTTGAAGTCTTTGCTGAGCGTGTCGAGAGCAACTGCGACGATCGTGGTATCGAGAATCGCCATGATCGTCCCGAGAACGACGACAATTCCTGCTCGAACAACTGCGGGCTCAAGTTTCTCTTTATCAGATGACGAACGATCGCTCACGCGTCAATCATACCTGTCGACAACTCTCAATTATTCAATGCATCTCAAGCTGAGAGGTAAGTCGCCTCATTTCATATGGTGAGAAGTGATGGCACCATGGCGCAAGGTGTATTCCAGAGAAGAGTCAGCAACTCAACAAATCATGTCTGCTGGGGAGACTCCAAGCCCTCCACTCTCGCTGCTCTTGTAGGCAGCAAGGGCAAAACCAAGGACGTCAAGCGCTTCCTCTGGGCTCCAGAGAAGTGGACCGTTTCCAGTTCGTAAATATCGGAGCCAATGGCGGCCGGAATCTCGGAAGCTACTTGCCCAATCATCGTCAAGCGAGTGGAATGAATTCATCACTCCGTCGACATACACTTCAAGACTCGGCTCTTGGATCCCTCGAGCGGTACATCGATTCACACGTGCGTATCCTTTTCGACCTGTGACTTCCCATCGCTCATCATTCGTGTAGTAGTCAGAACGTAAGTGCATATCGACGGCAAGGGTGATGTCCCAGACGCCTCGAATACCGTTCTCGTGCTCCCATGTAATCGTCGTTGGTGCATCAACACCAAATCCTGGAACTATTTCCGTCGTCCCAATCCAGGCTCGCACTTCTCGAATTGGACCGAAGAGCCAAAGAGCCGTCGAGAGTTTGTGCCACCCGTCATCGAAGACCAAGATTCCTCTGCCATCACGCATTTGCTTGACCTGCCACTCGTAACTGCTGGCTGGAACTTCCCAACCCCCAAGTCCTGATGCCACCATCTTCATGTGGTAGCCACTGATCTCTCCAATCTCGCCAGAATGAGCAATCTCTTTCAGTTTCATGAGTGGTTCATAGAAGATGTAGTTCTCCATAACGCGCAGCACGCGATCATGTTTCTTCGCCGCCGCAATCATGACGTTCGCACTTGCGAGGTCATTACACATAGGTTTTTGGAGATTCACATGCCATCCGTGACTGAGAAGGTCCACAACGCCACTGACATGGAGCGGTATTGGAAGTAATGCTTCGACGGCGTCAATTGCTACTCCACTCTTTGCCATCTCTTCGATTGACGCAAAGCAGACTGCATCCGGCCAATCTTGTTGCCGCTGTGCTCGGCGTTCTTCACTGGGATCGACAAGAGCGACCACTTCAACGTCAGGATTGTCAACGTACGCCCGACTGTTGAGATCGTAGATACGACCAAGGCCAACAAAGGCGGCTCGGACGGGTCGATCTATCGGCTGAAAGGTCATGTGGCTCCCATGTCTTGCTGAAATTCGATCGTATTGCCAGCAGGGTCAGTGATCCACACCTGGACGGTGTCGGCATTTTGAAGATCAGTCACGTAGGGGATTCCATCTCGTTTGAATTGAGCAATGACCTCATCTAAATCTGTGACACGAAAGCAGAAGTGATTGCCGACGATATCGATTGCTTCGCCAGTAGGGGCACTATCGACAATGTGCAGTTGTTGATCAGCGACACTGAACCACGACCCAGAAATTCCTGGAATTTCTGGGCGATCGGCGTGAGTGAGTCCAAGGATGTTTCGATAAAAGTTATCAATCTCTTGAACGTCAGTGCCGTTGGTATTAACCGACACGTGGTGAAAGCCCGTAATGTTCATGCTGAATTCTCCATAGGCCTAGAGGCTGCTGGTGCAATCTGTTCCATGAATTCGAGACGCATTCCTCCCGGGGCGGAAACGAAGGCAATTCGTCGCGAGCCGAAAGGACCAGAGACGATGACTGGGCCAAAGACAACGTCGTGACCCTCGAGTTCTTTGTCTAAATCATCCGTGAAGAGAGCCGGATGGAGGAATCCTTCATCTGGCAGGTCTACTGCATCTTCATAAATGGCACGCGTAAACAACGTGAGGTTCAAAGCTCCAAGAGCGACGTCCGCTCGAAGCGAACCCTCCCATTCAATCTTGTTTGTAACGACACCTCCGGCACGCTCATAGAACGTGCAGGCGCTTTCTAGGTCAGCCACTTTTATCGCCAGGTTTGCAACTCCTTCGACCGTCACCTTTCACCCCCTAGAACTGGAACGCACTCCATCTTGGTCTGATGTGATCTCTCAGATCAATTCGGAGAGACCTTCCCATCCCTTCGGGGGATCCGCCAGGCGCCAAAACTGCTCAGGCACATGCGCACTGATGCGCTCTGAAAGGGCGTGATCTCTCTCAAGGGGAGGAATCTGGCTCTCGTAGCACCAGATTGCCTCTCGTTTGAGTTCTTCATTCGCTACCGTCGGCACCATCGCTGGCGTCGCCCATGGTTTGTTTCTCAGGAGTTTGCTTACTCTCCACGACAAGAGGCCTGGGATGTGCTTGTAGCCATGGTCTTCATAACAGAACCATGCAACATCGAGCATCGACTCACGGACGATCAGGCCCGCATCATGCGTCACATCATGATCTGGATTCCCAAGTCCAAAGGGGAGAAATATGGCGGTGGGATGAAGGGCACGCAAGACCGTCTCGAGTGAAGATGCGACTTCGGCTGGCGTAGATCGCTCGGTCTTGTCGAGATATTGGTTGTCAACAAACTCCATCCAGATATGGTCTGCACCCAAGAGGTCCATGGCGCGTTGGTCTTCAATTCGGCGAAGCGCTACAACGTCATCACCTGACTCGAATCCACCGAGTGCGTCCCACTCAGACGGGGGAGTGGGGTAGTGAGTCGGCGCTGAGGCATAGACCGTAACGACCGTGGAGCCAGGATAGGAAAGCAATAGATTTCCGGCACCCATAGCGGCATCATCAAAATGAGGAGAGATGACCGCGATTCGTTCAAACTCCGTTACTTGGACCTGGCCCCACGTTGGTTCAGAGAACGTCACGAGAATATCCAAACATCGTTATTGTTCACCAACGCTGCGCGGGTCAAGAGATGGACTGCCACTCCGGTTTGTGAAAACTCACTTGAGGATGAGGGTGTCAGGAGAACTAGGCCTCGTAGAGGACGACAGTGTTGACAACCTTGTCGTGAAGCGTCTGATTCTTCTCATCCCAGAGAGGCCACAGATTGTCCACGATGTGAAGAAGGTTGATGGCAGCAAAGACCCAACTGATGGCTGAACGTCCAAGAGAAAGTCCATAGCCAACTCGTGAATAATCGGCGGATCGCACACAACGAATCTTGACGATTCTCATACCCACCGTGGCACCCCGAGATCCGCCAATGGCAAAGATCACGTAGATCAGGTAGCCAATCGAAATCAAAACGCCGAAAACAATAAGAAGCGTTCCAAGACCGTTCCAGTGTGTTCCAGAGACGAAATGACACGTACTTGTCGTCGAGCTTCCGTCAGACGTAGATGATGAGTTGCAGTACCAATCAAGAGTAGAAAAGCCAACGATAATTCCGCCCACGATCAAGGCAAGCGCAGGCACGCCAAAGATGAGGCTGTCGAGAAGACTTCCTCCAACTCGACGACCCCAGGAGGCATAGGGAGACGGCGGCGGGGGAGACACTGGGGCAGTAAATGTCGCCGATGCGCTGACCTGAAAGGTAGGCGGCGCCTGAGGAGCGGTGGCACCGGCAGACGGGGTCGGTGTGCCACACGATCCGCAAAATTCACCTTGGGAAGCCGCACCACAGTTAGGACAAAAATTCATCGCAACTCCTCAGTTCCTACTATGTATTCTCGGCAGGCATCTCTTGCTACGGGCCACACTAATTTGGAATCTTGGCAAGTGCGACGGTGACGTAGTGCTGCAGCTCTGCTGGGTCATAGGGGCCAGCACCGCCTTGCACCAACAGTGTCACGAAATTACCCTTCTGCACGAGAAAAAATCCGACACTGACAGTCACCCCGCTGAGACTCGCGGTGGCGCTGTAGGCGTAACTCTGATTACATAGCTAGGGGCTGACACCGGCGTGATCGTGTAGTGAACAGTAATGCCCTGTGTCGCCACATCCACTGAAGGGCAGCGTTGGATCGTGGACTTCACTTGATTGAACGCACTGGACCCTGAGGTATACGACCCAAGTTCCTGTCCCAAAGCTGACCCGGCGCCAGAACCCCCGTTGACAAACTGGATAGCGCCATACGACGCTGCGGTGGCCGTCTTGAGAGGTCGCGCCAAACAGGTTCCTGATAATGGTTCGCCTCCCGAGAGTACTGACCACGTCCCGGTGAGATCACTCACGGTCAGAAGATACGGCATGACATTGCTGGTGGTCCCCGACGAACCCGAAGAGCTCGAAGTCGCAGACGATGATGATCCCGTCGATCCGGAAGAGCATGCAGCCAACAGAAGCGAACTCATCGAAATGGGAACAATTGCATTTCGAATTGACATCGGCAACCCCCTTAAAACCTGTTCCTAACTTTACTTATTAGGAGTCGGGAGGTCCATCTCAATTGGCGGAGCCTGAGTAATCCAGAATCAGGGGAACGTTGCTCCGGGCTGGTGACAGCTCCTAGATATGGCTATTTTGCCCCCTCTTGACCGCCGATAATGTTCATTATGTCAAGTTACAGAGATCTGTCGAGAGTCCCTCCGGAGGGCACCCTCCCCTCATCACCAACGCGCCCCTAAGGAGGTCTGATCACCGTCGCACCTAAGACCGCCACAGGAAGGCGTCTAACCTCATGACGTGCCAGGGAGAGACCTTACGGGATCAGAGACGCTCGACCCAGACTATGAGGCGCCCCGACCACTCGTTGGGCTGAATCCCCTCCACCTCCTCTGGGTGCTCTGCGGTGGAGCCATCGGCACCTTTGCCCGCCAAGGCGCTGAATCTCTCTATCCCTCGACGTCTCAGGGATTCGGTGAGACCGTTTTGGTGATCAATGCGCTCGGGTGTCTCCTTATCGGTGTCCTCATCGGGGCCTTTTTTCGTTCGTCGACCACCCGAGTGGGCCTTCGCCTCTTTCTGGTAACTGGAATCCTTGGAGGCTGGACGACCTATGGAGGCGTCACAGTGATCTTTTTGACTCTCAGCCACGACGGGAAGATCTGGAATGGTCTGGCCGTGTGGATCATGACCTTGGTTTCCAACATTGGGTTCGCTGCCCTTGGCCTCTTCGCTGGTCGACGCCTCTCTCGCACAGAGGAGGCCTCATGACGCTATGGGCCCTCGTGGCGCTCTTGGGTGGGCTGGGAGCTGTTACTCGGTTCTTGATTGATCGACTGATCGGTACCACCTGGGGTCGGTCATTCCCCTTTGGGACCGCTGCAATCAACATTTTTGGATCTGGACTAGCCGGGATTGTCCTCGGCGTGACTGCATACGAGAGCACCTCGCCTACCTTCACGTTGCTCATGCTCACTGGATTTCTCGGAGGCTTCACTACGGCATCGACGCTTTCCTATGAAGTGGTCGAACTCCTTGAAGAACGTCGCTACATGAGAGCGTCATTCGCTACCTTTGGAACCCTGATCCTCTCGGTTGGCGCAGCAGCGCTTGGTGTTGCGCTTGGCTCGATGTAGTTCTCTCTACGTTTCTTGAACAGCGCACACTACGTCGAAAGTCCGAGTGCCTCATCTCGTGCGTCTTGCGTTGGGATAAGCATCCGTGCCGCACGTGCCTCGTCGACACGACGAACAGGTGTGGTCCTCGGCGCCGCATGAAGGGCATCGGGATCACTCTCTGCTTCGAGTGCAATACGATCGAGTGCGTCTGCCAACGCTTCAAGCGTCTGGAGACTTTCGGTCTCGGTGGGCTCAAACATCAGCGCCTCTTCGACGATCAGCGGGAAGTAGACCGTTGGCGAGTGAAAGCCCTCTTCTAAAAGCCGCTTCGCCACGTCCAGGCCCTTGACGCCGGTTTTGCGCTTCATCGCTCCCGCACTCACCACGACTTCGTGCATGCAGGTCTTGTCATAGGCCGCTGGATAGTGCTCGGCGAGTCGAACGCGTAGCCAGTTGGCGTTTAAAACCGCACGCTCAGCAACTCGTCGCAGACCATCTCCCCCATGGATCTTGAGATACGTCAGAGCTCGAGCAAGGACCAAGGTATTACCGTGCCACGCGTGCACTCTTCCGATGGAGTGCTCGGGTGACATCCAGCCAAAAGTCCCGTCGTCATGTTGGACCGGCTTTGGTCCAGGAAGAAATGGCACCAGACGCTCGGAGACGGCGACCGGACCAGCACCTGGTCCTCCCCCACCATGTGGCGTGGCAAAGGTCTTGTGAAGATTCATATGAACGATGTCGAAGCCCATGTCGCCTGGTCGAATGACTCCCAAAATCGCGTTCAGATTTGCCCCGTCGTAGTAGAGCAGTCCCCCAACCTCGTGAACCGCTTCTGCGATCTCCTTGATGTCCTCTTCGAAGAGTCCCAAGGTATTGGGATTCGTCAACATGATCCCAGCGACGTCGCCATCAAGTGCCGCCTTGAGCGCTTCAAGATCAACCAGGCCCCGTTCGTCGGTTGGCAAGGTCGTCACTTCAAATCCCCCGAGGGTCACCGACGCCGGATTAGTCCCATGAGCTGAGTCAGGAATGATGACGCGCGTTCGCTTCTCTCCTCGAGCTTCGTGGTATGCCCCCATCAAAAGGAGTCCTGTCAACTCACCCGCGGCTCCCGCTGCTGGTTGCAACGTCGCCGCGGCCATACCCGTCACTTCGCAGAGCACGTGTTCAGTTTCAAGCATGAGCGCCAACCAACCCTGCACGAGCGCCGCTGGGGTTCCCGGATGGACATCGGCCAGTCCTGGAAGACCCGCAACTTCATCGCAGATTTTTGGGTTGTACTTCATCGTGCACGACCCGAGTGGATACGCTCCTAGGTCAACAGCAAATTGGCGATGCGAGAGCCGTGTGAAGTGCGCGACAAGATCTCGCTCAGAGACGTCGGCGAGCTCAACGGGTTCCGATCGCAGATGCTCTACGGGGAGGAGCTCCGTGATGTCAATCGCAGGAATCTCATTCGTTCTCAGTTGATAGGCCGTCCTTCCAGGGACAGAGAACTCGAACAAGGTTGGTTCTCGATCGTCACCTAGCAACGGTGCCGATGATGCTCTTCCTCCCGCAGCACTCTTGTGAGTCTCTTCGATCATTCCTTCGCTCATTTGACGACCGCCTTTGTGAGTGCCGTGACAAACTGATCAATCTCGTCCTTGGTCCGCTTTTCGGTCGCCGACATCAAAATCGCGTGTTCGCGTAGGTTTGGCTCGACCGACCCATCACCCTCGTCAGTGAGCGCGCTGAGCGCTAAGCCTCCGAGGAAGCCTTCCTCTGCGAGTCGCTCAAGAACAAGGTCTGCTTTGAGCGGCGTCGTGATTGCAACGTCTCGTACTGTGGCGACACCTGGAAGGAGCGGTTCAACTCCATCGATCTTTGTTACTCCTTCTAAGAGATATCTCGTGGACCGCACACTGCGCTCGGCGATCTCGCGAAGTCCCTGTGTTCCAAGCCACCCAAGTTGAATGGCTGCAACGACCGCCATCAGTGTTTGGTTTGTGCAGACATTCGACGTTGCCTTTTCGCGCCGAATATCTTGTTCTCGTGCTCGAAGCGTCGTCACGTATGCTCGGCGACCCTCTTCGTCCACCGTCTCGCCGACCAGGCGTCCAGGAAGACGACGCACCTGATCCATGGTGCACGCAAAGAGTCCGAGGTACGGTCCACCAAAGCCGAGTGAGGTTCCAAATGCTTGCCCCTCCCCCACCACCACGTCAGCTCCCCAACTTCCAGCACTGCGAAGCACGCCAGTGGCCACCGGGTCTGCTGCGACCACCATCAGGGCCCCGGCCTCGTCACACCGCGAGCGCACGTCGGCTAAATCTTCGATGGTGCCGAGATAGGTCGGATGACCAACCACAATGACTCCTGGAGGCCCAGCGTCTTTGACGGCATCAAAATCACTGACGCCATTGTTCAGTGGAACCTCAACGATATTGTGTCCGGTGCCTCGGGCAAAGGTCTTCACCACAGATCGCCAGTGCGGGTGAACGCCGCTCGAGAGATAAACCGTTTCGTTCTTAGAGGCTGCGACTGCGAGATTGACGGCCTCAGTCACCGCTGCTGATCCGTCATAGAGAGAGGCGTTGGCGACAGGCAAGCCTGAGATCCGAGAGACCATGGTCTGAAACTCGAAAATCGCCTGCAGGACACCTTG